>Ga0129313_1000942_pt1 | contig 20831 bp, 22 predicted proteins | sample O1105metagenome_FD_94436 | JGI IMG/M metagenome (GOLD analysis project Ga0129313, IMG submission 94436) | Orangutan group fecal microbial communities from fecal samples from Wisconsin, USA - O1105 metagenome | ecosystem: Host-associated > Mammals > Digestive system > Large intestine > Fecal...
AAGCTGAACCAGAGCCAGCTTGCAAAAGAACTGGAAAACTATGATATCTATGTAAAGCAGAATTCAATCAGCGCCTGGGAGCTTGGCACAGCAACACCAAATGCCAGACAGTTTCTCGCCTTATGTGAGATTCTTGAAATATATGATATCTATACGGATTTTATTGGCCAGAGTCCCCTTAACCCATTCCGTAACCTGAATGAAAAGGGAATGAACAAGGTTCTTGAATATATCAGCGATCTGGAAGACACCGGCAACTATAAACCGGCAGAGATCATTCCTATTCACGTAATCCGGGAAAGAAAAGTATTTTACAATACAGTTTCCGCCGGTACCGGCTCTTTCCTTGACAGCGATGAATATGAGATGATTTCCTCCCCTGATATTCCTGAAGCTGCAACCTTCGGTGTATATGTAGATGGTGACAGTATGGAGCCTAAATATCATAATAAGGATCTCATCTGGATTGAACAGACAGCATGCCTCGATGATGGCGAAATAGGTATCTTCTATCTTGATGGAAATGCATATGTGAAAAAATTCCAGAATAACAGACTCGGAACCTACCTCATATCACTCAACAAAAAATATGATCCGATTCCGATTACAGAAAACAGTTCTTTCAAAATTTTCGGCCGTGTCCTTTCGTAAGTCCTGTTTATTGGACACTTAAAAAAGTAGGATTAGCATAGCAGGACAGACCTGAATTATTCTGATTTTTGGAGGTACACATCTATGAATACTGATATGGATATAGACATAAACGCTGTTACAGGTACAGACACCATTACCTGCAGACTTGTTGAAGCCAGAGCTGATCTCGGCATCACACAGAAGGAACTTGCTACTGCAACCGGCATCAGTTTGAAAACGATTGCCAATATCGAAGCAAAACAGCATATCCCTTCCCTGCTTTATGCAATGAGGATTGCAGATTTTTTCCATAAGCCGGTAACAAGCCTGTTCTGCTATCATCCGGGTGTACAGCAGACACCAGCTAAAGGAGATGATCCGAATGAACAATAAGAAACAGTTGGATTTCCAGACTATCGCCGTTGATTTTGACGGTACCTTGTGTTACAGCAAATGGCCAGATCTCGGTTAGCCCAACCATGCACTGATCGAATATCTCCAGGAATGGAAACGCAATGGCAACAAACTCATTCTCTGGACCTGTCGCGCTGGCGAAGCTCTGTCGAAAGCTGTCGAATGGTGCCGGGAACAGAACCTTGAATTTGATGCCGTAAATGACAATCTTCCGGAAATCATTGAATTCTACGGACACAACAGCCGCAAGATATCCTGCGACTACTATATTGATGACCGGATGCTACTGCCGGAAAATGCAAAGGCATAGAACCTGTGATGGGTGCTATGCCTTTATTTTCTATTTATTCGAGTACCGACCATCTATACTCTTTTTCTTTTGGAATATTCCAATTCAACACATTTTCTCGTTTTAAGCTATCTAAGTACAAAGCCGTTGTTACTAATGCATATGTTTCATCATATGATTCCATATTATCAAAGATAACATATTGATTTATCCATGGTTTAATTTCTTCCATTCGATATCTGAAATCATCACTATGCACAAATAGTTTTCCAATACAATACTTCAAATCATATTCATTAACGCCTACATTTACCGGATTATGTACCTCAATGAATAATTCTGTATAATTTGTATCCCTATCTTGAAAAATACCTGTGCTACAGCCTTTTCCATATTCCATATTTTGTGTTCTTTTATGCAAAAAGGATAATGCTAACTTTATAGCATTTTTGTACAATTCTACTTTTGCTTTATTTTCCGAATTAGTAATTTGGGTATCAAATATTTTAACAAAATCATCAAAGCAATCCCATTGAGTATCATTTCCTCTTCTAATATACTCTTCTTTTAAATATTTTATATAATCTGTATAGCATTCAAAATCAGATGGTGTTTTCATAGCGCTAAGTTTGTATTTCTCAATACTTTCTCTTTCATAATCTTTAACAGCTATTGCAATAATATCAATAAAATCAATCCACCTTTGAAGAAATGTTACAAAATCATTTATGCTAACCCGCAAATATTCTAATTCATTTTGTTTATTGGCAGAGTCATAAATAGTAATCGTTATGTCTTTTCCATCTTGCGAAGTCAAGTCCCAATATGTTCTTGGACTACAATGAAAATTTTCATATCCATTATAATCAGGATGTCTTGATGTATCTAATGGATGCACTGATGCTAAAGATCTAACATATTTTACAAAATCATTATCTGTTCCATTTCTCTTAAAAATATCTTTTTTCTGTTTTAATTTTGAAATTTCCGATTCACACCCAAAAATATGCCCCAGCATTTCTATGCAATCAATTACAACAACTTCACAATTAACAAAATCGTAAAAATCAAAGGCCTGCATCCTTTGAGGATTAGTTCCTAAAGGAATTGTATTCATATATTTTAGTGTATCTTCTATTCTGTATAATGCAGTTTCAATTCTTGCTCTTGAGTTAAATGGCATATTATCTTGTTTCTTTTTACATCTTACTCTCACATTCGTTATTTTATCAAAACACAAAAAGCCTTTATCACTCAATGTAAGCCATAGTTCTTGTATTTTATCTGTTTTAAAATTTACATCATATTTTTTCAATCTATTCTCACCACTGCCTCTCTATTTACAATCATCCTCTATGTAATCAAAAATTTCATTTTCTCCAAGCTTTATTTCAAAAATGGCTTCCTCTATTACTTTTATACATTCATCTGTATTATTCTTAATATCTCTTCCCCAAAAACGAATAACTGTCCAACCCATAAATAATAACTTCTTATTTACCTCATCATCACGTTTACGATTTTTAGATATTTTACTAATCCAATATTCACTATTATTACTTTTTTCGAGCCTAGGTCTTAATACTTCCCAATCTTTTCCATGAAAAAACTCTCCATCACAAAAAATTGCAATTTTATACTTAGTCAATGCAATATCCGGTTTTCCCGGTAAATCCCTATAATTTTTTCTGTATCGATATCCTCTATTCCATAGAGCTTTCCTTAACAACACCTCAATCTTTGTATCGTTAGATCTAATGTGCTGCATATTTTTTCGACGTTGCTCCTTTGTCAAATCATCAGCCATAACTTATTCACCTTTAAAAATTACATCATTATGGTACTGTATAAATTCTTTACCCGGCAAAAACTTATCTGGAAGTATTATTTCCTTGCCATTATAGAAGGCAAACCATTCTCTAGTCTTTTCATCCATAACTGCATCCTTAATATATCTTGAATTTACAATCCGATAATTTTTATCTATGGTGATTAACCCTCTGTCAAATGCTTTATCATGCATGGCATTCAAACACAATCCATTGCTTGGATTTGTTCTTTCTGTCTTTATATCACTTACACTCCATGGTTTAATATGGCTTGCAATAAGTAATTCCTTATTCTTCAACCCTGTTATGCAACACGCATTGTCATATGACATAAGCACAGACATCCTGAAAAAATACTGGCCTATTCTTATTTTTGTCTGTTGCTCTTTATCAATACCTATAGGTATGTCATCTAATTTTAACTCTGGCAATAAAGTCTCAACAGACGTATGCTGCATATCCGCCAATATATTTTGAGCTATAAATGATAATTCCCCAATATTGTTTGCAAACTCATCATATATAATCTTGTCCAATTTGCTGGTGTGCGATAATCCTGACACATTTCTTGCCTGCAATTCTGGATCATAATGAGCAAGATTAGACATTTTATAAGCTACCGCATCTGGTGTTCTGTTTATTATACTTGCAAGATTTATTATCTCTTGATTATTCTTTCCAATCTTAGAAAATGGAACTCTTGTATAAAGATCCATTGCTAAAATCGTTTCTTCTCTTGTCCAATTTCTTCTTGCCACACTATCACCACCTTTACACATATTATATATCGTCCTGACTCATTTGTGTATAAATATCATAATTGCATTTGCTGCTTAACGCAGCATATATAAATATAACTTGCATTTTTGCAGCAAATATTATATAATCAGTATGAAGGAGAATGTCATGAATAATCCAGGACAATATTTGAAATCCATCCGTAAAAAACTCGGATTAGGTGTAAAAGCTGTTTATATGCAGACTGGTGTAGGCGACTCCACAATACGCCGCATAGAAGAAGGTATAACCAAGTTCCCACCTGCTGCACAATTAAAAGCTCTTGCGAATTTTTACAATATAAATTTAATTGAACTTTATAAGGCATATGGATATTTGGATGAAACAGATATCAATTTTCAAAATGATTGTTTTGAAAATACAGAATTTTTAGACGAGGAATCACATTCTTCAATACAAGGACTAATAAATCTATTAGCAGAAAAGAGGGCATTATAATGATATATAGATTAGGTGAATTATTTTGTGGTCCCGGCGGAATCGGCTGGGGAGCTACTAACGCAGACATAGGAGATGCTAATTATCGTATTGTCCATCAATGGGCTAATGATTATGACGAATCAACTTGTGAAACTTACCGTCACAATATCTGTCCTAATGCACCTGAAACTGTTTATCATGGAGATATTAGAACTTTCGATATGTCACAATTAGCTCCTATTGATGCACTTGCCTTTGGTTTTCCCTGCAATGATTATAGCGTTGTTGGTGAACAAAAAGGAATGAACGGAACTTTTGGTCCACTTTATTCTTATGGTGTTAAAGCATTAAAACTCTTTAAACCTATGTGGTTTTTAGCTGAAAATGTTGGAGGATTAAGAAGTGCTAACGAAGGTAAAGCTCTGAAAAAAATATTAGATGAACTTCGAGGTGCTGGTTATACCATCACTCCACATTTATATAAATTTGAAGATTATGGTATTCCTCAGGCAAGGCATCGTTTAATAATTGTTGGAATAAGAAATGATATTGATGTTGAATTCAAGGTTCCTTCTCCAGAACCTTATGCTAATCTCGATAATACTTGTAGAAATGCAATCGAGAATCCGCCTATTCCAGCAAATGCATTTAATAACGAGCGCACAAAACAGTCTAAGCAGGTCGTCGAACGATTAAAGCATATCAAACCCGGGCAAAATGCTTTTACTGCTAATTTGCCAGAAGATTTACAACTTAATATTAAAGGTGCTAAGATAAGCCAAATATATAAACGGCTAGATCCTGCAAAACCATCTTACACAGTAACTGGCAGTGGTGGTGGCGGCACTCATATTTACCATTGGTCAGAACCACGAGCACTCACAAACCGCGAGCGTGCACGTCTTCAAACATTTCCTGATACATATGAATTTATCGGTTCAAAAGAAAGTGTGCGTAAACAAATTGGCATGGCGGTTCCGTGTCAGGGTGCCAAAATAATTTTTGAGGCAATACTTAAATCTTTTGCAGGAATTGAATATGAAAGCATTCAGCCTTCCATCACAGAATAGCAGACAGCTGTACTACTCGTTATTGAATAGTACAGCTGTATTTTAATTTTCCTCTATAACATCATAATAAATAATATCTCCCGGAAGTTTGATATTCGGTACCCATAATGGTCTTCCACCCCATCCCTTGTTTCCAGTTACTTGATACATTGTTAATACCACCTTTGAGGAAAACTCACTTCCTAATTTCCAATCATTTGGAGAAAGCAATGCACCTGTTCCCTGTGCAACATCCCTGTTTCTACGCACTATCAAGATGCCCTGTCCTGCTGGCTGTTCAGATAATATTGTGTCAATAACCGACATAAAGGCTTTCAGCTTAAAGTCTGGACTTGGAATAATATGACTCAACACTTCTTTTACGATTCTCAGACTTACCTGATAATATGGTTCATCAGAAGTAAATGGTTCAAGGAGTTTTGATATCTCATCTATCGAATCATTGTCCGGATAATATGGATAGTAATTAGTTCCTCCTGAAAGCATCTCTATATGATCTGTATCAAGTACATTTTTTCTTGTAGGGTTCAATCCATTTGGATAATATACCTTTATATCCTCAATTCCTCTTTCAATCTGAGCAATTATAGAATTGTTTGTAGCGTTGATATCAGAGAATAGTTTATACAAATTTTCATCGATGTATACTCTCATCAATCCAGGATCTCTATCATAACCAAACATTCGGCTATGCTGCCACATGGTATCAGCCTGTGGCTTCTTACTTGTTCTTGTATAATATATTGTTTGAAGTCCTGGGAATGTGACTCCTCTTCCCAATGTATTTCCGCCAATCACAAAATTACATCCGGTTTCATATTGCTCACTGTCAATATCAGTCTTCCCGTTCATTATAAGCACTTGAATTGCTTTTCCATCAATTAACTCAAATGCCTTTTGAAGATATTGGTCAAAAGATACCCTATCTTTTTTTGTTGGTTCCAAATTATGGTATTCTCTTTCTATCTCATCTTTAAATTCACCATCTCTATTCTCTACACACCAGGCAATTTCTTTAACAATTTCATCGGCATATTTTTTATGTGCCGCCTGCCTTACACTTGGATGAAATAGACAATTTGCCACCTTTCCTCCTGATGCCAAAACCTGAGAAGCAACAGCAATATGTCTTATTACTACAGCCTTTGTAGGTTCTTCAATTTCTTCCAGAAAATTAACACAGTCAGGCTTTCCGGTTGATGGAAAGAAAAAATCTCCCCCTAAATAACTTTCTCCCGGCTGAAAATAATATGTAAAATATGGATGCCAGCCTGATTCTAAAGTCTGTAAAAATATTGCTTGTGGAGTACCTGTTACTTGAAGATATATGCTGCTTGAAGAACCATTTTTTATCATATCAAGATACTTATTGATTGACGATTGACGATCCTTATTTACCAGTGTATTTAAGGAAGCTGCATCTGCCTCATCATCTACAATAAATAATGGATTTCCTCTCATAAAGCCTGTGGAATTAAAAATATTAGCCCATAGTTTTAAAATGCGGACATTTTTTTTCAATACAATAATGGTTGGTTGAAGCAAACAGTTATCGGTAAAAATCCTTGCATCATTTTCTCCACATATGCAATATCCATCAAGATCTGCCTTTACTCTGTCCAATGTTTGCTGTTGCAATACAACATTATCTGTTGTTAATAATACAAAAACTGGAAATCCAAGATCTGTTGCTTTTGAAATTATTCCAAACATCTGACCGGTTTTTCCAGATTGAACATTTCCAAAAAGCAGTCCTATTTCATGGCTTGTAAATGAAAAATTCTTAATATATTTATTCCCAACTTCTTCTGCAGTATGAGAAATAGATTCCGCAAGTTTTTCATTTCCCCGTGCAATTATTTTGTTAAGATAATTCTTTAAGTACTGCACTATTCTTCATCCCCTTCCTCATCTGTCGGCTTAAATGAAAGCATCCAGACATCCAATGGTGTACCATCTTCATCCATTGCTGTCTGTCCAGTTTTTTTGAGATACAGATTTTCACATCCATACTCTTCCAACATTTCTTTTGTGATCATACCCTCTCGCTCAGTATCTGCCTGAGTATCATTAACAGGATTTACCAGTCCTGCCGCTGCAAGACGCCCTTTGAGCCATCTTCCCATAATAAGCTCATCACCAACAGCACTAAACTGTTTGTTTCCATCGCTTGTAGTATGAGCCTTAAACCAATATCCATCATCTGTAACAATGTAAAAAGGAACATTCTTTTCAGGATAACCTTCCAAATGAGTTATTTCCTTTGCAACCGTTAACTGTGTCTCATACCAATCTCTTGATTTTCTCTTGCTCCGTGGTGCTGCATAACACACATTTACATTTGACTTTGTAAAATGCTTTCCATCATCCATATGTCTCTCATCATATGCCGGGACTTTAAGTGGGAGTAAGAAAGACGCATAGGCTGAGCATCTACTGTAAAATTCTACATTTGATTTTGGAACCTCCGTGACAAGCTCGATTCCAGACAATGCAGTATTAGTTTCATGAATAAGAGGCATCCCTTCAATAGATGCAATATTAACAGATATATTTGGTCTCTTTAACTCCTCAATATGATTTACTATTTCTTCAATTTCTGTCTTTTCTTCTGTAATAGCAGAGATTTCATACTGCCTTCTGTTATTTGCCTCAAGTTTAATCACTCCTAAATTTGCAGATCCAATTATTGCAGAAATAGGTTTCCCATCTTTATAAAATACATATAATTTTCCATGATACTTGAAGGCTTTTACCATACGAATTTCTCCAATTCCTGACTCCTGCCATTTTTTATTTAACTTAATGGCAGTATGATATGATCCCTCTGGCATTCCCTCAATAAAGTACATTCCGATATTTAAACATATATTTTTTATATTATTTTGTTCAATCAACAAATCTAATTCTTCCAAGGAAGCACGCGAAACATATCCAACTGCAATTTCTATTCTATCAGCTGATTGCATTTGATTATTGATTGCTTCCGTAATTGTCTCTTGTCCTTCATCTGTCGCCAATGGCAAAATGTTTGAATATAATAATCTCAAATTTGTACCCTCTTTTAGCACGAATTTTATTCAAATAATAACATAAATTAGTTCCTTAATACATGTAGTTGTAACTGCATAATTCTATTATATATGATAAAATGAAATTAAACTAGGAGAAGGAGGACAAAAATTATGGCTAATGCGGGCGATACATTTACTGTTGAACTAAACCAAGCTCAATTAGAATGGGGAACTTTTAGATTTACTGGAAGTCGCGGGCTTCGCTATGGCGAAGGATACTTGAAAATTCCAAAACCCGTTGCCCTTAATTTGCAGTTATTTAATGGTAACCACACAAACGGATATGATATTCTTGGTGAAAATATTTTTCATGCTACCTCTGCAGATGGACTTTTTACTGGTACACTTCGTTCAGAAGGTTGTTCCAATGCTGGAGATCCATATGCTAAACAATTTGCAGGAGATAAAGATCTCATGGCCCTTGGATACTGGTATTCACAGATCAACGCACAAATCGGTGATTTAATCCGAGTTACATTTACTTCTCCAGCAGATGTTGTTCTTGAAAAATTGTAGTATCATTCCATAAAAAATAAGCAAAAATGCATTTGTATACACACGATGCATTTTTGCTTAATGGATTTCTACCTATTCAGATAATCCTCATGCTATCTTTCAGCATTTTTCGACTTTTCAATATTCCCTGTTTTCCTATCTTGTGATATCTGCTTCGCCTGTTTTATCTTTTCTCTCACAGATGGCTTGTCCAGTTTTCTCTCCTGTGCCTTCTCTTTCAGGTACTGTTCCGCTGATTCTAGATACTCTGCCAATGATCCTGTTTTATCTTCCGTGATAGGATTGATGTCTACTGCAATTCCTGCGATCGCAAATCCATCCTCATTCAGTACATTGAAAAAATCATCTTCCCTGATATTACCTTTATAGTCCACCACTACATCCAAGTCTGAACCGGTTTTCTCAATTCCCCTGCATCTGCTTCCGGATAAAATCACGTTTTCCACCTGTGCATCCAGATCATTTTCTATAATTTTTGCCTGCACATAGTATGAAACCATTTCTTCAATCTCTCCGGCATTCATTCCGTCCACCGGATGAAAATGTTCCTCTGTCTTCTCCCGGAAATCTGCAATCACTTTTGCTGAAAGCATTTTTTCTTTCTGCCCAAGTTCATTCCATAGTTTTCCAATCACATGATTCAGGTTTGGATTATCATTTTCCATCAGTTCAAAATGCATCTCCCGGCAGGCTGATAATGAAGCAAGTTTCTCTATTCTGTCGTGATAAGTTCTGTACTCAACTTCATCCAACAGCTTTTCTTCCAGCCGGAAGGCTTCACTTCCTGAAAGTCTCTCCCAGATATCATCATTTTCTGACCGGATCACCAAACCATATCCTTCATCATGCCTCTGCTGTACCATGTGAATCCGGTCTTCCTGTCCTTCTATCCTGCATGTAAAATCAAATTCGTTATATCCGGCTTCCCAATAATATCCTGCCTGGGTGAGCCTGATATCCGTTACCTCTTCTGCAGTTACGCTTATCCTCTCCTCTTGTTTTTCTGCTAAAATCGTATTTTCCATCCTGTTCTCCTTTTCATAAAATGGCGGCGCACTAAAGCCGCAAATGTTATTGCTTCGCAAGTTGGCAAGCAGTGCCCTCGTACGTACACGAGCGCGTTTTGCTTGTTGGAGGCACATCCCCAATCCCCTTAAAATGTCATCTTCGATGCCAAGCTGCGCCCTCACTTTGTGAGTGCTGATACATTCCTGCTTTGCCGGAATTGCAAAAAAAGCGGGCAATCACCAAGTTTCATTTTGATGATTGCCCGTAAGGTTATCTCTGCTGCTGTCGCTTCTTTTTCAGGTCTTCCTCCTGATTCCATGTTTGCTGTGCAGCATAGAAGGATTCCACATTTTGCTTTGCAATCTGATAATCCCTCATCTCTTTTTTTATTTTTTTGTATTCACTGTAAGCTGCTTTTTTCTCAGAAAGCAGTCGTGCAAATTCTTCATTCAGCTCTTTTACCCTCGGAATTTTTCCGTCCGGAAGTTTTGAAAATGCTTCCTTTGCTGCTTTATGAAGAGTAATTTCTTCACGGTGTGCCTCAAAATATTTCTTGCTGTAACCTGATTTCCGGTAAGCAATGTAAGTATCCCTGGTCTTTGCATAATTGATAATATGAGTTTTGAGGACCTTGTTCTGTGCCATCTTTTTCTCAGCATCTTTGATGATTTTCATTAGTTCATGATATCTGGCCGAGCTTCCATCCACCAAGGCATCCAATGTTTCCTTATCGTGAATATCGTGCTGCTGCAAAAACAGAATTGACTCAGCAAACTGTTTTACATTATATTTTTTCGCCCAGCGGACATAACCGCCATTCTTTCCCTGTGCCATCTTCTCCTGAATATCCACCACCAGGTCAAACTTCCGCTTTTCTGATTTCACAGCTTTCTGATCAGATTCTTTCTCATTCTTCTCAGGTAAATCTTTCTCTCCGGCAATGATTTTTTTCAGATTTTCCTCTGTATAGTCTTCTCCCAACGAACGAAATCTGATAAACCGTTTCTGCTCTTTTCCGCAGACAGCAATATGCTTCCCACGTTTAATCTCATACCCTTCCTGCTGTAATAATTTCAGAAGTTCTTCAAAATCTGCCGGCCTCTGCTCCAGGCATTTCAGAATATCTTCCCGGATGATATCCCTCATACTGGTCCGTTCCGGATACTTTGTTCTCTTCTGTCTCTCACTCGGTTTTACCTTCGGAATAATGGAAAGTCCATGCTCCAGACAGATAATGTCGCTGAGTCGCTGCAATGCAATTCCTGAAAACCAGAAGTCACGAAACTTCCGGTCACAGTCCAGATTAGTGGAATTGAAAATGATATGATTATGAATATGTGCCCGGTCCACATGGGTTGCCACGATAAAAGCGTGCTTCCCTTTGGTGAATCTCATACCAGTTTCATACCCTACTTCATTTGCTTCCTCCGGTGTGATTTCTCCGGGCTTGAAAGACTGGCGGATTTGATATGCAAGCACATCTCCCTTAGGCTGCCGCCATGTTTTATGCAGATATTCTTTTTTCGCCTGAGCAAATTCCAGATCAACCAGTTCCGGATTACACTGATAAGATGAGATATATTTTCCATCTTCTGTCTTATCCCCGTTCATTGCATAATCTGTTCTGTCTTTCAGACACTGCATCACACTCCGCCCTTTGTTCTGATGCATTGCAATCAGTTTTGTTGCCGCCATTCTCTCACCTGCCTTACATAATTGATGTCAGCTTATCCAACACTTTTCTCATTTCCTGCAAGATTTCTTTTTGACTGCTCTTCAATTCCTCAATGTCTTCATGATAAATGCTTCCTGTTTCATTTGCTTTCCTTGCATACTGATTCAGATTATTTCCGGATATCTGCAGCAATCGAAGAATCTCTTTTAAGTCGGACAGATCCATCACGATTACATATCCATGAATTGCCATCCGAACCAGATAGGCAGTGAGGTTGGATATACCAGCCTCCTCCATCCGTTCACGAATCCGTATGAGTTCATCTTCCGTAACTCTCAGTTCTATCCGCTTTGATCTTTCTACCATTACTGGAACTCTCTTTCCAGACAACATCCCGAAATCGGTTTTCTCTCTGGAACTGGAGGCTGTGGTGTTGTCTGTCTGTTCTGTTCTTTCAGTTTCTCCAATACAGATTTCTTATCTTCCGGGGCAATCTCCAATGTTCCTGCTGATGGTTCCACCTTCACATTGTTGATCACACCATCAAAGTTATTATCATTCTGCTCCACCATATCCTCAATGCCACGCATAGGATTTCTGCTGATGGATGGTCCTGCTCCTGCAGTCTCCTCCGGTGCACTGCTGCCAGATTCTTCCGATACTTCTACCTCATGTTCTCCATGAACCTCATCCCACTTTTTAATTTTTCTTGCCTTTGCCTTTTCCATACTTTGCTTCTCCCTTCTCAAAATTCAGTTCAAATACTGCCCTCTGTTTTTCATCAACAGTCATTAATACTGTAGTGTCATAGGTCTTTCCGGTCTTCTTAGACTTGCATCCTTTCAACGCAACCTTTCCATCCGTCAGAAGGTTAATGGCTGTCTGCTTGGTCATCTTTTTTCCAAGTGCTTCAAAAAATCTGTTCTGCTTCCAGAGTACAAAGTTGCACCCTCTGTTCTCGCAGGAATATCCTTTCTGCCTCTCGATCACATGCTGACCACAGCATGGACAGGTTCCGATTTCTTCCATTGCCGGATACATGAGCACTTCTGCATCTTCGATCACCTTATAGGTCTTTATCAGATCCGTGATCATCTCTTCGATCTCGCTCATAAATTCCGTATCCTGAAAATTTCCCTTCTCCACATCAAGCAATTTCTGCTCCCACTCTGCAGTCATGGATGGTGACTGGATCTGTTCCGGCATGACTGTGATCAGGGCTACTCCCTTATGAGTCGGCATAAGATATTTTGTTTTCTTATTACCTTTTCTCTCTACAAATCCGATACGCACCAGCTTTTCAATGGTTGCTGCCCTTGTCGCTGATGTTCCGATTCCTTTACGCTCTGCTTCGTCAGGCATCTCATCAGCTCCGGCACGTTCCATTGCTGAAAGAAGACTGTCCTCTGTAAAATGTTTCTTTGGTGTGGTCTTTCCTTCCTCTATCTTTGGATTCTGCAAAGGATATGATTTTCCATTTGTCATAGCAGCAATACATGCCAGCATCTCAGCATTCCCTCTTTTGTCCTCATTCTCCTCTTCGGAATCTGTGCTGTCTGCCTTGCTTCCTATGATCCAGTCCTGAATCTCCCGCCATCCTTTTTCCCTGATATTTTTCGTCTTTGCCCGGAATACTGTATCTGCACAGGTAAATTCCACATCAACTTCATTTCTCACTGCTGCATCCCCCAGAGCCGCTAACAATCTAGCGGTAATAAGGCTTAATACCTTCTGCTCTCCGGATGGAAGCTCACCAAATTCTGCATCCGCTACATTTACTGTAGGAATGATTGCATGGTGGTCACTGACCTTGCTGTTGTTAATCACCTGCTTTGCATGGATCACAACATTCTTGGTAAAACCAAACTTATGTGCCATCTTCTGTGCAAGGTTTGGAATCATTCCTTCCATGTCCTCTGTCAGAAATCTGCTGTCTGTTCTCGGATATGTTACCAACTTCTTTTCATACAAACTCTGCGTATAATCAAGTGTCTGCTGTGCTGTAAATCCCAGATATCTGTTGGCATCTCTCTGTAACGCGGTCAGGCTGTACAGCTGTGGTGCCTTCTCCTGTTTATCTGCCGGATCAATCTTTGTTACCTGTGCTGTCTTCTCTTCTTTCAGTTTGTTCAGGATTTTCTCAGCATCCTGCTTACTTTCAAATCGGTCAGACAATGCAGTAATGCCCCCGCAACTGATGGAAAGTCTGTAGATTGGTTCCGGCTTAAACCCTTCAATCTCCGCCTCTCTCTGTACGATCATAGCAAGTGTTGGTGTCATGACTCTTCCTACATTCAACGTCTGTCCATACAGCGTAGAAAATAATCTGGTCGCATTCATTCCCACAATCCAATCAGCGCGCTCCCTGCAAAGTGCCGCCTGGTAAAGATCATCATATTCCCTGCCATTTTTCAGATTAGAAAAGCCATCCGAAATCGCCTGGTCTTCCATTGAAGAAATCCATAAGCGCTCGAATGGCTTTTTGCATTTTGCCTGATTATATACCAGACGGAAGATCAGTTCTCCTTCTCTTCCTGCATCTGTCGCTTCCACCAGGGAAACTACATCATCACGCTTCATTAAGTTTTTCAGGATCCCGAACTGCTTTCTTGTGGCATCCGCGGTCTGGTAGTTCCAGCTGTCCGGTAAAATTGGAAGATCTTCATATCTCCATTTCTCGTATTTTTCATCATAGGACTCCGGCGGTACCAGCTCTACCAGATGCCCCACACACCAGCTGACAATATAACCATTGCCCTCCAGGTATCCGTCTTCTCTCTTATCTGCACCGATCACCTTCGCTATGGACTGTGCCACCGAAGGCTTCTCGGCAATCACTAATTTATATGACATTCAAATCCTCCTTATCTCCCAGTCGAGCCGAAAGCTCCTGTCCCACGTTCTTTCCACTCCTCAAACGTGAAATCCGGTATCAGCACCGGCATGATCACAAGCTGTCCGATTTTGTCTCCGGCTTTGATTTCATATTTTTCCCTGCCAACATTAGAAATGATTGCGTGTACCTCTCCTGTGTAACCAGAATCAATCGGTGGCAGTTCACATACAATTCCCTTTGCGCTCAATCCGCTTCTCGGAAAGATATATCCGGCATATCCATCTGGAATCCTAAGACCGAATCCCAATGGAATCTTACTTACCTGTCCCGGTACTATCGTAAAATAACCAGGACTGAATACATCAGCCCCGGCATCATTGGCATGTGCCCTCTCCGGGCTCCTGCCTCCAAAATCAATCAGTTGAATCTTCATCTGCTTCTCCTTCCTCCAATATTGTTTCTTCACATAACTTAGGAAAATCCACCCGGATGATGTCTGTCGGTGACATCTTAAGTGGAATACATTTTCCACAGGTCATCTTTCCTTCCTCACAGCCTCCATTCATACAGAATGGTCCACAGTCAGAGAACAACTCCCCGTTCTGGCTGATCAGCTGCTCCCAGATTTTCAGCATCACATATCTTGTTTCTTTCGTGTTTCGTCTGCACACTCTCTGACGGATCATGTGCTTCCACTGATACGGTGTTGCACTGATCAGAAGGATATTTCTCATTCCCTGTGGTGCACAATATCCGGCTGAGTCGTTATCTACTCCGGCTTTGACCAATTCCTCATAATTCTTCATGGAACTGCTGCACTGCTTCAGATATTCCTTCTCCTGCCCTGTTCCCATAAGGTCATATGGAATGACAAAATCCTCAACGCCTGAATAATCACTGTACTGCAAACTTGCCGACATATATTTCACTTCATTCTGGTGCCTCGTTATCTGTGCCAGAAATCTTCTGGATGCTCCCACTACAACCACATTGATGATTCCGAATTTCTGGATTGTCGGATGCGGCAGCTTCACAAGGTTCGCTACTGTTGATCTCTGATATGGTTTTTCATACAGATCCATAAAATCATCCAGACACGAAATCTGATGTCCTCTCTGTGTCAGCCTTGCCGCACATACCATCAGTTTCTCTGCCTGGTCAATGGATTCCGGATTTAAAATTTTCACTTCAATCTTCTTCATTCATTTCCTCCTCTACAAGTGCACGAAGGATCAGCAGATAATTGATACTGTCCGTAATCTTCTCATCCCACTGCTCCTTAGGATAAACTCTGTCATCCGTGCACATATCTGATACTGAAATCAGATGCTTAGACAGCATCCCCATAAGTGCTGCTTTTGGGGTTGAATTCATCACGACTGCTGCCTTCTTAAAATGTGCCAGCCTGTCCATTCCACTACTCTTAACAGCTCTGGGAGCATATTCCGCTCCCTTTGCTGTCAGAATAGATTTACAGCGGTCTGTCTGCCTGGTGATCACTTCATTGAAATCTTTCTGAATCATGCCCTTTCCTCCTTGGTCTTCGCTGACTTATTTCTTTTTGGTGCCTGCTCCGCCTTTTCTGCATTTGCCTTGATTCTGGTCTTCACAGATTCCTTAACCTTTGACACTGTCCGCTTCTGATCCAGGTCTTTAAGCACCTTATCAACCACTCCCCGTAGCTCAGGGTTCGCAGATTTTTCCTGAGATTCAGGTGTTACCGGAATAAAGCCTAATTCTTTTGCGCCCTGGGTGATTTTGTCTGCCAGTTCCTGCACAAAAGGATTCTCTGTCTTTGCAGTCTCCTGGATCTGCTCCTTATCTACCATCAGAACTTCAAGCCTCTGATCAATCTGATAGATGAACTCCGATGCTGTCTGTCGGATTTTGTCGAGAGATGCTTTTAGTTCCGGTGTTTCCTTTCCTTCGGACCATCCCGCAACATAAGAAAAGGAATAGTCAGAAGTATTGATTCCGTAATGCTGGCATACAACGTATGCTACACTCTCGGCTTCTACCTCTTTTCCATTCCTTGTAATGTCCTTTGCCTCCGGCACTATATCTTTGTCATGAAGTTTCTGGTGTGCCATTTCATGAAGCAATGTTTTGATTGTCTGCACCTCACTCATTCCATCCTGAATCACAATGCTCTTGTTTTCCAGATTGTAATAACCTTTGGCTCCACCATCGATCAGCTCAAATGATACCGGTACCGGACTGATCTCCTGCAAAGCCTGTAACAGCTTCGGATATCCGTCAATGCTTCCCACCAGTTCATTCGGGCCAATCGTAGGCAGTTCCTTACCATCTGTCTGTGCCAGGTCAAAAGTCTTCACTACCTTGAAAGCACGGATCGTAACCTCTACTTTTTCCTTTACAGGTTCGCCATCTGCATCAAATACCGGTCTTCCCTTATCATCGAGCTTGGTCTGCTCCCTCTCGATCTTATAAGGTGCCGGTGCAAGAATGCTGATACCCTTTTCTCCCTTTTTTACATACCGGCCCATCTGCTTCCATCCTGTAAAGCTCTGACAAAGCTGTGCATCCGGTCTCTGCATCATGATGAGCATGGTATTATTTACGGAATACCTTGGAAATTTTGCCATCACATTGAGAAACTGCTTGTACTTATCACTCTGGAATACATCCTTCACACCCTTTTCCAGCTTGTCCGTGATCTGATGCAGTTCATCAGCTTTCTTATCCCTGGATTCCATCCAATCAATTTTCTTCTGGATATTCTCAGGAATTTTCCCTTCAATCTGTGCCTCCGGCATATCATGGATCAGCGCTGCGATCATCTGCTGTGCCTGCCAGTTTTCTGCTATATCAGGAACATATCTAAGCATATCCAGGTCAATCCGCTTTCCGATCACCACATCCATCTCCACACTGTCCTCCGGATTCTTTGGATCTGCTACCCTGATGCCGATTGCCGGTATTCCATGCATACGCTCAGGCGGTATCTCTTTGAATTTTGCTACTGCTTCCGCAACACTGGTGATATTCTCATGGAATTCTCCCATGTTATGAAATTCACTACATTCTGCCACAGTCAGCGTAACTGTTTTCTTCTCTTCTTTTACGGCTGTATTTTCTGCCACTCTAAATCCCTCCAGTTCTATATCTTCCAGATTATTTGTCAGTTTCAATGATGATAGTGGAATCAGTTCTTTTTGAAAAAATGAAAAATACTCTTTTCCCGGTCCCACAATAATATGATCCAGCAGCTTTACGCCTACCAGATCACACAGCTTCTTCATTCGTGCAGTCATCAGAATATCTTCCTCACTTGGAGTCAGCCTGCCTGACGGATGATTGTGAACCAGCATGATTGCAGCCGCGTTTGACAGAATCGTACTTTTCAGCATTTCCCTTGGATGTGCGATAGACTGATCCAATGCTCCCATACTGACAACATTCATATTGATAGGTCTTCCATCTGTCTGCATATTCACGACTGCCAGAACTTCCCTGTCATAGTCTTTCAGCATATCTGACATGACCTTCACAGTTGCATCCGGACTGGTCAAGGGGACATCACTTAATAGAGGTGGCATCTTCACCAGCCGGATTGCCACCTGATTCAAACGATACATTCTGTTTTTTTCTGGTTCCTGCTTCTTTGCCGAATCATAAAAACTTTGCTCCGGTCTTACCCCGCTACTGAGCATCCCCTGCTCCTTCCCCTACAGGAATGGTCATGTGAAATTCCTTATTTTTAAGACTTTTCAGTCTTGAAAGAACTGATTCCCTGGTAGATACTTTTTCCTTACGTTTTACAATCTTCTGCAATCCCTTCATATATCCCGTATATCTGCTTTTCCTTGCCATATCAGCGATCTCCTTTCTCTTTTGCCTGTCCCTGTTTCTTGGGGACTTTGGCAGTTTTCTTCTTTTTCTCGTTCAGATCCGCCAGCACCGATTCCTTAGGCTCTGCTCTTTGCATTCTTTCCTTTATCCTTTTGATCTGGTCTCTGGTAAGCGGTTTCTCCACGATACTCCTGTGAAGGATCTTACCAATCGGAAGCCATGTGACATCCTTTCCTGCCTTTTCCTGCTCCATGATGAATTTCATATGAGATGCAGAAAATTTAGGATTCATGTAATGCTCCAGGTTCAGATTTGCCGCAGCTGCTTCAAAGATTACTCTCTGCTGTGCCGGTTTGAATTCTTCTAATTTCCTGCCGACATCTTCCAATGCTTCCTCAACACGTATTGATGCAACAGATCTAAATGTATAATCCACTTCAACAAAACCACTGTTATAATCATCTACTGCTTTCTGAAATCTTGCCTTTTTCTCCTCTGGCGTGAGCTGATCAAATTCCTTGTCTTCCATAGATTCCTCCCATCAGAAAAAGGCAGCCTTCCGACTGCCTCATTCCGGTAACTGCTACTCTTCATCCATCTCGTCCGGATCATCTTCTCCTGTGTCTTCATCAGGGCTTTCATCCTCTGCATCTGATACTGATTCTTCCTCAATGTCCATATCTGCAAGATAATCCTCGTCATCATCACTGTCGAAGTAATCTGCATCCGGATCCGGTGCATCTGCTTTCTTCTTGCCCTTATTGGACTTCATATACATAAATCCACCGATTCCTCCTACTGCTACAAAAAGGACTACTGCCATGATGCCAGTCACATTTTTACTTTTCTTCCCGGTCTCAGGAGCTTTTACCTCTTCCTTTGGCTCCTCTGTTGTTTCTTCTGTGGTCTTAGTCTTTTCCGGTTCCACAGTCTCCTTATCGGCTGCCGTCATCCCCTGGGAATTCATATAGGACTCCACCTCTTCATCTTCCATGAGTGCAAGAAGATCCGATTCATCTACAAGATTAAGGAAATGAACTGTCTCCGCTCCCTTATCATCACGGTCAATGATGATATAGAAATAATTACCGGACTTGGTTGTTACTGTAATGAACTGCTTTCCTCCGGCTTCAACCGAACCGTAATCATCCACCAGATTCATATTTCCATCCGGTGTAAGCGGACCATAGTTCTCTTCCTCTTTTTCCGTGCATTCCTCTTCTACATGTGCATCTGTTCCCTCGCAGACCTTATAATCATAAAGGCATACTGCACATTCCTCATTGACTGCTCTCTCACCGCATTTTTCCTCACAGGTACAGGTCATTTCCTGACTCTGTGCAAAGGCTGTCACTGGTGCCATTCCGGCAAGTGCCGCCAGACCTGCGACCATGCCTCCCATAATCTTTGCTGCAATCACATTTTTAATCTTATTCATTCTCTTCATCTAAGAAATCCTCCTCTTCATTTTCTGTATCATTGTCTTTTTCTCTCTCTGCATCCTTATCAGATACAGTTACAGCTTCCGGCATAGGAATCTGGCCGCTTAACATATCCTGTAATCTGCCGCTTCCTGCAAGCTGAAGGAACTGTGCCAGCTGCTCCGGCGATAAGTTGTAGGAAGCAACATCACTGACGATCTGTAAATTCTCCTCTTCCTTTAACTTTGCTTCGAGCTGCTTTACTTTGGCATCCGCTGCATCTCTCTTGGCTACTGCCTTTTTCAGATCTGCACGGAGCTTGTCTAACTTTGCATACATAGAACCTCTCCTTTCTTCTTGCAGCAAAAAAGCCACCTTCCGGTGACTTTCACTGCATTTTTACTGTATTCTTCCATAGCAATAGGCATGTGCCCGCCAGTACGCCGTATCATAGGATGCATACTGGATTGGATTGCCACAATGGATCATGATCTTATTGACCGGATCTGCCACGATACCCACATGGGATGCTCCGGCTGTGTTATAGGTTCCCTGGAAAAAGACCAGATCCCCCGGCTTTACATCAGAAGCCGCCACCCTTGCGGTTGCGTTCTTCCAGCCATTTGCCGTAAGTCTGCCATAATTCCAGCCATTGCCGCTGTTATTGATGACATAGCTTACAAATCCCGAACAATCAAAACTTGTGCTCGGTGAGGAACCTCCCCATACATAAGGATATCCCAGATATTTCTCTGCTTCATGGAGCATATTGGAAAACTGCTGATCCGTCAGATATTCTCCCGGCACAGCATATCTTTCATATTCCTCTGATACTCCCGGATTGGCATACACATTATCTCCGAAGATATCCGGTTTATTACCTCTCGTTTCCAGAAGAAGGTTATATCTCTCCATCTGGTCCTGCGTAAGACCTGATGCCCCGACTGCTGCGGATATGCCATTATTGGTAAGTGTCGTATTCAGTATCTTATACTCATACTCTACTTCCACCTCATAGGATTCATATACCTGATA
>Ga0129313_1000943_pt1 | contig 20831 bp, 18 predicted proteins | sample O1105metagenome_FD_94436 | JGI IMG/M metagenome (GOLD analysis project Ga0129313, IMG submission 94436) | Orangutan group fecal microbial communities from fecal samples from Wisconsin, USA - O1105 metagenome | ecosystem: Host-associated > Mammals > Digestive system > Large intestine > Fecal...
AATACCTAGCTAAAGTATCCTATAGGTATCCTGGAAAATTTCAAAACAACTTAATTTAATGCAAGTCATTGATAAATTGGTGGCCCCTGCTGGACTTGAACCAGCGACCAAGCGATTATGAGTCATAAAATTGGCATGTTTTTAATTGTTTGTCATTGTCTCTGTTTGTATTTTTAATTGTCTTTAATCAATCAGTTATGAGGTTATTTTTGTTTCTGATTGGTTCCCTCATTTCCCCATTGTACTATCCTTACCTGACCCGTTACCTGACCCGAAATGGGCATCGGGTCAGGTAACGCTTATTCTTAGAAAGGTAAACTCATGGCCGCTAATCTTACCGAGACTGCTATACGTGGATTGAAGACAAAAAGCACGGCGTACTACGTGTGGAGCAACAGCGCTCAACGTGGTACTGGCAGGCTTGGCGTTAAGGTTCAGCCTTCAGGCAGCAAGGTTTTTTATTTCCGTTACTACGTTGAGAAAGGGAAGAAAGAGAAGTTCATCCAGTTGGGCATCTGGCCTGAGATGAAACTGGTGACAGCCAATGAGCTGGCGAAAAAGTATGGTGCCTGGCTTGTTGAAGGAAAAGAACCCCAGCAAGAGCTTGAGCAACAACGCCTGGCCGAGCAGCACATGATGCAGATCCATCGTTCTCAGGGATCTTTTGAAGAACTGGTGCATGGCTACGTCAACAAGATGAAGCTCGATAATAAGCGGACCTGGGCTGATGTTCTGAAACGTCTTGAAAGAGAGTGCTACACGGTTATTCCTCGTGATACCAAAGCGAAGGACGTGACGCCTCTGCAGATCAAAACCATTCTATCAGGTATTATCCAGCGTGATGCGGTGGTCCATGCTAATCGGATTCGCTCGTATCTGATGGCGGCATTTAACTACGGACTGAAAGCCGATAACGATCCGATGAATACCAGTGTGGGTATCACGTTTGGCCTTGAAGTTAACCCTGTGTCGGCAATACCTAAGCAGTCTTCGGCGGAAAAGGTGGGTGATACATGGTTAACGCTGGAAGAGCTACGTTTTGTCATGGAGCAGTTCGCTCAGGCAACTAACGTTGGGCCACTGATGCAGCACCTAATCCGCTTCTGTGTTTATGCTGGCGGGCAGCGTCCGTTTGAAATAATTGCCAGCCAGTGGAGCGCGATTGACTGGCAGCAAAAGACGCTCCTAGTAATTGCCGATGTATCGAAAAACAAACGGGAGCACCTGATCCCACTGACTGAATCGGCATTAAGTGAATTAGCCTCAGTGAAAGAACTGACTAAGGAAAGTAACAGCCCCTATATCTTCCCGCTCTCGACCAACGGCGAACGACCGGTGCGTACCGATAGCCTGGCGCGTTCCATCATGTATTTCCGGGCTTTTAATCCTGAGTTTAAAGTTTTTACGGCGCGAGATTTACGTCGGACCTGTAAAACGCTGATGGGGGAAGCGGGGATCAGCAAAGAGATCCGGGACCGTATTCAGAATCACGCTTTGAACGACGTCAGCTCGAAACACTACGACCGTTATGATTATCTGACTGAAAAGCGCAGGGCGCTTGAGATCTGGGAAGATCGTGTCAACAACTATCAGCGACAGCAGGAAAACAACGTTGTGAACTTGTTTGGACGGAGGTAAGGGCTTGTCAAAATATGAGCTTAATTCTGCAGAAGATCGGTATCAGCCGGGCTCTGGAGACTTAGTGCTGGCTAATAAGCTGGGGATCATTGATGAAGAGGAAATGGAAGCGCTGGAATCTGGCTTGCTGCTGATGCTTTATGAACAGCTATTTATCGAAGGCCAGCCGCCTAAAGCGCTGGCTTTTGAGCACATCAGTAGGTGGCATCGCCAATGGTTGGGGAATGTGTATGACTGGGCAGGGAAGTTACGCAATGCCAACCTGACTAAAGACGGCTTTCAGTTTGCAGCTGCTGACAGGATTCCGCTTCTTCTTGATGGTTTCGAGAAACAGTTTCTTGCTCGGTCTGGTGAGTTAAAGGATCTTTCTCGTCCGGAGCTGGTTAGTTATCTGGCTGAATGCCACGTAGAGTTTATTTTGATCCATCCATTCAGAGAAGGTAACGGACGTCTGTCGCGGCTACTTTGCGATGTATTGGCCGTTTTGGCAGGGAAGAGTTTGTTAGATTACAGCTTATGGGATGAACACAAGGCGTTTTACTTCAAGGCCATTCAGGCGGGCGTATCAGGTAACTACAGCCCTATGATGCAACTGGTGAGCGACATCTTGCCAGATTAACGGGCGAGGCCAACAGCTTTCGCCTGTGCCTGATTTTTTTTGAGTTGCTGCTCAATTTTTTGCACAGAAACACCCGTTTCGATCGCGGTTGAGCTGGCGATGGAACGGTAAATCTGTGCTTTGGTAACTTGTGATGATGTTGGTTGCTTGTGCATGGGACGGTTCCTAAGGGTTTCCACTTGGATTGTAGTTACGATGGTTGATAGTAGCAAGGATGCTTTTGGTCAAGCCTCGCCATAAGCAAAATAAGTGAGACAATGTCATAAAGGTAGGCCTACTTCAGGGCTTTACAAAATTACTATCCTAAGTGTTATTATCCAACAATGTCTCTTAATGAATGCCTTAAGGAATATGATGGAACATTCCACACAATTTTATCAATTAAATGAAGTAATTAATAAATATAAATTACACCTAAGTGATGTGATAAATTTCTGGATAGGTCATGAGATTCCTCTTTATATTAAGATGGAAGGTGTGTCATGTAAGTTATCATGTATTATTCGTGATGATAATGATCTGTTCTTAAAAGATGAAAAAAGAAGCATTTATAGGTATCGTGATTTTTTATTTGGTGAAAATCCATTGGATAGTATTGATCTCAAAAATCTTATTATCGAAAATAGCAAGCTTGATGTGATTCATGGTAATGATATATATCAAAGTGAATTGAGCTGCCAGTTCACGGAAAGACAGTTTCGTCACGAAAGAGGTTCCGAGGTTTTATATATTAAAATTGGACGTGAGCAGTTGTTCTACAACGGATTTGCATATGGTTATTGGCGGGTTAAAGCCGGGCCTTCAACGCGTTTTGTAACAGGGAAGTATAAAATTGCAAATACAAATCCATTAATGTCTGATTGCGATTCCTCTGCCTTTTTGAATGTCTATGGAATGGATGAATTTGATTGCTTAATATTTAATAATGAAGTTGAAATAGATGGACTTGAACTATATATAAGTTCAAGCGACATTGAAATGATAAAAGCTGGTTGCTCTTCTGATATAAGTGTTAATTTGGAAAAAGTAATAAAACCACGAACGTCTAAACAAGAGCGAAGGGCCCTCTATATTTTGTTGCATGAGATATGCAAAAAGAAAAATCTACAATCTAACGCTTCATCAATGGCAAATATTCTAACTGTTATAGCAAATAATGACTATGGTAAAGATTGGGAGTTCGATGAAGAAACTATTAGAAATTGGTTAATAGAATCGAAACTTAAATAATTTTTAATTAGACAATGCAACTATTTAAGATTGCATTGTCTACGGCCCAAGCTCACTTCTGCAAGAACAGGCAGTATCAAGATTCATTTGCGTTGGGCCAGTATTGCTAGCGCTGTCCGATATAAATCCAGAGCTTGTGTCACTTATGCATTCTACCCTTGGCGTTTGCTCACCAGTGATGGTTTGCAAAGTCCTTATTAAGGCCTTAACAAGGAGTGCATTCCTTTCACATCCTCATAAACTGAGACATGCTGTCTCCACTGAAACGAAGGAGGCAATATGAAAACAACATTCAACTATCCAACACCAGAACAACGCCTGCAGGTTCTACGTAACTATGGAGAACCGCATGATCGCTTGGTGCGTGAAAAAGAACGTCAGTACATCACATCGATATCTCGTTCCACGGCTTGGAAGCTAGAACAAGTCGGCCATTTTCCCTTGCGTAAATCCATTGGGTTGAAGTCTTGTGGATGGTTGCTTAGTGACCTGCTTTGCTGGATCAACGAGCGTTAAACTCAGGAAATAAAGGCATTCTTTTTTTACCTAATGACCTTTGCATTTTGCTATTTCCGCTATGAATAGCTAAATAGCAGCATTAGCGGAATTATTTACCATGTTAATTTAACAAGAGGTAGTTTATGTCGTTTGGTCGCTCTTTCCCTGTGGATGTTTTTCCATCAATAATTAGAAATGCGATTTATGAAGCAGAACAACATACGCAAGCACCGCTGTCATTAATAGCGGCGTCAGCGCTTGGTGCCATTTCATTAGCATGTCAAAACGGAATTGATGTCTGTAGGTTGAACAACTTGCGTAGCCCAGTATCGCTCTTTTTACTCACTCTGGCTGAATCTGGAGAACGGAAAAGTACGGTTGATAAGGTTTTAATGAGACCGTTGTATCAGCTTGAGGAAAAGTGGTTTGAGCAATACAACCAAGATCTAAAGGCTTGGTTGAACGGCGAGGTTGCTTTTAATATAGAAAAAAAAGCATTGGCATCAAAATTGAAAGCCGATATGTGCCGTAATAAAGATTACGGCGCAACGAATGAACGATTGAAAGCGTTATTGCAAACCAAACCCGCAGAACCTGTTAGATATAGGCTAATACTTAATGACGCAACACCATCTGCGATAAAACATTATCTCTGTAGAGACTGGAGGTCAGTGGGTATCATGTCAGATGAAGCAGGCACAATATTCAACGGACATACATTGAATGAGCTACCTTTCATCAATAAGATGTGGGATGGTTCAACTTATTCTGTCGATAGGAGAAATTCGCCTGAGCTTTTAATCCATGATGCCAGAATGACATTATCTCTGATGGTACAGCCTGAAGTATTTCAGAAGTATATTGAACGAAAAGGTGATATAGCAAAAGGAATTGGTTTTTTTGCTCGTTGCTTGATTTGTCAGCCAGATTCAAAGCAAGGATACCGACAGATCACTAATCCGATAATCTCCAGCGAATATCTGCCAGTGTTCCATAGTCGGCTTATAGATATAGTCAACGATAGCATTGCTAGAAATGGCAAAGGAGAACGGCTCAGCCTGCGTTTCTCTCCTCAGGCAGAACAAGAATGGATCTCATTTTATAACAAAACAGAATCGGAAATGAGTGAGCATGGCTATTTATCTAACATGAAAGATTATGCCTCAAAAATGGCAGAGAATATGGCGAGGATTGCTGCACTGCTCTATTATTTTGAAGGCTATGACGGAGATGTATCTGTTCAGGCTGTCGAGGCTGCAGCGCAGATAAGTGGCTGGTATGTAGGCGAGTACAAGCGTTTGTTCTTTAAGTCCCAGGAATTCACTCTTCTCGATAAAGAAAGTGACGAGCTATATTCGTGGATAAAAAATTATTGTGCTAGTACTTTCCCATCACATATAAGTAAAACGATGATTCTTCAATATGGTCCTCACAGGTTCAGAAATAAGATTAAAATGAATGAATTACTTGGCACCTTATTCACTCAACGGAAAATAATGGTAACAAGAGAGGGTAAGACTATTTATATCCAGCCAGTACATTAGCAAATTAATTGCAGAGTGATGTTTTTATCATGAGTAGTTGTGGTGCTTGGTTTTCCGGTTCACCAACAAGTGTTTTTATGTTGGAACTGGTAATATATAACATACCAATATACCACCAACTCCATTCCAATATACAACTATAAACATACCTTAACAGTTTAATTCGATACTAGCTAAATCACAACTACGATAGAAATATATTTATACGAACAGACATTAAAGTAAGACATAGGAATAATTTATGGAATTATACAACGGTTCTCATGGTGAGCATGTACTCGCCTATAGAAAGCATATTGAACAAGTAATTAATAATGCTATCAACGAATTTCCAAGGACTATGGCATTACGTGTTGATGTTCATTATCCACCTATTCTAGATAGAGGTGATACTGTATGTTGCTTCCCTAATCTGGAGCCAGGAGTGATATCCCGCTTCCGTAACTCATTAAATGCTATACTGGAGGCCAATGAGAAAGCCAGAGCAGTCGACGGTAAAAGAATATATCCAAACCGTGTTCGTCATGTTTGGGTACGAGAGTTTTCCGAAGAAGGAAAATGCCACTTTCATCTTGGTCTTTTTTTCAATAAAGATGCCTATTATCACTTAGGTGATTATAAGATTGAAAGCAACCTACGGATGATGATTGTAAGGGCATGGTACAGTGCTTTAGGTTTAGAGTTGGAGGATTATCTGGGATTGGTTCACTACCCTGAAAATTGTCGCTATATTCTAGATAGCAATGATTTTAATTTTGAAGCACAGTACAACAGCCTACTGAATCGTTTAGATTATTTAGCAAAACTTGATACTAAAGTATTTGGCGATGGAGATCGGAACTTCGGTTGCAGTCGAGGTTGATTTATTTTTTACAGAAACGGCCTTTCTTATAATTGGAAAGGCCAAAATCCGTCAGTACGTAATTAAACCTGACAGTTTACTTCGAGCGAAAAGTGTGATTCAGGTCCGTGTAAATCGGCCAATATCTTCTTAATTTCCATTTCACAAAACAAACCTGCCTTTTTTAACTGACTAACTACCCAAAAGCATCATTGTGGGTAGCTTTATAGAGCTAATAGGTTCCAACAACTGCCACTGTTTAAATATCCAGATAAAAAATTTCCCTCTGGGTCAGATGAGTGATAGAGTTTCACCCATAAGACCCTATGGAGGCATTATGTCTGAATTTGAATTGCTGGCGCAGGATCTGCTTGAGAAAGCAGGGAAGGAAGAAAAGCTGCGACAGGAAAATGATAAAAAGCTGATCGAACAGGTACTGGAAATCTATGATCAGAAGTACGTGGCTGAGTTACTTAGAAAAGTCGGGAAAAACGAGTGGAGTCGCGAAACTCTTAACCGCTGGGTTAATGGTAAGTGCCCACCAAAATCACTGACGTCAGCTGAAGAAGCACTTCTCCGGAAAATGCTGCCAGAACCGCCTGCATACCACCCGGACTATTCTTTCCGGTTCATTGACCTGTTTGCAGGTATTGGCGGTATACGAAAAGGCTTTGAGGCCATTGGTGGCCAGTGCGTTTTTACTAGCGAGTGGAATAAAGAGGCAGTGCGCACTTATAAAGCTAATTGGTTTAATGATGAGCACATACACAAATTCAATCTCGATATCCGGGAAGTCACTCTCAGTGACAAACCTGAAGTGTCAGAAACCGACGCCTATGCCTACATTGATGAGCACGTGCCGGATCATGATGTGCTTCTGGCAGGCTTCCCCTGCCAGCCATTCAGTCTTGCTGGTGTGAGCAAGAAAAACTCATTAGGTCGTGCGCATGGTTTTGAATGTGAGGCGCAGGGAACGCTTTTCTTTGACGTGGCGCGCATTATACGGGCAAAAAAACCGGCCATCTTTGTGCTGGAGAATGTCAAAAACCTGAAGAGTCATGATAAGGGCAAAACCTTTAAAGTCATCATGGAGACCCTTGACGAGCTGGGTTATGAAGTTGCGGATGCTGCTGATGTGGGAAAAAGCGATCCTAAAGTCATCGATGGAAAATATTTCCTGCCTCAGCACCGTGAACGTATCGTCCTAGTCGGGTTCCGCCGCGACCTGAATATTCACAAGGGTTTTACCCTGCGCGACGTCAGCCATTTTTACCCGGAACAACGTCCGTCATTTGGCGAGCTGCTGGAACCCGTGGTTGACAGTAAATATATCCTGACTCCGAAGCTCTGGGAGTACCTCTACAACTATGCTAAAAAGCATGCGGCTAAGGGGAATGGTTTCGGTTTTGGTCTCGTCAATCCTAAAAATAAGGAAAGTGTTGCCAGAACGCTTTCTGCCCGCTATCACAAAGACGGGTCTGAAATTCTGATAGACCGCGGCTGGGATATGGATATAGGTGAAGCAGACTTTATGAACGAAGAAAACCAAGCGCGTCGACCGCGCAGGCTGACTCCCCGCGAGTGTGCACGCCTCATGGGCTTTGAAAAGCCAGACGGCAAATCTTTCCGTATACCGGTTTCTGATACGCAGTCATACCGACAGTTCGGTAACTCTGTTGTGGTACCGGTATTTGAAGCTGTTGCCAGACTGCTGCAACCTTATATCCTCAAAGCTGTTTCTGCCGATGTTGATAACGCTGAACAGGTCTGAGTAATGCTCCCGGCCTATGATGCCGGGAGTTTACTTAAGGAAGCTTAGCGTAAAGGCCTGTAAGCTCTGCAATGAACGCACCGAACGTCATTAATTCCTCTCTGACCGCTTCCGGGTATTTTTTGTGTAGCGATGACGGCACAACGAGCCTGACACCTGCTTCACGCATTTCCCTGTACTGTGCCTGAGACACCCCCTCCTGCAGTGTAAACAGATGCACTTGATGGATTTTATCTGCTTCATTCAGTATTTGGCGCCAGCGATCTTTACAGGTGGTCTTGACCGCCAGCATGCGCAAATTTTCTCTGGGAAACTCAACATTGTGGTATGCCTCTGCAGAGGGGAATAGGAAATCTGGTTTTTTATTGCCTTCAGTGACTGCCTGTGTGGCGAAGTGCCGCAGCCCGTGCTCAATGAAAAGATGCTCCAGGTGCAGCTCAAGTGACTTTCCGGCTCTTGATTTACGTCGATTACTGACAGAGTTGGCCAATGCAATAAACTCATCCACAGATTCAAATCCTCCCTGGATGATGTCAAGAACATGTAATTCCTCAACCAGCAGAAAGATGTCGTACTCAACGCGCCGGCGGTCAATCAGCTGCACATCCGGGTCATTGGAGTTTTTCGCATAATGACCGGCGGCATACTGAATAATTTCATTTCCAGACGGAAAGCGATGCTTCCAGTCTTCAGGAATAACGTATTTATGATTTACAGGTGCATGCTGAAGAGACAGGCCCCCTAGGATTTGCCAAGCGGGCCCAGAGATAAGTGTTCCAGGAATAACTTCGCCGATAGCGGTCTCGATAACGTCCTCTTCATCAGGGCTGGCGCATACCCAGATGTTCACTGTCTTACAGTCCCCGCCTTGCTCATCAAGCCTGAAGGCCAGAAGTGTCAGAGCACCTGTATTTTCAGGATCCTGAAGTGGGCTGCCTCTTCCCCAGCGCGTGATCCTTTTTTCATTCCGGGTTTTACCAAAATGACGGCTGTTATAATAAATAGCCCGGGCTTCGCTGTCGGGACAATCATGTGATGACACATGCGCAGTGAGGAAGACTGAAGGATTCATCTCGCGGGTATGGTTAATGGACGGAAACAGCTTTTCTACGATGCCGGAAGGGATATAAAGTCCGACCTGATGACCACCTGTTGCGCCTGTATCGTTGGCGGAAAGGCGTTTGATATAGACAAGATAATTTCCGCCAGCGATCTCAAGCAGCCAGTTATGAAAAACCGACATAAACACCCCTATGTTAACCTGAAACTCGAAACGCCATTTTTTCATAGTTATATAAAAGCAACCAGTAAGGCTTTATAAGCATCGCGGTATGTCAGTGAACTGGCTGCAGGTCATACGCAGGGAATGTACCGCTTCCTCACTTTTTCAACTATAAAGTTACAGCATAGGGTTATATTTAAGTTTATGAAATTTAATAATATTTTTCAGAAATCTGATAGAAGGAAGGGAAAGGTGGGAAGCGGGGGTGTGACGAACTAAGTGAGGACCTGTAACGACTTTCCTGAATCACTTCTTGATTTTATCATAATAGTTATGTTGAAATCATGAAGTGAACCTCACGGAGATGCCTTCATGACCATGCCTTATTGTATCCTACATACCGAAGCTGATTCAGATCTTGTACTTAATGAACTGGGTTTTTCAGAAAACGATATTCATGCCGCTCTGACGTCTGCTTTGTACGAGCGCCGTAAATCTAGCAAGCTTCACCCCGCAGTAGATGCAGGGTTCCGTTTCTGGAGTGAGATGGTCGCCGCGACCCGCCGTGTACTGATTGGTAAGGGTAACGGCTGGTCTCCTGAAGTGGTCAAGCGAATGGAAATGGTCGTTAACTCAGCCAAAGGGGTTAATCTGATTATCACCTCGGGCGATAGGCACACCGGACGTCCTGATGGATTGCCGAAAACCAAAAATGCCAAGGGTGAGGCAACGCGCTCGATTGTTCACAACAATCCCGGCACAGCTGATATGTTCCAGACGGATGCGTTGTATTCAGGCAAATCTGAGATCACGCCGATAGACAGCACCCGTACTTATATCGTCCTGTATTATTATGATGCGGCTAACAAAGAGGTTCGCTGCGAGGTGTCATATCCGGTAGGAATGGTGAATCAGGACGGATTTGCCCGTGTAAGCGCATGGAGTGAGCGTATCATCTTGGGTCCTCTGCCGTTTGAAGGTGCTGATATTTTCCCTGATGAGGATTTTGATGATGACATATCTATTACTGTTGAAAGCAAATGAGTAACCCTGTTGATGACGGCAAACGCCTTTTTAATCCGTCCCGGCTCAAGCTGGCGCGGATTAGACGCAAACTGACCCTGAAGGAATTAGCAGAGAAAATGGGGCTATCTAGTCGTATTGTAATTGAGTACGAAAAACCCTATTGCTTGTATGAACCCACGCCAGAGACAGTCCAGGCGTACGCCAGCGCTCTAAAATATCCAGAGTCCTTTTTCTTTGGGGATGACGTTGAAGCAATCGATCCACTGACGGTTTCATTTCGTTCTTTGCGTACGACAAAAGCCGTCGACCAGCATGCGGCAATTGGAGCTGGTGGGTTGGGGGTTATGCTGAGCGAGTATTTCAGTACGCGCTTCACTTTGCCTCAGCCTGAACTGCCGAATCTTCGTGGAAGTGAGTCTGAGATCGCCGCTCAGGCGGTGCGCGAAGCTTGGGGAATAGGTAAGAAGAGTATCACCAACGTTGTTCATCTTCTGGAGAAGCACGGCGTTAAGGTGTTCTGGCTCTCAGAGGAAACGGCGAGTATCGACGCTTTTTCCTTCTGGAAAGATGATGTTCCTTACATTTTCCTCAACACACGTAAGTCAGGTGAACGCAGCCGTTTCGATGCGGCACATGAGCTGGCTCATCTGGTACTTCACCGTCATGGTGATGTCAAGGGGCAGGATGCTGAGCGTGAAGCGGATGCTTTTGCGTCAGCATTTCTGATGCCCCCGGAAAACGTGATGGCCGTTAAGATGGCATTCCCGACGTTTGACAAAATCGTGCAACTGAAGTCGCTCTGGAAAGTTTCGGCGATGGCTCTGATTGTCAGAATGCGCAATCTGAACGTGCTGACGGAATGGCAATATAACAGCCTGATGCGCGATGCGACGGCAAAGGGATATCGAACCGGTGAGCCGGGAGGAATTGAGCGTGAAAGATCGCTCATTATTGAAAAAATGATGGCCGCTTTAGCAGGTAACGGCATTCATCTGACTCAACTGAGTGATGCGCTTAACGTGCCTGTTGATGAACTGAGCAGTCTACTTTACGGTGTGGCGGCAATCAGCGGTGGTAATGGCGGAACCTCACTATCAAGGGCCTCGCTCCGTCTGGTGTGAACAGGAAAACTGCTCATGCTTAGAGCCGCTAGAAGGAGTTTCTAGCGGTTTTTTTTATTTATAGCCAGCGGACATGTTTCTGAATAGTAATCTTTAATATTCCTTGTTCGCCGCATTCTTGCCGAGATACTAGATATCAACCAATGTTACCAAAATACCATGAGGGGCTCGGAAAAATGTAGTGGTATACCCCCGTAATTCTCCTGACCTGTCCCACCATTGGTAAGTACAGACTGGTTTTAGCAACATATGCTCTTGGCGCTCAGGAGTGCTGTGGTCCACCGGCGACGGACTGTTTCTGCTGACAAAACGGCTAGAGCGTGGCTGCTTCGGCTGACCGTCAGCCCATGATGGCAAAGTGTTCCTGACGTCGGCGCAACTGGCGGTGCTGCTGAACTGCTGCCATGGCGCATAGCACTGTCTTCCGAATAGCCGTCGTTCGTCAATACGGTTCTGGCTGTTCGCTTACCTTCCAGAGGAATTGAAGTATTTAAGTCTTTGAATCGATAACGAGATCAAATATTTTTGAGCTTAATGTGCGAGAATTTAAAAGTCATGGACTCATTAGTGGCATGAAAACTATTAGCTAATTTATTCAATGGGTAAAGTGAGCTGGGGGCGTAATCAACATGAAGCTTGAAGTAATTCGGATATCTGGTTTCCAATCTTTTGGCCCAGAACCGACAGAGGTAAGCCTTGAAAATATCACTTACTTAATCGGTCCTAATGGCTCGGGTAAAACCGCGGCACTTCAGGCTTTATGCAAACTATTTGCCTTTGATCCTGCATTGCGTCGGATCCATCGTTCTGATTTCCATGTCCCTTATGATGAAGAAGAAGTTCCGGAAGAGCGCCAATTGTGGATAGAAGCTGACTTTTTATTTCCTGAACTTGATGAGGAAGATGATAACAGTACCGTAGCACCTCATTTTAGTCATATGCGACTTGATGATCCGGGAGGCCTCCCACGTGTGCGTTTTCGCCTCACGGCTACTATGGGACTGGATGGTGATATCGACGAAAACTTAGTGTATGTACTGGATGTCAATGCTGATGGTTCACCTCAAAACACAGCTCAAGTACCACGAGCAGAGCGTAATCACATCCAGGTTCATTATTTACCAGCCAGACGTGACCCTGCTGATCACATTACTTACGGTGCGAATGCATTACTAGGCCGTTTGCTCCGTGCCGTACGTTGGGATGCTGAGCGCGATACGATCAAAGGTCTGACCGATCAAATAAGCGACAGCCTTGCAGCCAACCCTTCAGTGAAAGCATTTAGTAAGAGTTTGAAAACAACCTGGGCCACTCTACACAAGGGCAAATTTTTCGCTGATCCAAAAATCACATTTGTGGCTTCGGAGATTGAAGCACTGTTGCGACATTTGTCGGTTTCTTTTACCCCCGGGCACGACGGTTCACTTGTCGATTTTTCGCGGTTGAGTGATGGCCAAAAGTCAATGCTTTATCTTTCCCTAGTATTATCATCTCAAGCGATTGGGAGAGCTGTGCTCGCCGAGGAAGATGTATCTTTTGATCCCGATAAGTTACGTCCACCGGTCTTTACGCTGGTCGCCTTGGAGGAGCCAGAAAATAGTCTTTCTCCACATTACCTGGGACGTATCGTCAGTGCTTTGTATACCATGACGAAAAATGTGGATGCACAAGCTCTCATTGCTACTCATGCCCCTACAATGTTACGTCGCGTTGCTCCTGAGTTAATACGTTATCTACGGTTAACTGAGGCTCGAAAAACACGGGTCACCTGTATCAAATTGCCAGAGAAAGCTGATGATGCACACAAGTTTGTCCGTGAAGCCGTCCAAGCATTTCCTGAGATTTATTTCTCACGTCTCGTCGTGCTAGGTGAAGGTGATAGTGAAGAGATTGTGTTGCCATGTCTACTTCAGGCCAAAGGCGCGCCAGTTGATGAGTCAGCAATCACGATTGCGCCGTTAGGCGGTAGGCATGTCAATCATTTTTGGCGGTTGCTTTCAGCGTTGCAGATTCCCTATCTGACATTGCTTGATCTTGATGTAGCTCGCTATGCGGCAGGATGGGGACGAATCAAGTATGTTAATGATCAGTTTTCTGCATATGAGCCGTATAAGAAACTCCCCAAAGATCACGGAATTCCAAGTTGGAAAGATAAAGCTCAAAAAGTTCGGGACTTTGATAATTATTTCGAACTTCTCGAAGAACGTGGCGTTTTTTTTTCTTCCCCAATGGATTTGGACTTTTCAATGTTACTGGCTTATCCCGAAGCTTATGATGTTGATAAAGAAAAACCTGATGAGTCAACTATCAAGGCTGTCCTCGGGAAAAGCCATCACGATTCATCTCAATACAGTGAAGACGAATTAATGTTGTTCAGCACCTATCATCAGCGCTTTAAGCTTGGCAGCAAACCAGCAGCACACATTGAGGCGTTAACTCAGCTAAGGGACACTGAATTACTTGAAAACATGCCTGAGTCGCTAAGCAGGCTGGCAGATGCAGTTATTGCCAAACTCGAAGAGCTGCCAGAATGATTGCTGCTGAAGCATGGCAACCCGCCGATGGACTGACTTTGGAACCAAATGCAAAACGAGCAGCAAAAGCGCGTAAGCGCTGCTTGGCACTCACCGCCGGACCAGGTGCGGGTAAAACGGAAATGCTTGCGCAACGAGCAGACTTCCTTTTGCGTACAGGAACATGTCGGTACCCTAAGCGGATTCTAGCGATCTCCTTCAAGGTTGATGCCAGCCGAAACCTAAAAGAGCGTGTCGAACGGCGGTGCGGGACTGATCTTGCCTCGCGTTTTGATAGCTATACCTTCCATGCATTTGCCAAACGTATCATCGATCGTTTCAGGCCGGTGCTCACGGGGAAAGATGTCCTGGATGCGGGTTATACAATTGTGGACAAGAAAAATGGCCCCTCTCGTACTCAAATTGAATTCGGCGATCTGGTCCCTTTGGCAATCCAGATATTGAAAACCTCAAAAATTGCCCGTCATGCAATTCGGCAAACTTACAGCGATATTTTCTTGGATGAGTTCCAGGATTGCACGAATTTACAATATGACTTAGTTAAGCTTGCTTTCCAAGGGACTAGTCTTCGCCTTACGGCAGTAGGTGATACTAAACAAAAAATTATGGCTTGGGCTGGAGCGCTGGACGGTATTTTCCAAACCTTTGCCAATGATTTTAATGCCGTACCACTTAACATGTATCGCAATTTCCGTTCTAAACCACAATTGCTGCGGGTTCAGAACGAAATTATTCGTACGCTTGATCCTGACTCTGTCATGCCAGATGAACAATTGGGTGGCGATGGAGGTGAGGTTTATGCCTGGCGTTTTGAAGACAGTTGTAAAGAAGCCGTCTATTTGGCTGATCTAATAAATGGTTGGATAAATACAGAACAATTACCACCTGCAGAAATTGCAGTCTTGGTTTCTAAACAGTTGGAACTTTATGCTGACCACCTTATGACCGAGTTGGAAGCACGCGGTATTCCATATCGTAACGAACAACAATTGCAGGATATCACTATAGAACCTGCAGCACGTTTGATCGTAGATTATTTATCATGTCTCTACGGTAAGCGTGAACCTAAGGCTTGGATTAGATTGATGAATCAATTGATTCCTTTTGCCGATGAAGAAATACAGTCAAGTGCGAGAAAGGATCTTGATCAATTAATTAAAAAACAACGTAAAAAAGTATCTGATGCTAGGCATACAGACTCGCCTTTTTCGGATTGGGTACAATTGGCAATAGAGTTTCTGAAGTATATCGGCTCCAAAATTTTGGTTGCTTTATCACCTGACTATGAAACTCGTTCGCGTTTAAATGATGTTATCCGTGAAACTTTTGCCCGGATTAAAGAATTGCATAAATTAGAACCAGATTTGCCAAAAGCGTTGGGACGTTTTGCGGATGATCAGGCTGTACGCATTCTGACCATTCATAAAAGTAAAGGGTTGGAATTCGACTCTGTCATTATCATGGCAGTAGAAAACGAGATTTTCTTTGGCGATCAGGATGAGAATCGTTGCGCTTTTTTCGTCGGTGTTTCACGAGCGAAAAGACGGTTGATTCTCACACATGCCGATCAGCGAGAACGTCCTGCTAACGCCAGACGTTGGAATATCAATCGAACTGCTCAATCTGAGTATTTTAGTTATGTTACTCCATTTGTAGCGGGTAACAAGTTTAAGTGATTATCCATGTTTTATTAATAATTTATGGCTCATTTCTTAAAATAGTAACATGTTATAAATGCTCATTTCTGGAACAAAGAAGTCAGGTGTTGAGTGATTTCACTCAACTTGCCAAAATAAAGAGATATATAATGATGAATCCTTCGTTAGGGGAGGTTACCTGCTCCTCATTGATTAGTACAGCAGTGTTGCATAATAAAAGTTTCTATGGCTAAAGATTAGTGATTGGGTCAGCATTGTAAAAAACTTCAGATATATATCATTCAACTGAGCATATCCAATTAACGGCAGAGCCTAACGGTTCTGCCGTTTTTTTATTATATTTTTGAGAGGAGTAGCCATGAGAAAATCTGAAGGTCTGCAGCCCCTGCAGCACTCGCTTTCCGGCCTGCCACAATGGGTGTCTGAACGCATATTACAGCAGATAAATCAGTTAACCCATTACGAGCCAGTGATCGGCATTATGGGTAAAACCGGGGCGGGAAAGAGTAGCCTTTGCAATGCCCTGTTTGCCGGTGAAGTATCTCCGGTCAGTGATGTGGGCGCCTGCACCCGTGAACCTTTGCGATTTCGTCTGCAAGTTGGTGAACGGTTTATGACCATCGTGGACCTGCCCGGTGTGGGCGAAAACAGTGCTCGCGATACCGAATATGCTGTGCTGTATCGGGATCAGCTACCCCGACTCGACCTGGTGCTGTGGCTGATTAAAGCTGATGACCGTGCGCTGGCGGTGGATGAGTATTTTTACCGAAAGGTGATTAGTGAGGCATACCGACATAAGGTGATGTTTGTTATCAGCCAGTCGGACAAGACCGAGCCCACAAGCGGTGGAGAAAGATTGTCCACAGAGCAAAAACAAAACATCAGCCGTAAAATCTGCCTGCTGCATGAGCTGTTTCAGCCTGTGCATCCGGTGTGTGCCGTATCGGTCCGTCTGCAGTGGGGATTGCGGGTGATGGCTGAGAGGATGATTAAGTATCTGCCACGCGAGGCCAGTAGCCCGGTGGTAGCGCAACTGCAGCATCACTTTCGCACAATGGTAGTTCAGGAACAGGCCCGTGCCGATTTCGGTGAAACCGTAGGTGCCATACTCGATACGGTAAGCACCTTTCACCTTATTCCCGCCCCGGTGCGAACCATTATTCAGGCCGTGCGCTCCGCTGTGGTGTCAGTGGCCCGCGCTGTCTGGGATTTCTTCTTCTGAGTATTTAACCCATCCCTGTTATTTCCCTATCCCTGTCGCTGATGCGACGGGGATTTCTTTATTTTTTTTCCCGTTATGAGGAGTCTGCTTATGACCCGTCTGGCTTCGCGCTTTAGCGCCGCAAATCTTATCCGTCGTGACCGTCCGTTAACCCGTGAGGAGCTGTTTCGCGTGGTGCCCAGCGTATTCAGCGAAGACAAGCACGCATCCCGCAGTGAGCGTTACACCTGCATTCCCACCATCACTTTGCTGGAAAACCTGCAACGTGAAGGTTTTCAGCCGTTCTTTGCCTGCCAGACACGCGTCCGTGACCAGAGCCGCCGGGAGCACACGAAACATATGCTGCGCCTGCGCCGTGCCGGGCAAATCACTGGTCAGCAGGTTCCGGAAATTATTCAGCTCAACTCGCATGACGGCTCCAGCAGCTACCAGATGCTGCCGGGCCTGTTCCGTAGTGTCTGCTGTAATGGCCTGAGCCATGCAGTAATACCCCACCACTTACATCCCTTCAGCATTACGGAATAACCGATATGAAAACATCACCCGATTCACTATCATGGGCGGCATTGTCACATCTGTCCCCCGTCGAAATCTGGCGCCTCCTGCTGGGATATCTGCTCAGCCAGCACTACGGACTGACTCTTAACGACACGCCGTTTGGCAGCGATGGCGTGATTCAGGAGCACATTGAGGCCGGTATACCGCTGGCGGATGCCCTGAATGATGTTGTTGAAAAATATGACCTAGTACGTACAGGCCAGAGCAGCTTCCGTTTCACGGTGCGGTCTTCACTTATCACCCCCACGGATGTCCTGCGGGCACGGAAAGCCACAGGGCTTCTGAAGCGGGGCTATTACAGGCGGGTGACGGATATCACGCAAGGTCTGCCGATTGACGGGACACTTCCGGCAGGCACCTTCACCCGCAGACAGGCTGAGGCCACTGCCGCCCTGTATATCAACGTTGGCATTGAGGATGACCAGCACACCCACTTCCGGCTGGTCATTCGCGATGCGGACGGCCAGCTCATCTGGCGGGCATGGAACTTTGAGCCCGGTGCTGGTCATGACCTGAACACCCACCTGCAGCGCTACGGTGTGAAAAAACGCTGACAGCACGCCGCTGGCCCGTCTGGGGCAGGGCTGGCGGATCTCAACCTGAACAACTGACTGTCCTTTGTTGGTGGAAAGTCCGACCCATGCTTCTTTATCCAAGCGTATCCAGGCATTAAAAAATAGGTCATCGGAGTACTGTTTGTAGACAATGTTGCCGACGATATTCTGTGGGTGTCACACCTGTTTGCTTCTTAAATGCAGTATTAAATACCGATTTAGAATTAAAACCCGAAGCATACATAATATCAAGAATGGTCCGCTTATCTCCCGGCGTGGCCAGTAACTTTTTGGCATACTCTATGCGGTACTCGCTGATAAAGGTAAAAAAGTTCTGCTGAAATCCATTGTTGATAATGGCGGAGAGATCGTGCGGTGAAAGTTTTATCTGGCGCGCAAGCTGGCTTAAGGAGAGGGTGGAATCCAGAAACGGCTGATTCCGACGCATAAAATCCACCACGTTATCTACCTGTTTTGACTCCGGTAACAAGAGTGTTTTAACCGGCTGAATATCCACCAGCAGGGTTTCATCTTCCTGCGTTAGCCCCATAAACGCAGCGGGCTGTCGCAGTGCGCAGATCAGCAATGTATTAATGAACGCAAACCCCGCCATACTGACAACAGGCAGTATCCAGGTGGTTTGATCGGTTAGCCTGAACAGATAGAAAAACAGGCAGCAAATGATACTGACGATCCACAGCCCCGCGTAACCCGACAGCAGGAAGCGGAGCCAGAGTATTTGCTGGCGGGCGATATCAGAATAAAGACGCTGGATATCCGAATTAAATGACTGCAAGCGGCCGAGCGAATAGCCCAACCAACCGAGAAATACCCCGTGATAGACCAACGCAAGGGGCAGAGGTTCCGGCATTCCTGGTAAATCCTGTTGTTGTAATATTGTTATTTTTTCCGACTCAGGTAGCGGAACATATAGTGTGAAAAACACAATCAGGCCAGCCGCGAACGGGATTAAGTGTACGGCATGAATGAGCCGAATTTGAAAACGGCAATACATCAGCGATCGGGTATACAGATAGATAGCTGGCGGCTGAAGCAGAGAGATGAGCGTACCGATATAAGCGTAGTTTGGGTGTGAAAAACTTACACCGCTTCCGTAAAGTAAAAGCTCGCCAAAACCGGCGGCGACGGTCAGCAGGACGACCACCAATAGCCGGTTGCTGGTTTGTACAATGTTGGACGGCAAAAGTAGAAAAACAGAAAGCAATACAGCCTGCATTATTCCTGCTGCCAGAAGAAAAACGGATAGCTCAATCAGCATGTATTACCGCCACCAATCATTCAAAACGAGACATAAAGAACGGGTTCCGCTCTGCCTCTTGTTAGCGGAACGTTCGACTTTGCGCTTTGTAGGTTCGACTTTACCAATTCGAACGACGCCCTGATTTCACGCCAGTACTCTGATGTCAAATCGGCAGAGGGTCTGAAATCCTACGTCGATTAACATCCCCAAAAAGCAGATGAACAGGTCGAAAAAGACCCGGGAGCATTATTGTGAAAAAGCAGAAAAACATCAGAACTACCCTGTGCGCGAGCATCGTGATCCTTGCGGGAATGACGATAAGCACAACGGCGTTCGCCCACTGCGACGGCATGGATGGACCGGTGATTACCGAGGCTAAAAGCGCGCTCCAGGCGCATGATGTTACCCCGTTATTAAAATGGGTGCCAGAAAACCGTGAAGATACCGTCAGGAAGGCGTTTGACGAGGCAATAAGCAAACAAGGTGGCAGTCAGGCCGCTCAGGAGAAGGCCGATCAGCAGCTCTTCACCACTCTGGTACGTGTTCACCGTGAGGCGGAAGGCGCGCCCTTTACCGGTGTAAAACCGGCAGGCCATATTCCCGTGGTTGTACAAGAGGCAGATGCCGCACTCAACGCCGGCAATGTTGATAGCCTGGTGGCGAAGGTGACTGCCAATGTTGAGCATGCTCTCCGGGAAAAATTTGCTAAAGCTGAACAAAGTAAGCAACAAGTGAATCAATCGGTTAAACAGGGACGTGGATATGTGAATGACTACGTTCACTACATACATTTTGTCGAAGAAGTGAACGGAATGGCGGCAGGAGGATCGCCTGAGATGGAACATCAGCACTAATTATCATGTCCGCCAGAGATGCCCTTGCGGCATCTCTGAATCACCACGATAACGCCCAGCGAGATTTGGAGGATTGTAATTAAAATTATGTAATTACCTGTTTTTGATATGTTCATTCCGACAACGGATGTAAGTAAATTTATGGACGAAAAAACTCAGAGCTCTGCGGTTGAACGGGCTAAAGGTCCGCAAACTTAATGAGTACATCAGAGAATTTCGACGTGCATACGCCAATGATGCTGAATCGTCACGGATAGAGGCTGCTACAGGCAAGAATACCGTGAACTAAATAGCTGCGCTTAATACCGCTACACTTTTGCCACCCCATGTTGTCCCCCCGGGAATGGGCTGACGGTTTCCATATAATGATGGACCTTTTTCAACAACTGTCACATTGAACGGCACTGATGATTGCGGGTTATCGTGTCGTGCAGTGCCTGCCACAACCGCTCTACGTGGTTCACCCACGGCGAGTAAACTGGCTGGTAAATCACCCGAACTTCGGGTTTGCTTTCAGCCAGCCCTGAGTTTTACGGCTTTTATGGATGATGTAGTTATCCACGATGAGCGTGATTGTTTTCGCTCGCCGGTATGTCGCTTTCAGATGTTTTAACAGACTGATAAATAAAGATGAACTTTTGCTGTTGCCGCCCACATAGCTGACTTTTCCTGTACCGCTG
>Ga0129313_1000945_pt1 | contig 20801 bp, 14 predicted proteins | sample O1105metagenome_FD_94436 | JGI IMG/M metagenome (GOLD analysis project Ga0129313, IMG submission 94436) | Orangutan group fecal microbial communities from fecal samples from Wisconsin, USA - O1105 metagenome | ecosystem: Host-associated > Mammals > Digestive system > Large intestine > Fecal...
TGTACTGTATGGTCTCCTTGATGGCGAGCACCTGCTTCTCCGACTCGCTCTCCTCCTTTTCATGGATGAGGGCGTTCGCGTCGAACATGGCGATGAGGCGCAGGAGGTCGGCCATAATCATCAGCTGATCGGCGACCGCCGGCAGTGCATAGGTTCGGATACTGCTGTCCTCCTGCTCCGTCTTCGTTCCGTAGTCCCGGAAGCGGCGCACCATTTCGTTAAACAGGCGCAGGATCTGCAGGAAGCCGAAATCTGACACGGTGATAAAATCCGAAAAGCAGAGCTGTCCGCTGGCGAGCGGCTCGAGCAGGGCGGTATTGACCGGGTCCTCTGCCTGACGGAAGCAGAGATCCGCGAGATGAAAGCGGAGGGAGTAGGCATTGCCCTTCGTCTCGATGGACTCGAGCTTACGCAGCACACCGGCGTTCACGATGCAGATGCACTCATCCTGGATCTCATACTCCCGCAGGTTCAGGGTCAGCTTGTAGTGCCCGTTTTTAAAATAGATGATTTCCGGGTCATCATGCCAGTCCAGACTGACCTTCAGCTGCTCCTCTGCCGTATTGATTGACTCATAAAGTATCGCGTTCATCCTGTCTCCGATTCCGATTATCGACGGTCTATACTCTCCCAAAATGGTATGAAGTCATGATAGCATAATTTTTTTTCGCAATCAAACCATTTTGTGTGGGGGGTGATTTTTCGAAAAATCAGTTTGGTAACAGTATATTATTCTTCGCCACGGTCGTAGGTCTCGAGCTTATCGAGGGCCTCCGCCTTCCAGCTGTCCCAGTAACCGCCACGAATCGCACCGCGGATTTCCTCGGTCAGATGGTTGTAGAAGTACAGATTATGCAGTACGCACATGCGCATGCCGAGAATCTCCTTCGCCTTCAGGAGGTGACGGATATACGCACGGCTGTAGCCGCCGGTGTAGCTGCCATCCGCAAGCTTCCGTCCGGCACATACCGGGCACTTGCACCCTTCCTCGATCGGGCGATGATCGAGCTCATACTTCTGATTGAAAAGATTGATTTTCCCCTTATGCGTGTAGACATGACCATGACGTCCGTTTCTCGACGGATATACACAGTCGAAGAAGTCAATGCCTCTGTCCACGGCTTCGATGATGTTCGCCGGGGTACCTACACCCATGAGGTAGGTCGGCTTTTCCTTCGGCAGATGCGGCACCACGACATCGAGGATGTGGTACATCTGCTCGTGGGTCTCACCGACCGCGAGGCCACCGACCGCATAGCCGTCGAGGTTCATCGCGGAAATCGTATCGGCATGCGCCGTACGGATGTCCTCGAAGATACCACCCTGGTTGATGGCGAACAGGAGCTGCTCCTTATTCACGGTATCCGGCAGGCTGTTGAGACGCGCCATCTCATCCTTACAGCGCTGCAGCCAGCGGGTCGTACGCTCGACGGATGGCACGATGTACTTCCGGTCCTCGAGGGCCGGCGGGCACTCGTCGAAGGCCATCGCGATGGTGGAGCCGAGATTTGACTGGATCTGCATCGACTCCTCCGGTCCCATAAAGATACGGCGACCGTCAATGTGACTGTGGAAGGTGACCCCCTCCTCCTTGATCTTTCGTCCGGTACCGGCCAGGGAGAAGACCTGGAATCCGCCGGAGTCGGTCAGGATCGGACGATCCCAGTTCATAAACTGATGAAGACCGCCGAACTCCTTGATGAGCTTATCTCCGGTACGCACGTGGAGATGGTAGGTGTTGCTGAGCTCGACCTGGGTGCCGATCTCCCGAAGATCATCCGTCGACACGCCGCCCTTGATGGCAGCGACCGTGCCGACGTTCATGAAGACCGGTGTTTCGATGTTTCCATGCACGGTTTCCATGTGAGCGGATTTCGCGCGTCCGCTGGTCGCGACAATTTCATACTTCATTCTCTGAACCTCGATTGCTTGATTCTCTCAAACGCAGACCGGGAAAGCAGCCCGGCGCGTAAAGTTCCTTCCTTTATGAGGAGGCTCCCCCTCCCATGAATAATCCATAACTGCTGGGGGTCAGACCCCCTTTCCGAAAGGCGTAAGTGGGGTGAATCCCTTTCCGAGTGGGTCAGACCCCCCTGGCCAGAATTCCAGTTATGTATAGCTACAAAAAGACCGATCCCGGAGGATCGGTCTCTAATGTAACGGAGATTTACAGATACGTCAAGCGCTCTGTCGAAAGCCGCGGGGCTTAAACCTGCTGGCCCTTCTGCATCTTCTGTGACTTCTTTTCAGCCTTCGCTGCCTTCTCGGCGGTCTTCTTCGCTGCCTTCTTCTTCGCAGCGTACATGCTGAGGTCATACCAGAGCGGACCGGCGATCGTTACGGAAGACCAGCATCCGGAGACGATACCAACCATCAGCGGCATGGTGAAGTCGCGGATGGAGGATACACCCATCACGAAGAGCACCAGGACCATGATGAAGGTGGTGAGGGAGGTATTGATCGAACGGGTGAGGGTCTGGGAGATTGCGTCATTCACAACATTTGCCAGATCACCACGCTTCGTCGGATCCTCGAGATTCTCACGGATACGGTCGAATACAACGATGGTTGCATTGATCGAATAACCCACGATGGTCAGGATGCAGGCGATAAACGTAGAACCCACGGCCCACTTCAGTGCTGCATAGAACGCGGTCGTGATCAGAACATCGTGCGTCAGCGCCATAACCGCTGCAGACGCAAACTTGATATCCTTGAAACGGATCCAGATATAGATCAGCATGCAGACGATGGCGATCAGGAATGCCCAGACGGCATCCGCCTTCATCTCCTTCGATACGGCACCGGAGATGTTCTCGGTCGTGATCTTCGCTTCATCTACCTGGAACTCGTCGACGAGATCCTTATAGAGCTCGGTACGCTCCTCGGTCGTCAGTGTTCTGGTCTTGATGATGACCTCGTTCGTGCCGGCAACCTTCGAAGCCTGTACGGAAGCGGTGCCACCCGTGATGTTCTTGAAGATCGGTGCAACCTTCGCATCGATCTCCTCGAGGGACATATCCTCGTTGAAGGTGACATTCGTAGAAGAACCACCCTGGAAATCAAGGTCATAGTTGAACAGGTTTCCAAGGGAAGCCTTATTCATACCCATGAACAGGAAGCCTGCGATGATGACCACCGCGGAGATGGTGTAGGCGATCTTACGGAACTTGATGAAATCAAGGATCTTCACATCCTTACGTACACCATAGAGTGCCGGACTCGTGCAGCCGAAGCTGATAAAGCATGCAAGGAGTGCTCTCGTAACGAAAAGTGCGGTGATCAGGGAGATCACGATACCGATCGCCAGGGTCGTTGCGAAGCCCTTGACGGTTCCGGAGCCTCTCAGGTAGAGAACGGCTGCTGCGATGAGGGTCGTGACATTACCATCGATGATGGCAGAAAGTGCCTTGCTGTAACCCGCCTTCACGGCCTGCTCGATCGTGCGGCCGGCACCCAGCTCTTCCTTCATACGTGTAAAGATGATGACATTGGCATCCACCGCCATACCGACGGAAAGGATGATACCGGCGATACCCGGAAGTGTCAGGGTGACCTCAAAGGCCTGCAGAAGCACGAGCTCGAGGCCGGTATACATGATCAGCGCAAGGGATGCTACGAAGCCCGGCAGTCTGTATACCGCGATCATGAAGAGCATGACGAGGACGAGGCCGACGAGACCTGCGCGAAGGGAGGTCGAAATCGCTTCCTGTCCGAGGGTTGCACCGATCACGTTCGAACGAAGCTCCGTGAGCTGTACCGGAAGTGCACCGATACGGATCGTGGATGCGATACGGGTCGCCTCATCGTAGTCGGTGATACCGGTAATGGAGGCCTGTCCACCCGTGATCGCTTCCTGTACGTTCGGAGCGGAGATGATCTGATCGTTATAGATGATGTAGAGTGGCTTACCGACATTGGCAGCAGTTGCATCTGCAAACTTCTTCGCACCGGCCTCGTTAAACTGAAGCTGGATGATATACTGACGGGATCCGTTCTGATCCGTCATACCCGCACTTGCGTTCTTTACATCATCACCGGTCAGGAGTACCTGGCCCTGCGAATCTGCGAACTGGAGTGTACCCGGCTCACCGAGCTCTTCGAGAATTTCATTTGCATCGGTCGCACCAGGGATATCGATGTTGATACGATTGCTTCCCTCCTGGTAAACCTGGGCCTCGGTCGAGTAGCCCTGTGCCTTCAGCTGGAGCTTATAGACGGTATCCGACATCTGCTCAGAGGTCGGGTTGTCTTCGGTGGTCTGGTAGGTGATGGAAACACCGCCGTTCAGATCCAGGCCCAGCTTAATGTCCTTCGCACCATGAACTCCGAGAAAGCAGAAACCGACGGTAATCGCCAGCACTGCCAGAAGTCCCAGTGCACCCTTCATCTTCTTGTTCATTGGAAAATCTTCCTTTATTATATAAAATTTGCCGGCTCCCGGGCGTGTACAGAGACCCCACCTGAGGGCAATAGCAAACGATATTATAACAAAACGCGGTATGACTAGCAAGGTTTCTGCGAAAAGACCTGTGTTTTCCGGGCTTTCCTGCTTCTCATCCCTCTTCCGGGAGCAGGTTCCGGTATGCGGCGAAGGCGGAAGGGATCGAGTAGGTTTCGGCGAGTTCCTTCATGGAGACGAGGAGGAGATGGTCGCTGTCGAAGGGTGCGAGTTCGTCGACGGTGATGGCGTAGCCGATCATATGCCACTCGATGTGGCTGAAGATGTGTTTCGCGGCCGGCAGTGGACGGATGCGGAGCGCCTGGATGCCGAGGCCGGCCACATACCGGAGGGCGTCTGCTTCGGAGAGGTGGCCTTCGGTGTTCGGAAACTCATAGAGGCTTGCGAGGAGGCCCTTCGGCGGTCGCTTGCCGATGACGATTCTGCCCGCGTCATGAATCAGAAAGACCGTGCGGTCCTCGATGCGGCGGGCCTTCTTCTCTGGCATGAGCGGGTAGGCGGTCTCCTCTCCGCAGGCGTGCGCGGTGCAGAAGTCCTGAAGCGGGCAGTCTGCGCAGAGCGGTGCACGGTTCGGAAGGCAGATCGTCGCCCCGAGATCCATCAGGGCCTGGTTAAAGCTGCCTGGGGTGTAGAAGTCGCGGGCAGCGACGGTGCCGCTGTCTGCAGCGGAATCGCCCGCCCCCGTATCCGTCCGCGACAGACGCGCTGTCTCGAGACGTTTATCTGCTGACGCCGTCCCCTGCGTGATGCGTACGCCCTCCGGCATCCAGCGAAGGTAGTATTCGGCAGCCGCCTTTCGTGCCTTCTCCGTCTTGATATTCTCCGGATAGGCGCTGAGCCGGGCGAATACGCGCAGGAGGTTCCCATCGACCGCCGGTACTTTCTCCCCGAAGGCGATGGAGGCGATGGCCGCCGCGGTATACGGTCCGATGCCTGTGATCCCGAGAAGCTTCTCATAGCTTCCCGGCATCTCCCCGCCATACGCTGTCATGATTTCCTCTGCCGCCGTATGCATATTTCGCACGCGGGAGTAGTAGCCGAGCCCCTCCCAGAGCTTCATGTAGACGTCCTCCGGGGCCTCTGCCAGCGCACGGATATCCGGGCAGCTCGCGAGAAAGCGTGCATAGTAGCCCTTCACGGTATCTACCCGGGTCTGCTGCAGCATGATCTCGGAGATCCACACATGGTACGGGGTCGGATCCTCACGCCATGGGAGGATCCGGCGCTTCGCCGCATACCACTCGATCAGCTTCTGTGTCATCTGTTCTGATACTTCCATCGTTTGATTCCTATATGTCCTGAACTGTAACTATATCCTGTTGGTTCTGAAGCTATAGTATATACGCTGATGCCGATTTCGCACATCGAAATTTTCATGTTATAATCTGGTCATGGATTTTTACGTCAGGAAAGAGGAATTATGCGGCCAGCAGATGAAACGAAACGACCAGCCTATCTGAAGATTTACGAAGCACTCCGCGACAACATCACGAGTGGCGCCTATGCGCTCGGTGAGCGCGTACCGTCGAAGCGGACGATGGCAGAGCAGACCGATACCTCGGTCATCACGGTGGAGCACGCCTATAATCTCCTCATCGACGAGGGCTACATCGAGGCGCGTGAGCGCAGCGGCTACTTCGTCTGCTACCGCTCGGAGGACGCCTTCCCCGTCGGGGATGTGTCGGACAGCGCAGACGGCAGGCAGGCAGATGGCACGCCTTTCGGCTCTTTTGTCGCCACCGGAGACGGTCGGCCGGCAGAGAATATGACCTTCCGAGCTTCAGCAGAAACAGCGGGCGGAACCATGATCTCCGCATTGGCCCAGGCAGAAGGCGTACCGGCGACGGATCAGTACGAGGCAGCCGCTGCAGAGCTTTCCTTCGCGGGCTTCGCACGGACGATGCGGCGCGTACTGTCAGAATATGCGGAGGAGTGCATGCAACGCTCGCCGAACGAGGGGACACTCTACTTCCGCGAGAGCATCGCGCGCTACCTGCAGCGGAGCCGGGGTATCCATGTCGATGTTTCGCAGATCATCGTGGGGGCCGGATCCGAGTACCTCTACAGCCTGATCGTGCAGATGCTCGGGCGTGAGCGGGTCTATGCGCTGGAGGATCCTTCCTATGAGAAGATACGGAGGGTGTATGAGGCGAACGGTGCGCACTGTGAGCTTCTGAAGCTCGGCCATCACGGCATTCACTCGAGCGAGCTCCGGCGTTCGAACGCAGGCGTGCTGCATGTGACGCCCTTCGACTCCTATCCGAGCGGTGTGACGGCGACGGCCGGCAAGCGGCAGGAGTACATCTCCTGGGCGAAGCAGCGCCAGGCCATGATTATCGAGGATGATTACGCCTCCGAATTCTCACCCTCGACGAAATCGGAGGACACACTCTTTTCGCTCGCACCGGAGGAGACGGTCATCTATATGAACACCTTCACGAAAACCATCTCCCCGGCGATCCGAACCGGTTATATGCTGCTCCCGAAGAAATGGGCGGCGGAGCTGAAGGCAAAGATCAGCTTCTACTCCTGCACGGTTCCGACCTACGATCAGTATGTGCTCGCGGAGTATCTGAACAGCGGTGCCTTCGAGCGATATATCAACCGGGTGCGCCGGAAACGTCGTCAGGATCGAAAAAAACTGATATAATATAGTTTATAAAAGGAGGTGCCTTATGGGACTGATCAAGAATATGAAGACCACGCATCTGATCTGGACGATTTCAGGTGAGTTCATGCACTATACGGCGATTGCGAGCCTCATCTGCTCCATCGACCAGATGTTTAAGACAGCGATCGATACGGAGCCGGAGGAGAACTTCCCTCGGGAGATGCCGGGCACGAAGGGCTATGTGCAGATCATGCGCGCACATAATCCGGGCTTCTCGAAGGGGCATCTCAAGGAATATCCGGAGTTCGTAAAACTGAGCTCCATGGCCGCGGTCGGCTTCCTCGCCGGCGGACTCCAGTATCTGACCGCCTACTTCCCGAAGCGCTATAAGCTCCGGAAGCTCGGCATGTCCATCGTGATCGGCGGTGCGCTCAGTAACGTTCTCGACCGCGGAATGCATGGCGAAGTCACGGACTACCTGAACATCCGCATCGGAAGCCTGAAAAAGATCATCGTAAACATCGGTGATATCGCGATCTGTCTCGGCGGCGCGCTGTATGCACTCGCTTCGCTTTTTGGGAGAGACGACTGATTCACAGAAGACGCAGCACCACTTGTGCTTCACTCATGCCTATAAGAACAGCCAGCGGTCGAAAGGCCACTGGCTGTTATCATACGTACGACTATTCTGGCATGATCGGCAGATACCGCTGGTGAGCAGCTCATCCGAAAAACAGACCGCTGACGAAAATCTCGATCCCGATGCCGATCAGGATCACACCGCCGAGGATGGCCGCCTTACCGCTCAGCTTCGTGCCGGCCGCGCGTCCGATATGGAGTCCGCCGCTACAGATCACGAAGGTCACGACCGCGATGAGGATGGTCGCGGCCAATGCTTCCATCAGGTGGTACTCCGAAATCGTGAAGCCGACCGAAAGTGCATCGATCGAGGTGGCGACGCCCTGCATCGCGAGCTTCCCGAATGGAAGCTTCGCATCCGTCTCCTCGATGCCACACTCCTCTCCCTCCGGGTTTCGTATGCCCTCCAGCAGCATACTGCCGCCGATGTAGCAGAGAAGAATCAGCGCGATCCACGGAATCAGCTTCTGAAAGGCCTGAAAGTACAGCACGATCGTGTGGACCAGCACCCAGCCGAGCATCGGCATGAGCCACTGGAAGAATGCGAAGCAGCCGGCGATCCGTCCCATCTCCGCGCGCGGCATCTTCGGATTCGAGAGCCCATCCGCCATCGATACGGAAAAGGCATCCATCGCGAGACCGACACCGAGCAGCATACTATTCACGAAAAACGAAATCCCCATATTCATCCTCATACATTCATGTATCGCTTTTTTCCAAGCTCAGGTAAAGCGTTTTCTTAGAATAGCACTCTACTGAAAATATGAAAAGAGCTTTGTCAAAGACAAAGCTCTCGAAGCATCATCGGTTACATCAGCTCTGCAAAGAGGCGAAGGAAGAGCTGCCACAGTCGCTTAAAGGTTCCTCGGCGGCCGATGCGGTACTCATCCGTCACCTCGCGGCACTCCTTAAATGTACGGTCGAAGTCCGCCTTGATCCCCTGTACCGCGGAGCAGTCCGCCAGGAAGCAACCGTTCTCGAAGTGGTGATACAGTGAACGGTAATCAAGGTTGATGGTACCGCAGGTCGCCATCCGGTCATCGGCCACGCTCATCTTCGCATGACAGAAGCCCGGCGTCCACTCGAAGATGCGGACACCATTCCGCACGAGGCCGTTATAGAAGGAGCGGGTCACACCGTAGACCATCCGCTTATCCGGGATGCCCGGTGTGATGATGCGCACATCGACACCTCGCTTCGCCGCGAGACCGAGCGCGTGCGTCATCTCATCCGTGATGATCAGGTACGGCGTGATGAAATAGCAGTACTTCTCTGCCTTGTTCGCCATACTGATGTAGACATTCTCCCCGACCTGCTCGTCATCCATCGGACTGTCGGCATACGGCTGGATGAAGCCCGTCGGCTCCTTCGCGGTATAGTGATAGCTCTTCAGGAAACGAAGCGCATCCGGGTCGTCCCAGTCCGTCGCGCGGACAGCATTCCACATCTCGAGGAAGGTGAGGGTCATGCTCTGCACCGCCGGTCCCTCGATGCGGATACCACTGTCCTTCCACTGCCCATATGGGTGTGTCACATTGAAATACTCATTGGCGAGATTATAGCCACCGGTGAAGCCGACACGGTTATCGATGACCGTGATTTTCCGGTGATCACGATAATTCAGAAAGAGGTTTGCGCCTGGTGCGAACGGATTAAATACACGGCAGTGAATCCCGAGTCGCTCCATCTTCTTCACGAAATCCGTCGTGATGAAGCCTATGGAGCCCATATCATCATAGAACACACGCACATGGACGCCGGCCTTCACACGCTCGACGAGCACCTCCTCGATACGCCACCAGGACTCCTTATCTTCGATGGCATGGTACTCCATGAAGATGAACTGCTCCGCCTTCCGTAGATCGCGAAGCTGCGCTTCCAGGCCCTCCGCGGCATCCTCGTAATACTCGACATCCGTGTTCCGGTAAACCGGGTAGGAGGCATAATTCTGAAGATACTGTGCGATGGAGGCCGCTGCCGGATTTTCCTTTTTCAACGCTTCCAGATCCGCCGGATCCGCCGTATCCTTCAGCGCCGGGAACAGCACATGATCGATCTCCTGGTAACGCTCCCGCATCTTCCGTGTCGACACATCGAGACCGATGAGGAAGTACAGGACGATACCGAACACCGGAAACGCCATGATGAGGATGATCCACGGCATCTTCATCGAGCTCGTCTTATGCTGCCCGTAGATGACGAGCACCATGATCAGTGCGATCACCTCCGTCACATTCTGTACCCACTCCGCGTACCGGCTCAGTCTCGTAAAAAAGGAGATGATCAGAAGAATCTGAATGATCAGTGCCAGCCCGACGAAAAACGCCCGCAATATACCGTTTTTATTCGCTGCCTTTCCCTCTTCCGTGCTGAAATCCGCCATATATTCACATCCTTTCAAAGCTCAAAAACAAATCTTTTTTTATTTTAGCACAAACTGCGATCGATTACGCAAAGCAACATAAATAATAATCCGGTCAAAATTCCGTAGACAAATGGCGGACAAAACCGAAAAATGAGCACAAAAAGAGAGGGACTCGCAAGTTGCGAATCCCTCTTGATTTCTCTTATAAAGCTTGAAATTCCTTAGAACTTGCCAGCCTTTGCAGCCTCAGCGACAGCTACGGCAACGGATACAGTAGCGCCAACCATAGGGTTGTTGCCCATGCCGATCAGACCCATCATCTCTACGTGTGCAGGTACAGAAGAGGATCCAGCGAACTGTGCATCACTGTGCATACGGCCGAGTGTATCGGTCATACCATAGGAAGCAGGACCTGCTGCCATGTTATCCGGGTGAAGTGTACGTCCGGTTCCTCCGCCAGATGCTACGGAGAAGTACTTCTTACCAGCCTCGAGGCGCTCCTTCTTGTAGGTGCCTGCAACCGGGTGCTGGAATCTGGTCGGGTTGGTAGAGTTACCAGTGATGGAAACGTCTACGTTCTCCTTCCACATGATGGCTACGCCCTCTGGAACAGAGTTTGCGCCATAGCAGTTAACCTTCGCTCTTGGGCCATCAGAATAAGAGATGCGCTCTGTCTCGGTTACGGTGTTGGTATATGGATCATACTCAGTCTCAACGAAAGTGAAGCCGTTGATTCTGGAGATGATCTTCGCAGCGTCCTTGCCGAGGCCGTTCAGGATAACACGAAGCGGCTTCACACGAACCTTGTTTGCGTTGTTTGCGATACCGATTGCACCCTCAGCGGCTGCGAAAGACTCGTGACCTGCGAGGAAGCAGAAGCACTCGGTCTCCTCAGAAAGGAGCATCTTGCCCAGGTTACCATGGCCGAGACCTACCTTACGGTTGTCTGCTACGGAACCAGGGATGCAGAAGGACTGAAGTCCCTCACCGATTGCAGCGGCAGCGTCAGCTGCGTTTCTGCAGTTCTTCTTGATTGCGATTGCAGCACCTACGATGTAAGCCCAGCAAGCATTCTCGAAGCAAATGGTCTGAACGCCCTTTACCATGTTGTAAACATCGAGGCCAGCGTCTTCTGTAATCTTACGAGCTTCTTCGATATCAGCGATACCGTACTTATTTAAAGCTTCATTGATCTGCTTGATACGTCTCTCGTATCCCTCAAATAATGCCATCTTAATTTCCTCCTTCTGAGCTTATCACTGCTTACGTGGATCGATGAACTTAACAGCATCGTCGATACGACCGTACTGGCCCTTTGCCTTCTCCCATGCTGTGGTAGGATCATCACCCTTCTTGATGAAGTCTGTCATCTTACCGAGGTTAACATACTTGTAACCGATAATCTGATCATCCTTATCCAGTGCGATGTCAGTTACATAACCCTCAGCCATCTCAAGGTAACGAGGTCCCTTCTTCAGTGTACCATACATGGTACCAACCTGGGAGCGAAGGCCCTTACCGAGATCCTCAAGACCCGCACCTACGGCAAGTCCGTCATCGGAGAATGCAGACTGAGAACGGCCATATGCAATCTGGAGGAACAGCTCTCTCATGGCTGTGTTGATCGCATCACATACGAGGTCAGTGTTTAATGCCTCGAGAACTGTAAGACCCGGAAGAATCTCTGCAGCCATCGCAGCAGAATGCGTCATACCGGAGCAGCCGATGGTCTCGACAAGTGCCTCCTGGATGATACCTTCCTTAATATTCAGAGAAAGCTTGCAGGCACCCTGCTGTGGTGCACACCAGCCTACACCGTGTGTGAATCCGGAAATATCCTTTACTTCCTTGGACTGTACCCACTTTCCCTCTTCAGGAATAGGAGCAGCACCATGATGAACACCCTGTGCGATAGGGCACATGTTCTCAACCTCATTTGTATAGGTCATATGAATCTCCTTTCAACAATCCACGCAAATTCGAAAACGTGAACGACGCAAAATTCAAATTTCCACAGCATAAAACACTGTCTCGGAAACTTTGTCTATTTTCTCACAAAGAAGGCGTGTATTCAAGTGAATACACGCCGAAAATTTCATGTATACAAAATTCTTTTATGATTACTCAGTGGTACGACCCATGAGATAATCATCGATACCCTTTGCAGCAGCCTTACCGGCACCCATCGCGAGGATAACGGTTGCAGCGCCGGTTACAGCATCACCACCGGCATAAACGGCGGTCTTCGAAGTCTGTCCGTTCTCCTCCTTCGCGATGATACAGCCATGCGAGTTGGTGTCGAGACCAGCGGTTGTATCCTTGATGAGCGGGTTCGGAGAGGTACCGAGGGACATGATGACCATATCGCAGTCCATGTCATATACATCGCCAGGGATTGCTTCCGGTCTGCGACGTCCGGATGCATCCGGCTCACCGAGCTTCATACGCTGAATCTGAACGCCCTTTACCCAGTCGTTCTCATCCGTATAGATCTGAATCGGATTCTCGAGGAGATCGAAGATGATACCCTCCTCCTTCGCGTGATGAACCTCCTCACGACGTGCCGGAAGCTCTTCCTCGGAACGACGGTATACGATATGTACCTCTGCGCCGAGACGAAGTGCGGTTCTCGCAGCATCCATCGCTACGTTACCACCACCGACAACGACGACCTTCTTACCAACCTTGATCGGCGTATCGGAATCATCACGATAAGCCTTCATAAGGTTATTACGTGTCAGGAACTCATTTGCGGAGTAAACACCGTTTGCAGACTCGCCCGGGATGTTCATGAAGCGAGGAAGACCTGCACCGGAGCCGATAAATACGGCATCGAAGCCCTCTTCCGTGAGAAGGTCATCGATGGTCAGGGAACGACCGATGATAACGTTGGTATCGATCTTTACACCGAGCTTCTTTACGTTCTCGATCTCCGGCTTTACGACACGATCCTTCGGAAGACGGAACTCCGGGATACCATATACGAGAACACCACCTGGCTGGTGGAATGCCTCAAAGATGGTCACATCGTAGCCGAGCTTTGCAAGATCACCTGCGCAGGTCAGTCCGGAAGGACCGGAACCGATGACGGCCACCTTCTTACCATTTGGTGTACCCGGCTTCGCAGCTACATAGTCATGCTCTCTCGCCCAGTCCGCCACATAACGCTCGAGCTTACCGATGGAGATCGCCTCACCCTTGATACCACGTACGCACTTACCCTCGCACTGTGTCTCCTGAGGGCAGACACGTCCGCATACTGCCGGAAGTGCAGAGGACAGTGCGATCACATCTGCTGCTGCCTCGATATTGCCTTCCTTTACGTGATGGATGAAGCCCGGAATGTTGATGGAAACAGGGCAGCCCTTCACGCACATCGGATTCTTACACTCGAGGCATCTCTGCGCCTCAAGATGTGCTTCTTCGTCATTATATCCGAGACAAACCTCTTCGAAGTTTGTTGCTCTTACCTTCGCATCCTGCTCGCGGACAGGAATTCTATTCTTAACGTCCATTCTCTGCCTCCTGATTATTTATCTGCTTCGCAGCCGCCGGAGTGTGTAGCACCCTCCTGTAATGCGAGCATCGCTCTTCCCTCTTCATCCTTGTACTGTCTCTGACGCTTCATCGCAAGGTCGAAGTCTACGAGATGTCCATCAAACTCAGGTCCATCTACGCAGGCAAACTTCACCTTATCGCCGACGATCAGACGGCAGGCACCACACATGCCGGTACCATCGATCATGATCGGGTTCATGGAAACGATGGTCGGGATGCCGAGATCCTTTGTAGTGAGGCAGGCAAACTTCATCATGATGACTGGTCCGATGGCGATACACTTCGTGTACTTCTTGCCGTCTTCGTTGACCAGCTTCTTCAGAATGTCGGTTACGACACCCTTCTCGCCGTAGGAGCCATCATCTGTACATACATAGACATTGGCCGCCACCTTGCGAAGATCCTCTTCCATGATCAGAAGGTCCTTGTTTCTCGCACCGAGGATGACATCCGCCTCGATGCCGTGCTCATGCAGCCACTTCACCTGCGGATAAACCGGCGCAGCACCGACACCGCCGGCGATGAAGATAAACGACTCCTTCTTCAGCTCCTCGATCGGTCTGTCGATCATCTCGGACGGTCTGCCGAGCGGTCCTACGATATCCGTGAAAGAATCACCGGCCTTCAGGTGGCTCATCTTCTCGGTAGAAGCGCCGACTACCTGGAATACGATGGTGATGGTCTCTGCCTCCCGATCGTAATCTGCGATGGTAAACGGAATTCTCTCGCCCAGCTCTCCGAGCTTCGCAATCATAAACTGACCAGGCTCACACTTCTTGGCAACAAATGGTGCCTTGATGACCATAAGCCAGTCCTTGTCAACAAGGTGCTCAACTTTGGTTATTTCGTACATGATTTCCTCCATGTTCTTCGTTCTCTGAGATTCCAGAACGCAGAGCGACTTCTGCGACTGAATCACAATACTTTTATTATAACATTTCTCATCGCAATCTCAACAAAAGTTTCACAGGATTGCTGTTTATTTAACGATCTCTTTATGGCTTTTATACATATTATTCATATAATCTCCTGCTGCTTCACAGCAGAAAATACGTTTTCTGCCACTTCTGTATCGTCAGTGATGCCGCTTCTTATATCTAAGGAAAACGGTGGATGCTTATCTATCTGTACAATGCAAAAAAAGGTTGCTATATCGAAGCCGAATTTTTAAAATGAGAAGAGAAGTAAACGGTATGCAGGGGCCTCTGCCCTCATGCATAGATCAGGAGGTGCGCCATGGATGAACTGAAGCAGCAGGATGAAGAACGTAAGCTGAATCAGGAAACAAGCGCTGCAGGAAAGTCTGTTTCGAATGTCGATCCCCGTTCATGGGAAGACGATGAGCCGGAGATCCCGGAGGAGTCGCGTCCGAACCTGACCGACCTTTTCGAGTCCATCCCGGATGATGATAAGAAATCGGACGATGATGACCGAAGCCAGATCCATACCGATACCGATGACTTCGATGAGGACCGGGCAGACGAGCCGGAACGTGAGGACGAACTCGAAGAGCTCATCGACGAGGGTAATAAGGAAGAAATCAGTGAGTACTACGAGGAGATGCAGCCGGCCGACTTCGTCGAAGAGGTCGATGACCTCGATGATGAGGACCTGCAGAAGCTCCCGAAGTTCCTGAATACCGAACAGCTGACCGAGATCATGGAGGAGGCAGGCGATGACACGCGTCAGCGTATCAGTGAGCACCTCGATGATGATACCCTGCTCGCCATGTTCGAGGACATGTCGAAGGATGATATCGTAGATATCCTGGGCGAGATGGAAATCGCTCATCAGAAGCGACTGCTGAACCGCATGAAGTCCGGTGACCGTCGGATCATCCATACCCTCCTGCAGTATCCGGATGACAGTGCCGGTGGTATCATGACCACCGAGTACATCGCCCTCCGTGAGGACCGTACCTGTGCCCAGGCACTCGACACGATCCGTGACATCGGTCCGAAGACCGAGGTCATCGAGACGATTTATGTCACCGACGAGGAGCGCCTGAAGAAGCTGGTCGGTACCGTCGACCTCCGGGACCTCCTGAGCTCTCCGCGTAACACGAAGCTGTCCGAGATCATGGACGATCAGGTCGTATCCGTCGAGCCGGAGGTCGATCAGGAGGAGGTCGCCCAGGTCGTATCGAAGTATGACCTGCAGGCCATCCCCGTCGTGTCCAGTAAGGGTTCCATCCTCGGCATCATCACCGTCGATGATATCATCGATGTCATCAATGAGGAGCACGATGAGGATATCGCGCACTTAGGAGGTACCTCCGCAGAGGAGGGTCTCGATACGACCCTCTGGGAATCGGTACGCATGCGTCTGCCGTGGCTGCTGATCAACCTGCTGACGGCGTTCCTCGCGTCCTTCACCGTCAAGATGTTTGAATCGACCATCGCGAAGGTGGTCGCCCTTTCCGCGACGATGACCATCGTCTCCGGTATGGGCGGCAATGCCGGCACCCAGACCATGTCCGTCATGGTCCGTGAGCTCGCAAACGACGAGATCACATTTAAGGAAAACTGGAAATCCTTCGTGAAGGAGATCCTGCTCGGCGTCGTCGATGGTGCCGCTACCGGTCTCGTCACCGGCATCGTGGTCGCCCTTCTCTACGGCAATGTCTATCTCGGACTCATCATCTTCCTCGCGATGATCGGCAACCTCGTGGTTTCCGGTATCTTCGGCTTCCTCGTACCGCTCACGCTCGAGAAGCTGCATGCCGACCCGGCCCTCGCCTCAAGTATCTTCGTGACGACCGCGACGGATGTCCTCGGATTCTTTATCTTCCTGGGACTTGCAAGCGCTTTTCTTCCGTATCTGGAATAGTCTGAATCTTCATGGGTGCAGGGCCTCCAGGGCCCTGCACCCATTGTTTTACCCAAAAAGGAGCGCCGCCCGGATGGGCGGCGCTCCTTTTAAGAGAAAAAGTCATTGACTAAGCTTTCGTATGGATCAGATCAGGTCTGATTAGAAATCTACCTCTGTGTCATAGTAGCAAGCCTTCAGCAGCTTCTCCATCTCTTCCTGAGACGGCTGACGAGGGTTGGAACCGGTACATGCATCACCGATCGCTCTCTCTGCGATGCCAGGGAGTCTCTCAAGGAATACATCCTCAGGTACGAAGCCCTGCTCTGTCGGATAGGAATCTGCGCCATAGTTCTTGATGCAGTGAGGGATGTTCAGCTCATCGTTCATCTTGCGGAGATACTTGATGAGGTTTGCAACCTTCTCATCATCGTTTGCGCCCTCGATGTGCATGTAATCAGCGATGACACCATATCTCTTCTTTGCGGTCTCGTCCTTTGCGTTGAAAGCGATAACCTTCGGAAGGTACATAGCATTTGCGGCACCGTGGATGATGTGTGCGCCGTAATCAGCGAATACAGCACCGGTCTTGTGTGCCATAGAGTGAACGATACCGAGCAGTGCGTTCGAGAATGCCATACCAGCGAGGCACTGTGCATCATGCATGGTATCACGCGCAGCCATATCCTCGTTGTAGGACTTTACAAGGTTGTTCTGGATGAGCTCGATAGCATGGATTGCAAGCGGATCGGTGTAGTTGCAGTTTGCAGTAGAAACATACGCCTCGATCGCGTGTGTCATCGCATCCATACCTGTATGAGCGACGAGCTTCTTCGGCATGGTCTCTGCAAGCTCAGGATCGACGATCGCAACATCCGGTGTGATCTCAAAGTCAGCGATCGGGTACTTGGTGCCCTTCTGATAATCCGTGATGATCGAGAAAGCCGTTACCTCAGTTGCAGTACCGGAAGTAGAAGAAATCGCACAGAAGTGTGCCTTATGGCGAAGCTCCGGAATACCGAATACCTTACACATATCCTCGAAGGTGCAGTCTGGATACTCATACTTGATCCACATCGCCTTCGCAGCATCGATCGGTGATCCGCCGCCCATCGCGATGATCCAGTCAGGCTGGAACTCGATCATGGCTGCAGCACCCTTCATAACGGTCTCAACGGATGGATCCGGCTCGATACCCTCGTAAAGCTGAACCTCAAATCCAGCCTCCTTCAGGTACTCCTCTGCTCTCTGGAGGAAACCGAAACGCTTCATGGATCCACCACCGACGCAGATCATCGCCTTCTTACCCTTGAAGTTCTTGAGCTCTGCTAATGCGCCCTTACCGTGATAAATGTCTCTTGGTAAACAGAATCTAGCCATAGTATATTCCTTCTTTCTTTTTGACAAGCCTCTGTCGCATCACGAACGATGTGTCCGCCCGCCGAGGCTTGTTATTTCTTTAACATTCGAAGACATTATAGCATTCTGCTCAGTCAATAGCAATGGTCATTAAGTGATTTAGTATAATTTTAACAAATTATTCGCATTTTTTTGACAAAGTAGACGAAAGTTGAAGCCACTGCGGATCCGTCAGGAAGCCCGGAGCGCAGGCAGCAGAAGCCATACGGAGAGGTCCCTTCTGCGTAACCGTTCCGCTACCTGATCTCCGGCCCATGCCTGATCTGTATTCCGTTTCCCTGCGATATCTGTTAATATAGAGGCATTGACCCAAACCTGATTGAAAAATCGATACACATAAGAAAGAGGTATACATGTTAAAAGTCGAAAGAACATCCGTGATGAATCTGGAGAACGCGATGCGCGGTGCCCGGAATCCGCTGAACTCCTGGGCACGCTCCGACAGCTACTACGACGAGGATGGAAACTATGTGCTGGGACCGAATGATCTCTCCCTCGCAAAGCGTCTCCGTCTCGCCGGCTCCGATCACCGGAAGTATGTCCGCCAGATCTTCGTCTGCTGTGATGTCACGGCACCGCTCTACTGGTGGAAGGAGTACGATACCTATAAGGTGGCGACCGTCGCAAACTCTACCTCAACCATGCATAAAATCCACAGTAAGCCGATCGAGCTCGAGGATTTCTCACATGATCATCTGACTGACGATGCACTCGAGATCATGAAGAATTACATCGCGGAGATCGAGAAGATCCGCCTCCGCTATATGGAGAATGGGAAGGATAAGGCCGACTGGTATGATCTCATCGAGATGCTCCCGGAGTCCTACAACCAGATGCGCACCATCTCCCTGAACTATGAGACGCTGATCAACATCTACTTCGCACGGAAGAACCATAAGCTCGACGAGTGGCATACCTTCTGCCACTGGATCGAGACCCTCCCATACGCGAAGGAGATCATCCTCGCGGAGACAGAAAGCACGGAACCAGAGGCCTGATATGAAATATCATACCGGAATCGTCCGCTCGAGGATGATGGAGTAGATGAGCTTTTCCTTCACCCGGAGCCCGGTGATCTTCTCGAGGGCCTCCGCGTAGAGCTCGAGCTGCTTCTGGTAGCGTCCGATCAGCGTCTCCGCCTCCCGGACATGGTCGGACTTGTAGTCCACGAGGACGATCTCACCGTCTTCGATGAAGAAGGCGTCGATGATACCCTGCAGGATGACCGGCTCCGACGTGTCACTGCCCGGGAAGAGATAGTCATTCGGCACCTGCTTCATGAAATGCTGCTCACGGTAGAGTGTATCCGCCGCCTGCGCCTTCCGGAAGCGTGCCGCGAGCGGCGACTGCAGAAAAGCCTGAAAACGTTTCGGATTTACGAGCTTATATTCCGCTTCCGGCAGCTTCTTCTCGAGCTGCGCCATAAAATCTGACGTATCAAGATAATCGTACTTCTCCAGCGCATGATGATAGGCATCGCCGACATCTGCGCCCGCCTTTTCCTGGTAGTGCACCGGCTTCTCCTGGGTCCTGCCGGACGGATCGGTCTCGCTGTGATCCACCTTGAGCTGCCAATGCTCCCGGCCGGCACGTGCGTGGGCTTCCTCGAAGGCCTCCATCGCCGTTTCCTTGATTTCGGAGACGGAGTGCTTCGGATAGAGCCGGGTCGCCGCCGCATGCGGGTAGTGATAGGAAAGATCCTTCATGGCCTCCACATAGGATGCAGCGCCCGGGTCCACTGCGGCGACGGCCTGCTGCAGCTTCTCTGCCTGACGAAGACGATTCAGCGCCGTCTGCTCCGCGGCGAGATGGATATCTTGCAGGGTATAATCGAAGAGCTCGATGACATCCCGCGTTGCACCGACCCGCTGCAGCTTTTCAGCGCCCTCGGCCATCATGATCCAGTCGAGATAGCAGCGGGCGCTCTCGAGCGCCGCACCAGAGAGCGGTGCATCCGCATCCGGATACTTCTGGAGCAGCTTTTCGATATCGCCCGTCGTAGCGGTCAGGATCAGCTTCTCCTCGGCGCGCGTCATCGCGACATAGAGCACGCGAAGCTCCTCGCCGAGCTGGTCGGTCTCCAGCTTTTTCCGAATCGCCGCCCGTTTCAGGGACGGAATCTTCACTTTATTTTCGAGGTCCACATAATCACAGCCGATGCCCAGCTCCGCATCCACCAGCACCGCTTCATTCAGCGAGCGTGTGTTGAACTTCCGGCTCATACCGGAGAGGAAGACCACCGGGAACTGCAGGCCCTTCGACTTATGAATCGACATGATGCGTACGAGGTCATCCTGATCGGAGAACACCGTCGCCTCGCCCTGGTCACTGTCGTACTTCTTCAGCTTCTCGATGTAGCGGATGTAGTCGAAGAGACCCTTGTACGAGGTCTTCTCGAAGGAAAGCGCCATATCGATCATCGCGTCGAGATTCGCCTTTCGACGCCGGCCCGCCGGCATCGCCGAGACATAGTGATCGTAGCCGGTCTCGTCGAAGATCCGGTACAGAAGCTCATGGATCGACAGGTAGTGGGCCATGGCACGATAGTGCGCGAGGTCTGCACAGAAGTGGTCGAGCTTCGCCTGCAGCGCCGGGGTCAGCGGAGGCTTCGCCTCGTTTTCCGCGGATGGGCCGTCGACCGCTTCATCTTTCGAAAAGGCCCCGGACGTCACATTTGTGAGCGGCGTCAGCGTAGCCTCTGCTGCTCCGCCGCCGATCACATCCGCATCGCCATCGGCTGTACCGTCGACAGCATTGGCCTCAGATACCTGTGGCAACGCAGCCTGCAGGGAACCGAAGTGCGCGATGAGCTCCGCCAGCTCCTCGTCCGTGAACTGGTAGATCGGCGAGTGGAGGACGGCGGCCAGCGGGATGTCCTGCTGCGGATTATCGATGACATCGAGAAGCGCGAGCACGGTCTCCACCTCGACGGTATCGAA
>Ga0129313_1000946_pt1 | contig 20784 bp, 35 predicted proteins | sample O1105metagenome_FD_94436 | JGI IMG/M metagenome (GOLD analysis project Ga0129313, IMG submission 94436) | Orangutan group fecal microbial communities from fecal samples from Wisconsin, USA - O1105 metagenome | ecosystem: Host-associated > Mammals > Digestive system > Large intestine > Fecal...
TACCGGAATTTCAGTGTATTCTCTTTGCTTTTGTTTATCGTTCGCTTCAATTCTATTTACGGTCGACATCACTTTATTCAGCATAGACATAATTACTGAAGCTGAATTTTCTCCGCCATCTTCCTTCATAATAGAATCTATCGCTCGAGCATTATATATCGGATTATCTTTATAATCTTTAGTATAGTCAATTTTACATAACATCGCCTCAAGATTATTTTTTAATTCCTCTGCTCCTAACATGTCGTTACGATAAAAAATTGTTCTTGAATCCTTTATATCAAAAGGTAAGTCCGTCCCTTGTTCGCATATATGTATTACTGGCTTCGCAATTGCGTGGCGCAAACAAAGTTCATACATAACGTTAGGGTTTGTTCCTGTTAAATTTGCCACAACCAAATCGGCATCTAAAATACTGGTAATTACTTGAGTGTTTATCGAACCTGGTTCACTTATCTCATGAGCAGCCTTAATATCTTTAAACCCTGCCTCCTTTAGGCACGGCCTGATAACACTTCGAATGACTCCATTTATATGCCGATAAATTTCGGAATTGCTATTTCCTATCGGAGTGATAATAAAACACGTTTTATCTGCCTGCGGGATATTGTCATTCTTTTCTCTGTCTTTGGTTTCTTCGTTTCCCATTCAACTACCTCCCCTAAAAATTAATACCTATATTGTACATCAATTTTTAGTTTATGAATAGGTTAAAAAGCAGTGACAGTTCACTGTCTCTTCCGCTGCATTACAATCCGGATCGCATGGCATCATGAGCTTATGCCCTTTTGAGGTCACAAACGGCTCCGAGAACAGGATCGTTTTCCCGTTCAGCTCCCGGTGGGTATCTCGCGCCTTATTGATATTCGTGACATGCCAGGTCTTTGTTTTGAACTGGCAGCGCTTCGCCATATCGAAGGATCCTGCCTGAAGACTGGTGTTGCACTCCTGAGCGGCGATTGTCCGGGCTCTGGCGGATGTGGTGTTCATCTCGTTCATGATCTCATCCGAAAGCTCCTGATGACTCTTTCCGGTCTCAAGACCTTCCGTTACGATCCTCGCGATCTGCTCCTTCGTGGTCTTTGTTACCTTGGTAACTCTCTGGCCGCCGCGCAGCCTTGCGGTCGCTGTCAGCTCCGGCCGGTTAATCCCCGGGATCCGGTATGTGTTGATCACATTCTCAGTTCCCTTATCGTAGGTCTCCGCCCAGAGCGGCGTCAGAATGGATTTCAGGATATTTTCTTCCTCTTCCCAATTCAGAAGCCCCGTCACGAATTTCATGGTCAATTCCTGCTGCTCCGTTTTCGGAAGCGCCTGGAACTCTTCCTGTGTAATCCCGATCGCGTCCCAAACGTCACCGTCCGCTGCTTTTTTCGTTCCTTTCAGAGACTTCCGGATGTGATCCGCCTGATCCTTGAAGTAGCGCTTCATGCTCTGCTCGAACTTCCGCTCCTGGGTTTTCCGGACCTGTTCAAGACTTCGCCCAGCTGCCTTGATCCGCCTGGCTTTAATCTCCGCGGCACGCTGAAGGATCTTGTCCTCTTCCTGATCCGTCAGATCTGTTGGATCGATCTCGATCTGATTCCGTCCTTCATCTAACGGCGGATCTCCTTCCGCAAACTGCAAATTCGCAGATGCAGAGCTTACCTCCACCGGATCCTCCGTCTCATCCAGGAACAGATCTGCGAAGTTCATCTTGTAAATGTCCCCGTTCTTCGCCGGTTCCATCCCAAGCTTCTCCCGCGCCTCGTTTTTTGTCAGCAGTCCGTTGTTCCAACCGTCCAGCGCCACCGCTTTCTCGAATTCCTGGTCATGCGGAATGATGTCATCAAATTCCCATTCCAGGTCCTCGCCGTACGCCGGAAGGAGCTGCCGGTTAATGGCATCCTGCCGGTTCTTCAGTTTTGGCGTCAGCACGTTCTTCGCATAGATGTACTGTGCCGCGTCTGCCGTGGCACGGTTGCTGTTCTGCGTGATGCCCATGATCTCGCGAGGAACCCCAAAATGTTCCAGAACAGCATCACGGGTGAAGGTCCGGCCATTGATCATGTCCATGTCCTTCATGTTATCTGCCAGCTTTGTCACTGCGGCCGGGCTTCCAGGCGGACCTCCGATGGTGATCGGTCTGTGGCTCTTATTTGGTCCCCGCAGCCGCTCGTCCCACTTCGCAAGGAACCTCGTCTGCTGGTCATCGTTGGCACCCGGCATGGAAATGACAATGCCCGGCGTCGCGTCATTGTAGAAAAACTTCTTCTGGAACTTCGCCGCATACTCGTCTGTCTCCACTTCATCCGCGAGAGCTTCTGCCTGTCCCAGGCCGCGCCGGTACGGATCCAGCGGCTTCAGGTCTCTCATAACGAACATGTCATCTACAGACACATTCATCATGTAGCCATCTGTTGTCCGCACCTGGTAGAACGGATTACCCTGATATGGCGTCATCTGCACCCAGTGCGTCGGAACCGGCCACAGCTCCGCCGGAGTGCCATCGGAATACCGTTCAATGATAAAATATCCTTCGCCCTTGAGCATCAGGAAGATCGCCTGTAGTCTCCAGATCGCGGAGGAAGTCATCTCGTACAGCGGATTCGGCTGATCCATGAAATCCAGGAACGGATGGGATGTTACCTCCTGCCGTTCCCCGTCCTCGCCGATCCGGTAAAGCTTACCCGGAATGTACGACAGATCTGACGCAATCTTGTCAACGACCGACAGCCGGGGATTCTCCCCGAAGCTCTGCAGCCACTCTGACGAGTTCCGGTCCGGAGGTGTTGTCCATCTCGGATACATTCTTTCTGTGCCGCCCTGAAAACGGCTGCGTTTAAACAAATCTAATAATCCCATATCTATCACCAGTTTACTGTCCACTCGATCGGATCATAAAGAGCAAGAGCCAGAGCGTCCGCCATGTCCGGGGATTTTAGTCCCCGCTTTTTCATGGCTTCCTTCCGCTCCAGCTCGATTTTTCCGTCCTTGTTGACGATGTATTTTCGGTTACTCAATTGCGTCATCAGCGTGTCATCTTCCGGGATCTGCAGTAATCCGTCCTTCAATTTCTGTCGGACGGCTCCCCACATTAAGCCGGTGCTGTTGACATACTCGATCGGATCGTCATCATCGACCTTGCCTCCGGCGCCGCCGAAATGACACTCCACGATGTGAAGATCCATTTCCGGAACGTCCTGACAATCCCGCCATTGGTTCCCGTCTTTCGGATCCAGTCCTGCTTCCCGGCATCGATCCTCCCACACCGCCTGCACGATTCTTTCCTTCTGCTCATCCAGGTTGTCATATACGCCAACACCCAGCCCGTCGCAGTCCACTTTCACGTGGATGGATGCTTCCGGATAGGCTGCCGCATACCGTTTGATCATCTGCACCGCATACCCGGAGATCTCCGTGGTTTTGTTATGATTGTGCATCTCGATCTCTCCGGATTTCTGCTTATCAAACACCACATACAGAACGGAACTGTCATCGCCATACCGCGCCACATCGATACCAATGTCGATCCGGAGCTTCGCGGTCTCGATCTCCAGCTGTGTTGCCTTCTCACACCACTCCATGGCGATCAGGGAATCCGGCGTGCTCTTCGGGAACTCTCCTGCTACACGGACACGGAAGACGTCTGAGTCCTCTCCGAACATTTTGATGATCTTCTCAACGAACTGTTTGGATACGTGGGCGCTGTCCCGACCGTCGATGTGGATTGCGCTGTACTCTCCGCGTGACTTGTGATGCGAATCATAGAAAAATCCAGACAGCCTTGTCGGGTTTCCCATCATGAGAAGTTTTGCGTCCTCCCCGGTCATTGCGCCGAGTACCGGCTCGAAGACTTTGTCCGAAACACCGGATGCCTCATCGATGATATACAGGACATGCTCTGAATGGAATCCCTGCAGAGCTTCCGGGTTTGTTGCCGTCCGTGGGACCGCAAACCATTCTTCCGGATGCCCCCGCATATAAAGCTTCTCATTCGTCCAGATCAGCTCATCTTTAAATGCCGGATTGTTTCTCATCCATTTGCTGATCTCCGCCCACAGGACGTCCATGAGCTGATGCTCCGTAGGCGCCGTGCACGGGATCTTCGGAAACGGGCGAGTGCAGATGAACCACAGCACTGACCAGGCTTCCACGGCGCTCTTTCCAACTCCGTGCCCCGATCGGACCGAGGTCATGGGATAATCCCGAAGACTCCGCAGAATGTCACGTTGCTTTTCGTCCGGAATTGCTTTTATGATATCCTCCACAAAATAGATCGGCTCATTTGCATAGAACCGGATCGCATCACTACTCAGTGCTGGCATTCTCCTCATCTCCCTTCATTTCCTTCTGTCTGCGCTCATACGCACCGATGATAGTCTCGGCAAGCTTCTGCTGGTTTCCGGTTCCCATCGCCATATGATCCGCCAGCCACTCCATGGCCTTCATCGCATCATACAGTTCAATGCTGGCACCGTCTTTCCCCATTTTGACCTTCTTGATCACGCGGCCGTCCACCTGACCGGATTCACGGAAATCCACATAGTTGACTTCACGCATGACCGGCGCTCCCGTCTTCTTATCCGTGATCGGACCGAAGGCTCCCATCGCCTGAATCTCTTTCCTGCCGAACGTCACGAAATCCGTAATGCTGGCAGTCGCGATATCCAGATACCACTGGAAGACATCATGCTCATCGAACAGCTGGCTTTCAAAGCGCTCTTTTTTCAGACGCTGGATCTCCGCCTTCACTCTGTCATTTCTCAGCAGCCGGAAGCTGTTGGTCATAGCTGATTCATAGCTGCACCCATACGCCTTCATGTATGACTGCGTAGCGTTCAGCGTCTTCGCATAAAGAATGCAAAAAAGCTGCTGCTCCGCGGTCAGTTCCGTGTTCTCCATCACAGACTCGACTGTCTTCGCATCAGCTTTCGCAACGTTGCGTTTTTCTTTTTTGCAACGCTGCACTTTTTTCTGCAGCGTTGCACTCTCAGATTTATCCCATCGATACCGGCTTTTCCAGCTTCGGACTGTTCCCGCCGAGACCTTCAGGATCTCTGCGATTTCAACCAGGCTCTTCCCGGAATCGAATAATTCCTTCGCCTTCACAACCTGTTCATTCGGACTTCTGGCCAACCACCTCACCTTCCAATCGCATAAAACTAAAAAAGGCACCTCATCTCGGGTGCCGCAAAATCTATTCTAATCATATCACAGGTAACTACTGCAAAACAATGCAAACATGAACCACTTTTATGTAGAAATCGCACACTTTTATGTGCTTTTTGCTTGATAAGCACATATTTATGTGCTATAATTATATTATCAAAAGGAAAGGAGGTAACCGAATGGGAAAGAAAAAGAGGAAAAAGCAAGAACGCCTCATCAATCTGATGATCGAAGCTGTGGCGGCCACCGCAGCATTGATCTTATCCATAGCAGAATTGATAAAGGCGCTCAAGTAAGAACAGGGGAGAGAAATCTCCCCTCCTCAAAATCATCTTACCACATTCGGTTGAAAATGTAAAATGAGAATCCGCTTTCATACGTTATTCCTGTTGTTTTCCGTGCTTTTCGCAATCGGATCCGGCTGGTCCATCGTGTCCTGCCTCTTCACGATCTGCGCGTCGGTGTTCGTCCTTGCCGACGTAATTCCAAAAATCTGGAGGTATTATCATGCGTCTAAAAGAAATCCGTAAAGCCCGGAAGCTCTCCGTTCCGTCACTCGCAGAATTATCTGGAGTCCCTCGCCGCACAATCCAGGAACTGGAGGTCCGGAACGACGGCCGGGTCTCCACGATGATCAAACTGGCTGATGCCCTCGGTGTCTCCCTGGATGAACTCTGCCGGGATCCGGATAACTCAGATGATGGGGAACCCGTTTAGGTTCCCCATTGTTTATACTAAGGCTATCGCTATTGCCATCATACCAAAATATATCATATGCGGTATATCCTGTTTATCCGCATAGTGGCCGGCTAAAAACCAGCAACCAAACATAATTATAAATCTCACGGTTCTCGGATTCATCTGCTCACCACCGATCTCCATTCTCATCAACCAGCACCACTTTACCAAGGATCTTCAGATGAAAAATAATTCCCATCGCTTTGAGCATCCGCCGGAACTGGATCACGTTCTCCGGCTCCCGCTTGGCAGCCCGGATCACGCTTCCTGGCGTTTTATCTATGTATCCTTTACCATTTCTGTACCGTTTAGTCTTCTTCATTCTCCGTTCCCTCTCTTAAACATTCCCAGCTTTTCTCCAAGATAGATGCAGCCTGTTACAATTCTCTCAAGTTCCTTACCCTGCACATCGACCATGTTGAAGATGAGATTGCAGCTGCCGTCCTCATTTTCCCTCATCTCACAGAAAAATCCTTTTTCTACGGTTTTGCTTGTCCCATCCTCATAATTGATTATAAAGTTCTTGATATCCTTATCTTTTTTATCGCTCATGATATCCTCCAGTTTTTATTTCTACTCATTTAGCAATATTCTCTTAGCATCAGCGACATATCTCCAATCCTGATAGCATGTCGGATGGCCAAAGCTATCGTCCTCATACATTTGATTTATTGGAAAACCCATTTGTCCTTCTACCCCTTTCGCCTCAAGCTGCTTATACCGTGCCTCAGATCCATAAATGTACCACTCCATGACATCTGCTGCTGTTTTCCATTTATCAAAATGACGTCCTTCCAGCATATGCTTAAATGCCAAATAATAGGCATTCTCGAATTTCGGCCAACGTCTGAACTCTTTGATAATCTGCTTACTTGATGTAAGGGGACACCCAATACAACCAAGGCGTGTAAATCCCTCATCATATGTACAACAGTACGGAATATGATTATCATCTATAACGGCCCACACCTGCTCTTCAGTCCAATCTATGATCGGATTGAAGAAACCCACGTTTGCATCTAATCTGCAGATTTCATACTTTCTTCTACTGGCCCGCTTAAGGCTTTCTTTTTGCCTCACTCCTGTGCATGTCACAGCGTTTTTGGAACAAGTGTTTCGTTCCTTAAATTCCCGGCAGCAATACCTACACATCCTTGTCGGCGGAAATCCCTTTTTAATGATGAGCGGAAACATCCCAATTCTGGGCATATCCCATAGTACATCTTTATGATACTTCCTTACAAAGTCTAAGGCCTCCGGTGGATCTACGGTTGTAGGGCTGAATCTCGCTGTGTACTCGATTCCAGCTTGATCAAACAGCCATTTAAGGACGACGCTATCCTTTCCTCCTGAGAATCGAACACATAGGTGAATCCCATTTCGAGCGAACCGCTGGATCTCTTTGATAGCTTGTCCTACATAATCACCATATACTGGCAATTCAACTTGTCCTCTCATCCTACTCTTTGATTTTCACTCCTGTCTTCCAGTCTAACCTCTGTCCGCATACGCAACAGTAACCCATTATTTTATTTATGCGTTGTTCCCATCCAAGTTTTACTGAGCATACCGGACAAGAACACCAGTTGTCCTTAAAATCACTACTATACATTCTTACCGGCCTTATTCCAGCCTGCCTCTTAAGCGCTTTTTCAGCGATATCCAATCCTTTAAAGAATTTCGCCACTCTTGTTGCTTGCCCGCTTATTTCAAGACCACGATCCAGTTTCAAGGCCTGTAACGCTTCACTCTCTGTCATATGCCCTCCTTTACTTTTCCGGCATCTCATACACCCTTGGGATATTGAAAACCGCCGGTTGCACATACATTCCTCCACGGATCAGCGCGAGCCCACCTTCAAGTTTTAAATACATTCCACACTTACGCTGAATCTCATCCAGGACCTCAATACAACGCTCTACGCTTTCATACTTTCCCAAATCATATATTTCTGAGCCTGTTTTGTAATAAATCAAGCAGCATTCTTCAGGCTCCTCTGTGCCGACTACAAATAATTTTGCTTTACGACATTCTAAGATGCCACTATCGAATGTCAAAAGTTTCTCTTTATTCTGGCTACGAATATATACTTCACTCATTTTTTTTACTCCTCCTCGTCCGAATTCATCGGGCAACCCGGACATCTACATACCAGATTGCCCTCCTTGTCCTCATAATAGTTATCGCCGTATCCCGTACATTCATAGCAATAATCATCGTCCATAATATTTACAGCTGCTCCTTTATCGTACCATAACGCTTTTTCTTCGCATTCCACTCGACAGCAACCGGCGCCCCACAGGAAATGCAGTTCACATCAATCATCGGATCCTCAATATTGGTGCGGTAATAGGATCTCTGCCCGCACTCACAATTTGCATATAACGGCTTCAAGTCATGGAGATCTGCTTTATGACCGCACTCACATTTATGGCATGTAACAGGATAATTACTGCAGTACGCCCGTATCTTTCCACAATGTTCGCAACGGATCAGGAGGAATCCTCTATACTGCTCTGACTCGTTTTCTGAGAGGCTATTAACAAGTCCTGACATAGCGTTTTTAAAATTATGCTGCGCTTCTTCCGCTACCCTGACCAGCGGCGAGAACGGACTCCGCTCCTCGGGTTCATCCTTCATGTTCACATCTTCCCGGACGATCTTCGCTGGAGGCTTTTCGGCTTCTTCTTTTCCTGTTTGTGACTCCGGCGCTCCTGTCTGCAGCAGGAGTCTTTCTGCCAATCCACGATAAATACCCATTGCCTTTTTGTCGGACACTTCCACGTTCAAAGATGCGCCCTGCATCGATAACCGAATTTTCATGATGCTTCCTCCGTTTCCTTCTTCCATTCCTCAGGGACCTGCAACTTATGCAGGGCGCGGCCGTGAATGTAATAAACAGATCTCACAGAATATCCCAGTCCATCGGCGATCCGTTCCCATCCCCATCCAAGGAGATACTTTTTCGTGAGAACGTACCGTTCGATTCCTTCCTGAACTTCACCGATCGCTCTGTTGATCAACACGGCGGCCTGCACCAGCTGATACCGTTCCTGATTCATTTCTCTTATCAGTTCATCGAGTTTTGCTGCATAATCCGACAGATCAGACCCAGCATGTGCGTGCGGCATTCCATCTCCGATCCCGCAGGAGACACCCATCTTAGCTGCTCTTAAATCTGCAATCTGATCGGACAGGACTGCAACATTCCTTTTGATTCTCCGGTATGACCGGAGAAATGATTTCTTGAATTCGTTTTCTGCTCTACGCTGATCCATCGTCTATCCCCTACCTTCCTGCTTTATATGGCTCCGGACGTTCGGCCCAGGCCGTCAGCTCCGCAACCGGATAACTTAAATCTTCGACTATCGAGCCTGTTTCCGCTACCTGGCATATCAGTCCGTCATCCGGGTCGATATACTGCCACCCGCTGGATGCCTGATATCTTGCCAATGCAACAATATCGTGTTCCGGATGCTCATCCATGTCTACGGGCAAAACCCATCCGACGCCATAGTCACTGATCCAGCGGTGGATCTTTATGGTCGCATACACCCATTTATCAGCTTCTGGCCTTTTCTCAGTTGCCGGGATCCAAAAGCCTTCCGTTTTCATTCGGTCGATCTCTGCAGACAGCTCCGCAACTTTCTTCAGCATGCCTTTTGCTGTTACCTGCATGTCATCGTCCATGCTTTTGATTTCGTCCGGGCTTTTTCCTGCATCCTCATAGTCCTTCAGTTTCATCAATGCCCCGTAGATCTTCCTCCAGGTTCTCTCCGTAAGTACCACTCCGGGCTTCAGCTCGGACCATGGGACATCCCGCAGACACCAGCTGCCACTATCTGTCTTTTCTGTCAATCTCACTGTTTACGCCTCCCAGCTGCTTTCGTACACTTTCATGCATACAAATACATGTATTACAAACATTAAGTTCCTCCCAGCTGCACTTATCACAGTTAGGGATTCTAGGAATTTTTCCCTTTCCGGTTTTCCGTCGGCACTCTGCATAATCCCTCTCCATCTCCTCCGACACATGGATCCTGATCTCGACATGCGGTGCCGGAAATAACTTAATCTTCTTCATGCATCTGCCTCCCTGTCCTCATACATTCATGGTGAATATGCAGCGTAGTGTGACGTCTCGTCTGGATGATCACATGATCTCCGGAAATCTCCTTTCCACACACACTGCAGATAAACTGCTCCTTCGGCGTATCGTTATTCTTCTTCATCGTCATCCTCCGTATTGCCGTTCATGATATCTGCCCAGAGAACACTTTCGCATACGCCGCTCTGAAGGCGTACATGAACAAAGTTGCGGAAAATGCCGATCACGGTTCCTTTTCTCCAGACACCGGACTTGCCGCTCATGCCCTCATCGACACTGCAGCATTTATTTGTTTTCACATTGACCGTATCGCCGATCTTTACCTGTCTCTGAATCTCCTCAATCCATTTCGGTGATACATTTCCCTGATCTTTCTGCCTGTGGTTTTCCACCGCTGCCCCTGTATTGATCTTAGTTTTTGTCATCTCGACTCTTCCTCCAATAAGCTGAACGCCGCCAGCATCAGCCGCGCGCAGATGGTTGAATTGTGATTTTTCCGAAGGATATCCGCAAAATCATCGGTTGCTGCTTTCCACATTCCAGGCTCCACTGGATGCCCATGATATTTCCGATAGAAAACGTACGAATCGCACCACGCTGCTTTCGCTTCTGCTGCCTGTTCTTCACGCTTTGTCATAAAATACATCCTGCCTTTCTGTAATGGGTCTTTCTCCGCTTGAACTGATTCTGGCAGAACTGAATATCATCCACATAGTCAAAGCAGATCGCGTCCTGTTTTCCATCGAAGGTCCGCGCGATCCGGCCGACAGACTGGGTGACCACCGCATAATCTTTCTTCGGTGTCACAAGATACAACCGGTCAAGACGCGGGATGTCCAATCCTTCTTTTGCGAGACCGTACGAAGCGAAGAGGAAATGCTTTTTCCCGTTCCGCATATTCTCAATGGCCTGCTCTCTCGCCAGGCGTCCGCTCTTACTCTGCATCTTCCCATCGATCATCACCGCCTGCATCTGGAGATCTTCCGGCAGCAGGTCCATAAGATTCTTCAGATGTTCCAGCCGATCAGAGAGAACCAGATTAAAATGTTCTGCATTGTCTTTCAGATCCTTCACAATCTGATCATTCCGCTCTGAGCAGTTGATCAGATACGGGATCAGCTTCGAATACTCCAGTGTCCCGTCCGTATCCAGCACGCACCGATTGACCTTTACTCCCGTGCTCCTTTCACAGATCCGGACCTTCATGGTCTTGTCCGCAACCGCCTCATCCGGCACCCGGTACACCACTGGTCCAAGAACGGCAAATGTGCTTCTGATCATCCCATCCGACCGGTGTACTGTGGCGGATAACCCATACTTGTGTCTCGCTGCCAAGCTGTTCAAGATCTTATAAAACATCGTGACCTGCGTCGGCGTCCCTGCAAGCCGGTGACACTCATCCACGATGACGGTATCCCATACATATTCGTATCTGGAAAGATCCAGCTTGCAAAGCGTCTGAGCTGTCGCGAAAGTCATATGGCTGCCGATCATCACCTTCCCAGCTGTGATCTTTCCCAGGGTGCTCTTCGGGAAGTACTGTGCTGCACGCTCATAAGACTGATTTAGAAGGTCTTGGGTATGTGTGACCCATAAGGTCTTCCCGCTAAGTTCCGCGGCCAGCGCAATTCCCATCTGTGTTTTTCCAGATCCACAAGGTGCCTGAAGGATCCCGCAGCTCTGTTCCTTCATCGCAGCCACCGCCGGTCTCTGGTAGTCATACAGCGGCAGCTCTCCATCGTACTGAACATGTGCCGGGTCTGCAAGATGGATCTCAATCGGATCCTGCTCCGTTAAAAACTTCCGGATCTCCTTCCCGGTCCCGGTCGGAACCACCAGATCCTGACCATCGACCCGGAACAGCCACAGGTATTCCGGCGTCTTTCCGGTCCAGAGTCCCCGGCGCATCCGGTCATCATACTCCGGATTCCGGATCACAAGATTCTCATCACACCACTTTTTAAGCTGTGGAGTCGGATTTTTGATGCGGATCTCAGCGCCAATCTGTATGATCAATTATCCCATCTCCTGTCTCTGAATCGTTTAATTCCTGAAGCCAGTCATTCAGCGTTCTACCGTATCGTGTCATAGCCGCGCGTGGAATCGACCGGACTCCCCTGTCCTGTAAATCTTTCAAAACCTGATAGTCAACCAGAAAGATCACTTCCGGATCATATCTGACTGCAAACATCCCGCGGCTGTTTCCAGTCAGGTGAAACAAATACATTGCATTGTGCTGGTTCTCCTCCACCCTGCTTAACCGGAATGCTCCAGTGCAGTCTTTGCAGTCAAAAAGATATGTTTTTCCGTTCCTGGCTGCGATCACATCACAAGGCTGCCCGTTTTTATTGTCCTGGAAGCGATGCACCCAGAACCGGTTCTTTGCCAGTTTCCCGGCAAATTCACGCTCAAACATTGTGCCTGCTGATTTATTGCTCATTTTCATTGTTTTCATCCCCTCATAGCTGCGGTCTTACCATTTTCCGGAAATGTCTTTCCTGAATCTTACCTGAAAAATGCCCGCAAGCCCTTATTTTACTTAGGGTCTTACTGTCTTACCTAAAAACCCGGATAATAAGTCTATATTTTTATAAGAGAAAAAATAATGACGTTTTTTTCCTCGCGTCACGAGACTATATAACAGGTAAGACCGGTAAGACAGGTAAGACCTTATTAAAAAAGCCAGTATTTATGCGGCTTCAAGGGTCTTACCAAGGTCTTACCTTTTAGAAATCAGGTAAGACCTTTTAGTCAAAAGGCAGTGTCTCCTGCTCGTAATTTTCGACCTGCACAAACCCATCTTTGTCCGTTGTATCGTCATCCTCTGGTAGGTTGAATTTGATGTAGCTCGATTTGATTCCATATACCTTCGTCTGATGCACCATCTTCCCTTGCGAATTGCGCACCAGATAACCTTTCTCTGCCCATTTTCGGCTTACTGCCGTATAGTCAAATCCATTCTGATCCAGGAAGCTTAAAAGTACATCACGGTTCACGATCAGCTTCCCGCCATCGATCTTTCCCCAGACCTCGCCCTTATTCAGCGAGTTTTCGGCTTTCGGATCTTCAAAACGGATCTGGTACTTTGCAACCCAGTTCAACACCTGCTGATACGCGCTCTCAGCAATATCCACGTCAAACGCACTCTGCAGGTACTGCTTTACCTGAACAATCTGCAGCGGCTGCTCTGCCGTAAAAAAGAGCTTCACCGCAATCTCATCTGCCAACAGCATGCAGGCCATAGCCATGGCCTGCTTATCCGTAGTGTCCAGCTTACAGAGTTCCTCAAAGATTTCTCTGTAACGGTCCATGATTTTGCAGGTTTCTGTCTTCTGTATGTACTCCACAAACTTTCTTCCGGCAAAGCCATAATTCTCCTGCACCATGCTGCTCACATAATGGCCGTCTGTCACCAGTGGACCGTCTATTGCGATCTCGATAACACGGTTTTTTGAACCACCTCCGGAGTTCACCTTCGTGATCGGTTCCTCGCCGGTAAAGATAAAACTGTTCTTCCAGGTCTTGGTATCCTCTACACCGCCATAAGCCTTCGCGCGGCCGCGATCCACGCCCTCTGTGATCTGGTAGATCAGCTGGTCAAAATTCCCCTGCCATTTGTCCTTGATGGTCTGCAGTTCATCTCCCGCAAAAGGGATGCTGCATAAAAAAGCTGCATTACGCATAATGGCATTCCTGGTCATGTTCATGGTCTTTACCAGACCGCCCATCCGCGGGTTCCCCCAGATGGACATTGCCACCATAAGCGCCACCGTCTTTCCTGTTCCGGTCGTTCCCCACAAGTGCAGCACAAACGGCAGTACCTTAAGCGGCTCCAGAAGCACAGAAGCGAAGCTTGCTGCCATCATCATGCGCAGGGGTATATTCTTCCTGAGATCACTGCAAAGCTTCTTCCAGACGTCAAAATCGCCCTTTTCAGACACATTTTTAAAGATCGCCTCGAAATCCATTCCACCCTCGTACCGGATATCTTTCTCATACGGGGTAAAGGCTGCACCGACCCATCCCAAACGGTTAATGGATTTCTTCGGTTCCAGAGCGACAGGATTATAACCTACGCAGTCACTGATATAACGCACCAGACTCTTCGCATTGTCGGAAGTAACCTCAATGCCATATTGAGACAGCACGTCCACAATTTTGTTGGTATTGGCGCAAACAGACCGGTCTACCGTAATATGCTGCCAATACGCTGACTTGAAGTAGGCAAGCGTGATCCTTTCCTCCGATGTATCCACGTTCTTAAGGATCTCGATCGGCATAATCGGATGACTGCACGCAATCACCGGAATCGGCTGCATATTCTTATCGTACCGGATCGTTTTCACGCCCATATCGGTAGCGCTCCATTCTGCACAGATCAGTTCCAGCGGCTGATCGGTAAAAGCCGTTTTGTTGCCGGTCTGGCGCATCCGCTGAATATAGTCAAGCTGGAACTGCTTCAACAAATTGTTAAACTCCGTGCTGCGCTTTAAGACCTTGGCCTCGTTCCGCAATGCCTCAATATACTTCTGCCGTTCCACATTGTCCTCAATCTCAAAGATCCGGTAAAAGATTTCATCCGGAAATGGATTCTGCCGCTCCAGCTTAGCTATACCAGTCAGTAACTCTTCGTTCGACTTTTCCAATTTCACTCACCGCCTTCTTGTCTGCGTATACCTGTTCCGGACACTGCTCCAGACATTCAAGCAGGTAGTCCACATACGATAAATTGCCCAGCCCCTCCCAGAAATGCCTGTCCTGCGTTCTGACCGCCTCGCACAGGAGACTTCGGTACACCATTAGCCATTTCCTCGCATATCGGATAAACTCGTCTTTCTCGCGCCTGCAGCGCTTCTTTTTCTCTGCTTCACGTTTCTCCCGATATGAGACCGGCTCCTCAATGGGAATCCCAAAGGCCTGCGCCAGCTCCTTAGCTGCATCATAATTATTTACGCCGAGGTATCTTGCCACAAACTTGACCTGATCCCCACCGGATCCACATGCAAAACAGTAATATCCTTTTCCATCCGGATAGATCTTCATGGATGGATGCTGGTCCTTATGGAACGGGCACAGGCATTTATCCTTTATGACACGCAGGCCGCAATACTCTACGGCCTGCTGCATCGTTACTGATTCCTTAACTTTCCGGTACAGTTCCGGATCATAAGAACGGGATTCCCTCATCTCCGGCTCCTTCCGGAATATTCATAAAACCATTGCCGTCCACCATAGACGGCGGCGCCGCATTTGCCTGTGCCTGCTGGCTTCCGGCTCCCGGTCCTTCCGGAAGAAGCTCGTCCTCCGGAACCTCTGCCTCTGAAAGTCCTGCCAGACTGCGGATCTGCCACAGCTCCGTAACGATCGGACGGTTTCCGTTCTCGGCTTCATACTGTCTGCGACGGAAGATTCCACCAAATTTCTTACCGTTCAGCGTTTTCTCGTTGTCCTCTCTGTCCCACTGGAACGTAAAGTTGTTTGAACGTTCGATTGAGGTAATAATACCCTTAAACCAGGAAAGTCCCTTGCCTTCCATGTTCTGTTTAAACACGCCACGCCACTTCGCTCCGGAAGGATTCTGTGATTTGTCATTATCAAACATCTTCTGGTAGAAGCCCTTCTGATCACCCTCTGCAATGTCATACAGAATTACAAACTGCTCGTTTCCGTTCTTGGACTTCTGTGTCGCAACCCGCTTGATCACGCACACATACTTTCCTTTCGGCAGCTGCTGGAACTCCCCAGTATAAGCTGCCGCCTCATCATATCCTGTTGGTTTCTTAATCATTCCTGCTTGTCCTCCTTGGCTTTATACTTCTCCCATCCATAGAAATCACGGATGGTGTCATCCACTAACTTCAAGTTATTTTCGATTTCCGGGCTCTCAAACATATCCTCCGGCGTCTTCGTGATATCGGATCCATCCGTAACTGTCCGGAAGAAATGCGTCCCGTTCTCGCTCATGCAGCGGATGCAGATCGTCACCATGCCCTCCAGACAAACCTTGCGGTCCAGCTGCTTTCCGATGGTTCTAAGACGGGAAACACCAAAGTCATCGGTGTCCTCATGAAAGATGATATATACGATTTTTTCCGGATCCTTTACCTCATCCTTGATCCTCTTGACAAGACCATACATGGCATCTGCAATATCGTCATACATCTCAAAAGATGCATTGCCTTTTTTATTCCGGTGTTGGGACATGAACAGGTGCGTCATAATATACCCGGCGTCATCGATCACGAAGACTTTCTCCGGATTCTGATTGATCGTTGCGATGATCTTTCCAATGTCATCGCTGGCTCCCATTTTCCGGAAACGCTTGCGGAACGGCAGCGCCTTTCTTTCCGTGTTAAACAGTACAACTTCATCCTCTGCGAAGAACTTTAAGCTCCGGCTCTTTCCGCTTCCGGACTTTCCATAGATCAAAACTGGTAATCCCATAACTCCTCCTCTAATACGGAATGACTTCTTCTCTTTCGTTGAAGAAATCCAACGATTCTAACAATGGTAAAAATTCATTTCTTGTCTTTTCCGGCATTGGCTCTGCGGCCACCCAGTAGATCATCATATCGTTTTTGAAATAGAGGACCGTACCGTTTCTGACACTCGGATTCGGCGGCATCAGCTCGCCTTCCGTTTTGTCCAGGTCACTGGGGGAAATCATCGGTTCCACATGCCGGCGCTCGATTGCGATGCATGCATGTGTCTGCTTGACCTGATAGAATGCATATTCGTGCGCAAACAACCGTACATTTACGCCGGTTTTAACTGCCACATCCTTCGCGGCCATCCATTCATCGTACGGATCCACCGGGTCCAGATCCGGCGCCTGCTTAAGCCCATGCTCATCGATGTTGTACAGATACGCCTCGCCCTCTTCCGGGAGATCTCCGATCAGCTCGATCACGGCTGCCTTAAACTTGTTTGAGAGATACTGCAGCTCTGTGGCAACGCCCCATTTTTCCGTGTATACCAGGAACCACTCTCCTGTATTACCCACGATCAGTCCGGAGCTCTTCAGGGCATCTTTCATAATTTTTTTCAATTCACCGATTTTCAGAAACATCGTCGTTTCCCTCCTCGTACTTTCTCTTATAAGCATCAATGCCGTACCGGATATACTCCAGAACGATATCCATCTCGTCAAAGGATAAATGCCATACGCCTGTTGTCATAATCTTGACCGCCTTCGCTGCAACTTCCATAAGCAGCTGCATGCGAAACGGTCCAATACCCTCCCGGTCCATCAGCGGATCCTCAGGCTTTCACCACGCGGCTCCAGATGTGCCCACTCAACCGGCTGCTCTTCCAGGAGTTTCCGGATCTTCATGTTATCCGGAATCGGCGGCTGCTGAATCAGGTAACGGCCCGGGATATCCTCCAGCTCTCCAGTGATTACCAGAGGTTCCAGCCCGCCATTCTTCTGAATGTTGAAGGAGAACAGTTCCGTTTTGAACTTTATCTTGCCGGTATAACGCATGTTAGCTTCCAGGGTATCCTTCAGCCACTTCTGTCTCTCCTCCAGGGATTTTCTCCTGCTGGAAAGTCTCTGCTCTTCGTCCTTCATCGCCTTAATGCTGGCGTCCATTGTGCGAATAATCTTCGCATAGTTATCTGCCTTATCCTCAAAGTCCATGTTGATCATCTCTAAAGTGTCCTGTACAGTTTCCAGATCAACCGTATCATCGTAGAGCATGTCCTCCATTGTCACGAGCTGCTCCGAGATCTCGTATAATTTAAGTCCACTCATTCCTTTTCTCCCTTCAGCTCTGCCATTATTTCATCTGTAATCGTACACGCACTCTCCTTAAGTGCCTGGTTGACCGCATCATTCATACGCTTGGCAAGCTCCGCCATTGCCGCAGTATAGTCAAGCTTGGTTTTATACACCGATCCAAAGGTACTGACAATCCATTTCGCGACATTATTCGGGAGATCCTGCACGCATGTATTTCCTGTTCCGATCGCGCACGCTTTATAAGTTGTGCTGTCCTCAGTTTTCTCTTCTTTTGTAAGCATAAGCCCCATAAAGAACTCGCCTGTAATCTCATCCTTGTTTTTGTCGTTCTCAATCGTTACTTTTACCATCTTGATTTTCTCCTCTTTCTCCTCTAAAATAGAGGTGTAAACTTTTTTACATATGGTCCCCTCGGAGTTGCCGCTCCGCTATGGGGATCTTTTTAAATTAAAATCCCGAATTTTACAACCATACAGCCGAGGACATACACCATTCCCAGACTTGCCAGGCCGCCGATCACACATCCAGCCTTCTCCATCACATCAAACAGCGTTGACTGCCTCTCGATCCGGATATGGATCTCCTTGAGGACCGCGCCTTCCTTGTGCATTTCGGACATATGTACTCCCCGTGGATCACTGCAAACCGGGATATATTCCAGATCCGGTTGCATCGCTGACAGAGTGCCTGCCGTCCTTTTATTGATCTCATACATCTGTTTCACCTCCTTCCGCTGCATCGTAATTTCTCTTAGTGCGGTACCAGTCTGTGGACCTTCAGGCGTTTAGCCTCTATCTTTTTCTCTGGTTCCGGCGCTGTTTCCGGCTCAGAAAGATATTCGATCAGCTTGTCCAGATTTACAAGGTACTTCTTTCCGCACATCACATGCGGAATAGTGCCATCCAGAACCATCTGGCGGATCCGGTAGCGCGTCAAGGTGGTATCCGGATCCTGCTCCTTAAAATACACCGCACATTGATCAAGTGTTCTCATTCTCGGTACCACAGTTGTTTCACCTCTCTTTTCTTTTCATGGTCGCTATCCCCTCATCGTAGTCGTCCAGGTAAATAAATACCTTGTCATTTAACCTGTTTTCAGATTTTAATAAGGATCGAAAATAAAAGACCAATAATGACGCCCAACGCACAGACAATAACCTTCATTGCCTTCAGAATTATTTCTTCCATCATTCCCTCCTGTCTTTATACCAGTACCTGCTTCACGCATAAGTACACGAGAAGCCATAAGCAGGTTCTTTCATACAGTGATATGTTCTCGCCGCCTATAGCAATTAATGTTTCAAATAAGTGAGAACATATCACTGCAACGAATATATTCAACATTGTCTTTTTCATTTGGTCTGTTCTCTCTCACCCCTTCCTGCGATTTGCTTTTCCATTCCTCGTCAGCTATAATTGTTTTATCGGCAGTGCCATGCCGAAATACATATAGGAGATCCGAATACCATGTACAATACAGAAGAAACATCCATGGGAGCCCGCCTCCCGCACACTGAACTGTCTGATTCCCAGATGGGCATACAAGCTCACGCCGGCATCCGTTTTGAACTTCCTGAGCCTCCCCGCATTTCACCAGAGAAATTGGAACGCTTGAAAACCGAATCCTTGAATAACCCAGACGCCATTCTTAATTTCTTGAAGGAGTCTGAAGCAGCGAAAGTCCAATATTACAAAGATATAACGGCCATCATGGAAAAGCAGGTAAACGCTATCAGCGATCAGGCTGATAGTGCAAAGCGCCAGGCAGAGGCACTAGCTAAACAGGTTAAAGTACAAGAAAAGCAACTTATTTTCACAAAATCTGAAGCCGAGTCATCCAAGAAAGACGCCCGGTTCGCAAGGTTCACTTCGGTTGCTGCAATCATAGTAAGTGCTGCTGCTATCGTAGTACCATTACTATTCGGATAACCAAGGCAATCACACTGAGAATCAACGCCGCCACCGACAGGATTTTCGCCTGGCGGCTTATTTGATATGCCTGGCGATACTCCTCTTCGATTTTTTTCATATCACTCTGCAGATCCTCTGCATTTTCTTTGTCCATCTCTCTCACCCCTTTCCACTATTTGCTTTTCCATTCCCCGTCAGCTATAATTGTTTTATCGGCACTGCCATGCTGAAATACAATTAAAAGGAGAATTTCTATGAGTCCATTTTCTTTTCCTACTAACCTTTTTAGCGACATGATGCAGGAATTTTCAATTGAACGAAATGGAGAAGTAATTGAAACCGCAAAAGGTTTTTTCTGTGGCCACAATTATCCCAGCACAATCCAATTTAATGAAAATATAAACATCAGAAATGGAGATTGGATAATCGATACCAAAACCGCTCAGCGCTATCATGTTATAGATGCCCAACCAAAGAAGATGAATGGTGTAATCGCTTACTGGATGGTGAAATATGAAACGGAAATTGACTATCGAAGAGCTGAGTCAATTAACCGCCAGGCAAATATAAATATCGGTACTGTATCTGGAAACTCCGTCATTGGAAACCAGGAAAATGTCATCATGAATATCGGACACAATATCGATGATATTAAAAAAATCATCGATGCCCTTCCATCTGATGAACAGGTAACAGGACAGGAATTACTATATACATTAAAATCCACCGAAGAAGCAACTCACCCGGTTCTGGTCGAGGGCGCTCTCTCAAAATTTTCGGACCTCATCAAGAAGCATTCGGACCTTCTCATTGCTGTCGGCAACTGGGCTGTTAAGCTGTTGATAGGACAGCAACGATAACTGGTCTTTGTTTGCTACGCTCCGACAAAACTCGAACAGGATCTCATTTATGACTTTCAGCTTATGAACTTCCACTTCAAGAGCTGAAAGTCTTTTTCGTAATGTCCGAGATTTTTTCTTCACTCCGCTCTCACCCCTTTCTCGTCCTTATTATAGTTGATTTTTAATCATCTTTTGTTTTAAAAAAAAGAGACTCTTTTTCTTTTAAACTCTTAATCTCCAGCAGCTCACACAACGCCGCCACTTCACTTGTCTTAAATTCCTGCTTATTGTTCA
>Ga0129313_1000947_pt1 | contig 20766 bp, 11 predicted proteins | sample O1105metagenome_FD_94436 | JGI IMG/M metagenome (GOLD analysis project Ga0129313, IMG submission 94436) | Orangutan group fecal microbial communities from fecal samples from Wisconsin, USA - O1105 metagenome | ecosystem: Host-associated > Mammals > Digestive system > Large intestine > Fecal...
ATGCTCCACCTGTGCCTCATAACTGGTTGCCTGCTCATCACTATCGGTGGAAACTCGGCAGTAGGCTGCTACACGGAGTTTCGGTATTTCAGATTCTTTCTGCCTGTGATGCTGGCTCAGTCTGTGTAAGGGATTCCTGCTGTCCGGCAGTTTCTTCCTTATCATCTGCCGAGTCTTCATTCTCTGCAGATTGTTCGTTCTCTACTGCTTCCTCATTGGATTTTACACTTGCATCCGATGATTCTGCTGAGGTTGTTTCTTCATCCACAGTTAATGATTTATCTGAGTCTTCTGAGTTTTCATCAACCATCACCTCTGACCGAAGTTCAACCGCTGCATTCAATTTTTCCAGAAGTAGCTCATCTGTCCTGTCACATTCCTTCTTAAATTTACCCATACTGAGCAATCATAAAAAATCAGCGTTAAAAAAACCGTTAATTTTCCGCCCTGTTTCGGCAAAAATATTGCACAAAGTATTTGCTATTTTTGTTCATAATTTATAAAAAGGTCAAAAAAATCCCGCCCTGCCCTGCTTTAGGGGTAAGACGGGATTTTCATAACAAATGGAATTGTTTTACGGAACCCAGTGTCGGATAATCTGTACGATCTGTTCCTGTCTGACCGTGATTACTGTATTGTTACAGCCAAACGATATATCACTATTTTCAATGGCATCCGGCAGGTCTTTTAACTCTACTATCGGCAGGTCTGACTCCTGTTCAGAACCTGCCTGTTCTTCAAATGTTATATCATCTGCCAAAGGGACAGTTACTTTGCCAACAGAATAATTAAATTCTTTTTCATAATCTTTCATACCCTTCCTTTTTACGGTTTGTGAAAAACTGCGGCTTCTTTCATACTGTTTAACTGTCCGTTTCTGGTTTCCGACCACGAATACTCTTTCAGGTAATATTCTCAATCCCGTTTTTTTCGGCTCGTCGTCCTCCATAATGTTAATGTTGCTCGTCTGCCGCATCATCGGCGGCTGCCACGATCACAAGCCGTCCGTCTTCTTTGGAATATTCACAGGTCGATAACGTCAGAAGTTTCGTTCCCAGATGCGGTAATTCACTGCTTTTCCAGACAGCATATTCGCTGCAGCCGTCCAAAAACTCCTGATATCTGTCTTTATCGGACAGATCCACATAGTCATAATATGGGAACGTCTCTGTTTCTATTTTGGATATTACAATCACAAAAACCACACGATATCTGGTACTCTCCTCTAAAGTGTCCCACATAATCCATTCATTCGATGTACAAAACGCAGAATCCTGATACAGCATCAGGTTTTGAAACATCGTTCCGTCTTTCATGTGATGACCATAAATGATCAGATTGTCCGATGTCTCAAGACTGCAGTTCACATCCAGAAACGGCGTTCCATGTACGTTGTCATTCCGTTCAAAATCATGTGTCAGATAATAATCATTGTCCGTTGCCGTCTGCATGACCGGATAATCGATCACAGTTCCGTCGATTTTCAGCCATCCGACAAGTTCCTCATTTTGCTGCTGCAGCTTTTGGATTTTTGTGTTGATCCCAAAACTGTGATTTTGGGAAGGGTTCTTTTGAGAATCTTCGGCTTTTGTGTCTGACTGTGGTTCTGACTTTGAAGAGTCCGCCTGCTGCGCCAGTTTCCCGTACAGCTCCTCGGTCTGCCGGGTGGATGCCTTTATCTTCCACAAATTCCAGCATGCAAAGACAAGGATGATCAGACAGACCGGATAGAGGATCTTCTTTAACTTTTTCATGTTTTCCTATCTCTTATGCTTTCCTGTTCCCGGCTTTTTATGATTTCCTGTTTTTTCTTTCTCTGAGTCGGTCGATACTTTCAAATACGGCTATAAATAACAGGATGCCGATAATCACCCGCATCCAGAACTGCGGATTCTGTGTGTCTCCGGTTTTCTTTAAGCCGTTTCCGATGATCTTATCATTCTTTTCCTTGTCGACCTGCTCATCCACAGGCTGATTATTTTTTGTGCGGATTAAAATCAGTATGGTTCTGTCATTGGTACTTCCATCTGAACAGGTGACAAGTGCTGCCACTTCCATCCGCTCGGGATGTTCGATCAATGCCTGAAGATAACCGGAATGATACCATTTACTGTTCTCCTGAAGGAATTTCCCCAGACCGTCCAGATTGTCTTTCCATCTGTCAGGATTAAAGATTTCTTCTGTTCCTGCCGATATCTGGAGAATAGCTGCCGTATAGAAGGTTCTTTTCTCTCCCGGAATCAGAAGCGTTGCCGTACGGTTCTTCTGGAAGAATGTTCTGTCCTTGAAAAGGGCAAGATCCCCGAACATCAGATGTTCATCCATATTATGACCATAAATCAGGGAATACGAATCCGAAAAATCGGCTTTGTTTCTCGTATCCAGAAAGATGCTTCCCGCCAGGGAAAAATTGCCATAGACGTCTTTGTTCATATAAGTCAGATTTGTTTCACCCTGAAGAACGGGATAATCAATATTGGTGCCGTCTACGGTAATCCATGCGACCACGTCCGGATTGATGGCACGCAACTTATCAAAGCCCGGACCACCATCCGCATCACTCTCAGGCTTCAGCTGGCGGATCTGATCCTGAACCGCTTCCACCTGATGATAAATCTGTGCATTATCCCAGATGGCATATCCCGCAAATGCAGCCGATGCCATAAGGAAAGTGCTCAAGATCAAACCATATATTTTATTTAAGCTTTTCAGAATCAGCCAGCTCATTCGTCTTTACTCCTCAATCATGCTCTTTTTTCGGATAAATACAACTACGACAACACCAATAAGAAGCAGCAATGCCACATATGGTGCATCGGAGGTCACTACACCGACGTCAATCACAGATGTCTTTTCGTTAGTAATCGTTACCGTATCGGAATCATCGGAGATAGAACCCGTTGCTTTTGCTGCATTCCATTTCTCATCTGCTGTCCCTGATGTAGCTTCTTCTATTACAGCATCAGCAGCTAACGAAACATTATCGAAGGTTACTGCGTTGTCTTGATTTGACTTTCCATCTGTATAAGCCTCATAATGAAAACTATGTGTATACTTGTCATCACTTGGCTGTGTCTCTGTAATCGTATAGGTCACGCCATATGGGATATTGTCAAACGTGACAGTTGTGCCGTCCTTGACATAGAATTTTACTTCTTTCGTTTCACTGCTATGTGTTGTGGAGGTACCACTGGTGCTAACTGTATCTGTCCAGCTCAAAGAAGTTGCATCTGTTGTTTGATTACCATTAACGTCATAAAAATTCTTATAGGTAATATCACTGTTCATGTTTGCCTTGGATTCATTCTTGAATGTGACGGTAACTTGAAACAGCTCATTCTTATCACCGGCATTTCCGGTAACTTTTTTTGTAATATTCAAAGAGCCTGCATAATATTTGTTCTGGATATCTGCTACTTTTTTGTCATTCTGACCTTCCGTGTTCTTGTTATTGGTACTATACCATGTTTCATAGGCTGCATTCGTAGTAACATCTGTTCCCGGTGCTGTTTTATGAAGCGTTACGGTACGGATATACTGTCCTTTCAGTGCTGCATTGGTAACCTGTACATGGATGTAATAAACTCTCTTATGAGCACCGTTTGCACTTGTCGTATCTTCTGTTTCGCTGTCATTGGTACCGTAGATAACACCTGCTGTATTGTTATCATTCTCTGTTACCTTGTACCAGTAATCGCCAACGGCTTCATAGGTCGGAACAGTCAGTTGTACGGATGGTTTAGTTGCACTGGTTGTTCCTGCTGCACCTTTATCTGCTGTGATTGTATTACTGTTGGAAAATGTCGGCATATTATCCTTGCTATACTTTGCCTGACCTTTTCCGTTTTCTCCCACATTCCACAGTCCATATCGATCAATCGTAAAGGTAAATGTTTCTTTCGGGCTCTTTGTGTTCTCCTGCGAGTCCGAACCATTGACATAATCCTTTTGAAGTGTAATGGTAGAGGTGTCCGATATGCTTGTCGCACTGGTGTTTAATCCGGTGCCGGTTGTTGTGCCGCCACCCGTTTCTGCAAATACAGTGGTTCCCATTCCAAACATCATCATACCGACAATTGCAAGGGCAATTCCTTTTTTGAAATATTTGTTCATTCCTTAAGTCTCCTTTCTGACATCAAGGCTGCCCCCCCCTAAAATTTTTCAATATTTTCATTTTAAGGGAAGTGTCATTTTTGATTTTATTTTTTTGCTATTTTTATTTTTTTGTTTTCCTGTCATCTTTGTATGCTTCGATCAGATACCTCTGCGTCTGAAGATACTGACGACTTTTGCTTTGATATTTTCCACCTTCACAGGTCCGAAGGATCTGCTGTCGGTGTCAATCGTACGGTAATCCCCCAGGAGATACACACTTCCGTCCGGTACCGTATATGGATAGCTTTGCTTGCCCGGATTCGTCGGAAAAGCGATCTCTCCCGTCTGCTCTGTTCCATTGACAAACAATCTTCCATCTTCTGTCATATCGACACTGTCGCCGCCTCTTGCGACCACTCTGCCGATGACTTTTCTGCCGTCTACTTCACACACCACGACATCATTTTTCAGATAGTTTGTATCCAGACGATAGCCAAGGACGATATCGCCATCCAGAATCGCCGGATACATATCTGTTCCACTGGAAACTGTGATATAAAATACCTGTGTAAATGCAATCAGTACAATAATCAGTATGATTGCAGCATTTTTTACCAGTTCCAGATAACCTCTTTTGAGCATCAGCTGCTGTCGTTTCTTTTGCAGCTGGTTTTGAACATCCGCAAATGGATGCAGCATCGAATTAGTCTTCATGGGCTGCACCACCTGACGGATTCGTTTCTAAGAGGGTATTGTATCTGGCACGTTCAGCCAGTAGTGCTTTTTCGTAGAGGGTGTTCAGCTCCTCCATCTTTTTTAAGACATCTGCCTCATCCACACCACCAAATACTTGCTTTTTAAATTTCAGTTTCTTGATCCACGAAAGAATTTCCTCATGGACTTCATTGCTGTTTGCATCTTTCATTAAGGCGGCACCTCCTTTCTTTTTTCACTCGGGAAGTGATATCTCCATCGTTCCATATCATTTTTCACCTCCCCTGCGCTTTCTCCTGTATCGATCTGCCAGCCACAATACCGGAATAAGCAGCGCTAACGCTGCCAGCGGTGTCTGATTTTCCGTATTAACGCCAACATCGATGGTCACATCTTTCTTATTCGTCAATTCGATTTCTATCGCTCCGACACGATCCAGTGTTACTTTGACCTGTCCTTTGTTCGCTGCTTCGTGGGTAATCTCCTTTTCTGAGCCGTCCTGCTGTTTCACTTTAACTACCGCAGTGTAATTCAGTTCATTATTCTCTGTAATCACCAGGGTGGAACCCACCGGAATAGCATCTGTGCCAAACGCCTTTGCAGCCTCTCCTGACAGTCCAGCTAAACCATCTTTAGATGAATACTTACCACCATTTTTCAGCGTGATCTCTTTTTCTCCAACTTTTGTTCCGTCCGGTTCATAGACTTCCAGCTTGATCGCAAACGACCCATTATAGTCGCCCATATTTCCGGATACGGATTTTGTCAGGTTAAATGCCGTTGACTGCATATTTTTAGCAATCAAGTCACTGCCAGTGTTTCCCTCCTCCGGTTTTAGGGTTACCGGGCAGGAGCTTACCGTTTCTCCATCCTTGGTAATCGTTCCATTAAATTCATCCAGTCGGCGAATGCTGACTTTTCCGGCACTGTCTACATCAAGAATCACTCCGGTCCTGGCTTCCTTGCTCAGATAGTACCCACTGATGGATGCCGTCTCACTAAGCAGATAAGAATTATCATGCTTTAACAGGCCATCCGGGAACACAATCTTACCCTTGTCATTCGTTGTAAGCGTATAGATATCCTTAGCTACGTCATAAGTAATGTTGCTATATCCAGCAAGATTGAAATCTGCCGTAAAACTGCTTTTCGTTCCGTCTGCCTTGTTATATGGTGTCAGAGTAAATATTACACCTTGTAGCGTTGTGGTCTGATCTGCATCATCTACTTTTGTCAGTGTCACCCGGACTTTTTCATCACGGATGGAAATGGTTGTCTTACCGGTATCCAAGGATGCACAGCCTGATGTAGATTCCTGCGTGGCTTGTATCGTTTCCGTCTTTGGTACATAACCTCCGGAAGCTGTCATGCTGCCCTCGTCAATCGTTCCGTCTGTCTTGACTTTAAATGTAACTTGTGCAGTTGCCTCGTAGCCATCCGGTGCTTTCGTTTCCGTCAACGTGTAAGTATGTCCACCGATCACTCGCTCAATCGGGATCAGGATACCATCTGTACTGTTTACTAGAAGTGTCTCACTTTCCCTGCCATCTGCCAGCTTATGGCTTGTCTCACAGGTATCCTTGCCGGATTCATCCTTCGGACAGGTGTCTTTTAATGTAAAGGTGGCACCGGTCAGTCCCTCCGTTCCGGATTCCCCAAGCTTCTTCACATAAATCTTGATTGGTTCATCCTGCATGTTGACCACCGAAGTACCCTCTACGTTTCCATTCTTCTGAATCTCTACGTTGCCCTGGCGGTCGATTGTGAAAGTTGTCGGCGTTGTCTGCAGTATATAGCCTTTTGGTGCTTTTACCTCTACCAGATGATAGGTTTTTTTGGCAGTTTCACTACTCGTATCCGTTGGCAGACCATAGATCACAACATTTCCGTCTGAATCCGTCGTTACTTTATTTGTCTGACTGTTTTTATCCGAAGCGGATGTATAGAAGTTGACTTTCGTACAGCCAGTATGTTCCCCACCACAGTCGTTCCCTTCATGGATCTCAAATTCTGCTCCTGCCAGTGGTTTGTTGTTCAGTTCTAACGCTGCATCTGTAATACTTGTTTTATTCAGCACAACGCTGTTCTTTGCATTTATTTCTTCATGACTGACCGAAAGCTGATTTGTTTTTCCATCAATGATATAGGTATGTGTGTTTGTCGCATTGCCGTCACTGTCTTTTTCCAGCTTGTATCCGGACAATTCTGTTTTTTCCGTCAACACATAGGTTCCCCAGTTGAGACCGGTAATGGAAATCTTGCCTTCCGTGTTCGTTCCTGTTTCCTGGATCGTCCACTTTTCACGGATTTGTTTTCCGGAATCATCTGTTTGTTTTTCAGATTCCTCCGTTTGTTTTCCGGATTCCTCCGTTTGCTTTCCAGATTCGTCAGTCAGCTTAATCGTTTCATAGTTATGACCTGTCTTGACTTCCACTGAATCCTTCAGCAAATAGTCGCTCAAATCGTTTCCTTCCGCATCTTTTGGCACATCTGTTCTTTTCAGCGTATAGACAACTTCATTTAAAGGTTCTTTTGTTCCTGCATCAGTCTTTGTCAGTGTCAGTTCCCCGGTCAGACGCTTGTTTGCTACGCCATTCTCATCTTTCGCTAGAGAAGTAGTCGTTCCATAGCCGTAGGATGTCGAAGAAGCGTTATCTGCCAGCACAAAGGTAAAACTGTTGTTTGCATCCCGCTGATAGCCTGCAGCAGCCTTAGTTTCTTTCAGGATGTAGGTACCCTTTTCATGAATCTCAATAGAAATGTCTCCGTTTCCATCTGTCGTAAAGATACCTGTAGTATTCACTTTTTTATAAATATTTGCTTCGGAGACGGAATCTTTGTAAAGCGTAAATTCCGTTCCCGGAATTGCGGCTTTCTTTCCTTCTTCATCTGCATCGTACTTATGCAGTGTAACCGTTGCCTTGTAAGGCAGGTTGACTGCCAGCTTCTTCTCTACCTCTGCAATACTTGTATAGGAAGCATCCACCGCCATGTAATGATCGTAGCTCGTTGTCTCTCCCCTGTCTGAAAGTGTTCCCACCTTATGATCAGCGGCATTTTCCGCTTCCACAAGGTTTATAAACTTATTTTTCTTGTAAGAAACACCGGAAGCTGTTTTGCTTCGATACTCCTTATAATTCTGATCGGTAATGGTTACATGATAGCTTCTGCCATCGTTATACACATCACTCGGTGCAGTGCGTTCGGTAAAGACATAGCCAAGTGCATTCTGTTTCAGAATAATAGAAGAATCGATAGCAGGTTGACCAGATGTGACAATTGCTCCCTTTGCATCATAAATCAGCTTCGAAGCATAACCCTCGTCAGTAATACTCTTCCATACAAGGTATCCTTTTTCATTTGTCACTGCCACGCCCAGCTGCTTGATTGTTTCTGTGCTGTTTCCGGAACTTCCGGTTACACTTACCACCTCGCTTACGGTAAATTCTACATCTTTTATCGCTTTCCAGCTTTTTCCATCATAACTTGCCACTACCTTTTGCAGATCTACCGGCGCAATGATGGTTTCATCTACCATTGTCAGGACATTGTCTTGCAGGTTGGTCGTTTTCTTCCACTCATTTCCGTCTATACTTGTCGGTGTTCCGGTTCCAGTCCATACATACAGCTGAGATACCATCGTGGAATCTTTTGTAGTTGTTCCTGACAATTTAAAGTACAGATTCTCCGCTTTCAGATACCCGATCGGTGCTTTCGCCTCATGCAATGTATAAATGGTATTTTCTTTCAGCGTTCCCTCCGGAAGTGACGCATTGCCATCAGCGGCTGCCCCTTCCGGAAGTATCCAGTTCCATCTGCTCTGGTTGTTTCCCAGAGTGGCTTTTTTCTTGTCGGCAGCTGTTGTATCTGTTCCTTCATAGATCTCCATCGTGGCTTGGGATAATGCTTCGCCGTTCAACGACTTCTGATCACCAGTTTTCTGTTGTGAACCGTTTCTGGTTTCGATATCGTTTTTCTTGGCAATCGTAAACTTTGTCTTTTCATTCTGGACTTTTAGATTCAGTGCGATATGTTCTTTATTGTCTGTACCTCCTTCCGAGATTTCAGGATCCTGTTTTAGGGCAAGTCCGGAATCCGAATACGTAACCTCTTTGATCTTGTTGTCTGAATCGACCTTAAACGTCACCAGCGTAATTGGCTGACTGTTCTCTGTCCGGGTCATATAGCCGTCCGGTGCTTTTGTTTCCTTCAGCGTGTATGTACCCCTTCTGGAAATATCCGGTTTTACTTTGTTTCCAGTGCTGTCTGTTTTGATTTCAGTACCGCTATCGTCCAGCAGATAAAGCTGACCATCCTGGTCTGTCATACAATTCCAGCTCATGGTATTTGCAGAGCCGGGTTGTGATTGTGTGATGGACGTATAACTTAAGCTGAATTTTCCTCCGGCTAGTTTTATATCGTTATTCTTGCTGTCTACTTTCACCAGTTCCAGTGTTTTCGGAATGTCTGTTACCGGAGTATTGGTTACAATGGCTGTTGTTCCATCCGCGCCGGCGGTCACATCTGTACGGCCAGCCATCTCATAAGTCACCTTTGCATAGGCTTCGTAATCAATATTTTCGATCTCATTGGATCCTGTATCTGACTCTGGTGACTTTGGCGTAATGGTAAAGTACAGATTCTCCATCAAACGATACTGATCCGATGCGCCTCGTTCCACTTCTTCAAAATAATAGCTTCCAACATCCAGACCATTTTTTAATGCCGATCCAGTGATTCGGTTCGTGATTGCAGGATTACAAACTTTCAGATCTATCTTTCCGTTGGCATCCGTTGTCAAGTAAAGATCATCTGCCAGAACCGGCTCTACATTCATCGGCTTTCCATCTGAATCTGTTCCAACATACTTGTACAACTTGAAGGAAATATTGGCGATTGGCTTCTTTGTCTCAGAATCCGTCTTTTCCAACTTCTCCAGTGCCACATTTTTCAGATGTCTTGCGACATCTCGCATGACAATCAGGTTTTCGTCTGCACCCGGCTTGTAATAGTTCTGATAATCTGTTCCGTCTACCTTTAATGGATCCTGCTTTTGTATTGTGTCCGACTTACTTCCGCTTTCTTTCACTTCAATCGTACCATCTGCATGCATCGTAAATGTAATCTCTTTGGCAACGATATAATTTGCATGAACACTGCCTGCCGGTTCGGACAGGGTATAGGTTTTTCCTGCATCCAAAAGTCCTGTCAGCGTCCACGCACCGGTACCGGTATCATAGGTCACGCCTTCGATTTTGGTTATTCCGTCCGTCTTTGTCGCTGCCAGAGTTTCTTCTTGATTCAGCCGAATCGTTTTTTCCCCGGACGGGAATGTAAGCTCAGAATCTACAGCTTTCAATTCCAGATAACCAGTGTCACTTAACGGAACTTTCCTTCCATACTGATCCATCTTGTAAAGTGTGACTTTGTTTGGCTCATTGCTCCACTTGTAGTCGGCCACTGCGGAATCTGTATCCTCAGTTTGCAGTGAAATTTTCGCCAGATTAGACGGATATATGTTGGTAAGATCTTCCTCCATTACTGTCTGGTCAATCTTTGCAATGACTGCTTTTCGAACCTGTGTATCCAACTTATAACCGGCCGGTGCTGTCAGCTCCTTGATGTAGTAGGTGCCGGAAAGAAGGGTGAAAGGATAGCTGTCGTATGCCGTATCGCCTTCGTAATCACGAAGATACGGCACGTCATTTGCATCTTTTACTTGGTCAAGCGTTGTGTTGTCCTTCGCCCGATTTGTCAGAACCATTGTGGTCTTATCCATTGAACCTGTTACTACAGATGCTTTTGGCACCAGACCTGCCACCTGTGTTGTACATGCTTCATCCAGATATACGCCAAAATAAGCACTATTTGCACCCGTCGCCTCGCCATAGGTGTTCAAATTCTCATAACCAGGTCCAGTTTTTGTAAAAGTAAGTACACCACGGCTTTCCAGATTGACCGCTGTACTTTCGTTTATAGCTGCCTGGCAGCTATCTTGAAACGTATGTGTTGGATTGCTTGCAGCTTTATACTCAGTTTTCAGCTTCAGGCCACCCGTCAATAGCGTTTTTTCGGTACTGATCCAGGCGGTTCCATGCTCTCCGGTATCTTTTAAGTCGTCTGTCAGCAGTTTCTTTTCACCACTTCCCACTGTAAATTCAATGCCCTTACTCCAGACACTATACTCACTGCCTGTGGATACTTCTTTTAATACATACGTTCCGGCAACCAGATATTTTTTCTCATCTCCGTATTTTCCGTTCTCATGAATCAGATTTCCATTCCTATCTGTTCTGATATTGGATACATACAGTGTTTCTCCGATACCCAGCAGTCCCTTTTTGTAAATGTTAAAAGTTACATTTTGCAGATCTTTGTCTTCCTTGACATCCGGTGCCAGGTAGGCTGCCTTTTTGCTTAAATTGACAAATCCATAGATAATACGGTTTGTCGCAACTGTCAGATCGGTTTGAAATGCCGGATCTGGCTGAGCGTCCTTTCCATACTGGTAAGAAACAACGTAGGCGCCATTGATCTTTGACGTTTCATCTACTGATTTTCCATTGATTTTCGTTTCTACCGCACGGTAGATGATTTCTTTGCCATCTGTCGTGTACAATGGAAGCTTCTTCCATGTTGCTTCTTTCGTATCATTTGGCTTTGAGGAAGTCAGCGTGATCGGATCGCATCCATTTACATCTTTCCAATCACCGTCCGTGCCGTCTTCTTCCCTAATCTTCTGCTGGAGTTTGAATGTTGCAGTGTACCCGTCAGCGGTCTTCTCGGAATAGTCCGTATTCTGCCAGATCTTTCTTACCGTGTAATCCTGCAGTTCGATATTGGTAAACGTATATTTTGTAATATCCGTTCCAGGCGTTGTTTCTGTTGTCGCTTTCTTTTCTGTTTCTTTCGCAACATCTGTCTTATAGCCATCAATGGAATGTTCGATGACCTTGTATTCAAGTTCATTCCCATCTCTGTCATATTTCGGAAGGTCTGTCCATGTCACTTTCTTTTCCGAGATTCCCGGTCCTGTGAAAGATACCGTATCAACGATGCGGGTTTCATAAGAGTGCCAGCTTTCATCGTTCTCTGCTTTCGTCTTGTACAGGAGTTCAAACTCTGCCGTTTTTTCTGCTCTGTCCACACATCGCCAGATTTTTGTAACCTCGATGGATTTCGACGGATTATCTGTTACCAGCACATTCGTGATCTTACTTTCATTGCGTCCCTTTTCCTGATTGTATACATGATCTGTATTTGTGTCGTCAGTCGAATAATCCGTGGTATCTTTGTAATTTTGTGCACCACGGACAGTTGTTCCATACTGCTTTTTGCCAAAAATGCTTGTCGAATCATCGGTATGCAGTTCTACTGCTCGGAAATAAAGGGAATAAATCGTATATGTTGTCCCATCCTCTCCGGTATAAACTTCCACTGTCGGAAGATCTTCCAGTGTCTTCGTCCATTCTCCCTTATTATTCGGGGTAATAATAAAGGTATATGGTGTTCCGTCTGATTTTAATACATCCGCCCATTCACTTAACTGTGGTTCTTCCGTTTTTTCAGAATCCGAATTTTCTTCTTTCGCATTCTCGTTTTCATTTTCTACTTTTGCGCCACGCTTTTGCAGGACAAATGTCAGGCTGTTCGGTCTGGACTGATACTTGTTATCCTGATCGCCTGCCCATGTCTTCGTGACAACAAGAGATGTGGATTTCAGTGTATTCTCTATCACTGTCTTCGTCTCATTTTGCGTGGAATATCTGCACTCATAAGCACCGGCTGTATATTTCACTGTCTGGTCTTCCTGTATAATCTCATTGATCGGAACACCTCCGATTGCCGTTTCCACACAGCGGTAGGTATAGGTCTTTCCTTCTTTGTTCTGCACCGGTAGATTCATAAAGGTATATCCCCATGAATTATTTCTTGTATTTCGAATCACATTCGATGCATTTAATGTAACAGATACGATGGATGTTCCGCTTTCATTTGTCATTACACTTGGCAGACCGGTCCATTTTCCTGTTGTCTTATCATAGCTGCCGTATTCCGTCTTCCATTCAATATCTTCCCAGCTAGTGCCATTATCCAGGGAACGCTGCAATTTCACAGTTATATTATTCGGACGCAGATTATACTTATTATTTCCGTCCATCCAGTTCTTGCGGACATAATAAGAACCATTAAAGCCGTTGGTCATTGCTCCCAGCTGAAGTTCCTCCGTGTCTGCTGTTTTTGTGATGTCCGGTGCTTTCTTATAGCCTGTGACCTGTTCTTCGGAAAGCGTATAGATGTACGGCATTCCGTTTGCGCCATAACGTTCCAGATTGTAGATCGTATAGGTCCAGGTATCCGAGGTATTATCCTTGCCTGCATCCCAGACAATATATGGCGTTTTGACACTTTCGTCTTTCTGATCTTTTACCTCCAGTGTGATCTTAGTTGCATCTACTTTGTTTTGCTGACCTTTTTCATTATTTGTATGACGCGTCAGTGTGACTTTGAATTCTGAAAGGGATGGGCGAAGTCCTTCACTGTTGTTGTAATCATCCCATTTCTTCTCACCGGATAATGTGACCTCTCCGGGATCACTGTAGGTATTTGTCGTTGCAACGTCCGTATTGATTACAGCATTCGGATCATTCCAATTTTCCGGCAGGCTGGTCACATCTATTCGCTGATTCTTCGTTAATGTCTGATCATCAAGTCCGGCTTCATCCTGATAACTGATTGCATAACCGCTGATTGCCTTTTCTTCTATATAGTAGCAATACTGCTCACCTGTCGGTGAGTAGATCAGAAGATCTTTAAATTGATAGGAAGCCTGTCCATTCTGCCCTGTAAATTCATCTGCATTGATCGTATGCGTTTCCAGTTTTGTCGTTGTATCTGCTTCTTTATCCTTTTCATAGCGATACAGCGTATATGTAACTGACGGATACTGCTTTTCGTTGTCTGCAAGGTTCTCACGCCCCTTCCAGCGCTTTGTGACGGTAATCGTCCGTCTGTTCAGATCTTTTCGGAACAGATTGGAGATCGTACCGTTGATATTTGTCGATATATACAACTGGCTGGCAACCGGATCCTTAATCGTCTCCCGAACAAGATATGTATATCGATTGCCGTTCGCATCAAACTTCGGCAGCATCGCTTTTCCATCCTGCATGGAAATCAGACCTTTATCAAGTTCCTCTTGCGTAACATCCCCGCTGTCTGGGAACGTATAACGTGTCTTGTCATTTCCGTCTGTTTTACTGCTGCCAAGATGCGTCGTGTCCACAAGTGTCAGCTTTCCACCACGGATCAACCCTTTTATCTCGTCATCGTTTTTCGTCTGTACCTCTGTAATCTCCGGATCTGTTGTCCGATACAGGGTCAGCAGCGGATCCGGAAGTTCCTCTTCTGTCGTCTGATAACCGGCCAGACCTGTCCAGATCTTATTGCCCTGTATGGTCATGTAATCGCTGATCGTATTGATAAAGACTTCATAGGTATCTGTATAAACAGCTGCATCATTACTACTGCCGATGGACTTTGTCTGAGTAGACGAAAGATAGGTGCCAAGCACAGTTTCTCCATCGTTGTTCATTTTTTCTTTGAATACATAACCGTACTCATTTCCGGATTCGTCAAACTGCGGCAGATCAGAGACGGTGATTTTCCAGTTGTAGCCGGTTTCCGGTTCGATGCCTTCCGCAGATTCCGTACTTTTTGCAGATTCGGGTGTCCAGATCTGATCCTTATATTCCGTATACAGAGTAAGCTGATCTGCTGAAAGATCATCCACATTTGCCTCCGGATTTTCTTCCTGTAATTTCCTCAGATCTTTTTTCAGATAACGATACAGATTCATATAAAGATCCGGTCGGCTGTCTGAGCTGATACCGGAATCTTTCCAGTATTTGTAAGCTATATGACTGGTTGTTCCTGTGATCGTATTTTCAAACGCAAAAGTATAGGTCTGTGTCTTACTGGTTTCTGTTACCTGAGGGGCTGTCTTTTTCAGGACATAGCTGTAGCCTGCTGTTTTTTCTTCCACATCGCCTGCATTGTCTGTCTGAACTTCATCCAGGCTGTAGGAATACGGCACAGCCGTCGCAGAAAACATAGTAAGCCCTTTGATGGTAAAGTGCCATTCCTGCTTCGTGTTTCCTTCTTCGCCTCTGCCGCTTACTGTGATCACGCCGGTGCTTCGATCCAGTGTTACATTACAGCTGTCACTGCCCTCCTCTTTTTCCGTCGAAACCCAAACCTTGTCCGAAATGTCTGTATAGGCAACGCCGTCCCGATAAAGCTGAAACTGTAAAGACTTTGGCCGCACTCCCGCGGCATTATTCTCATCGTTCCAGACTTTTTTCGCAGAGATTTCAGTCTGACCGATACGGGTGTTTGTAATAAATACCTGTCTATTTTCCGCCTGCATCTGTGTCCGATAAGAACGTTCTTTATTCTCTGCTATTCCTGACAGAATGACATTATTTCCAGATGCCGTAGCAATCAGCTGCTGATATGTATACTCTGCCGGTGTTGCCTGATCCTTATTCGGATCTCCGACGTAGTGTTCTACTACAATGTAATTGGTCCAGCTGTCCTTTTTTCCATCTGTCCACGCATTGCCGTCAATGTTTTTCTGCAAAGTGGAGTAATAAATCTGATTCGTATACTCATCCTTATTGCTGAGTGTGGTCTGATAGTATTTGACGCCTTCCAGACTATTAAGATCTACCGTGTCTGTGTCATTTTTATTCAGCGTTTCTTTCTGTTTCTCCAATGCGTCTTTTAACTGGGTCTTTCGATAGACACGAATCTGAACGTTTTTTCTCGTTTCACCATCTTTCACTTCGTCGCCGTTATCCTGCCAGAGTTTCGTCACAAAGAAATACGATATATCCTCTGTCAGTCTCCAGTTTACGATTTTCGTTTGTTCAGGTGTCCGATAATGTCTGACTGACCAGTTTCGATTCTTGGAAGTGTCCTCTAAGGTTATGGTTTTGCCGCCTTGGTCTATAAAGCCAACTTCTGTTGCGCGGTAATAATACACATAACCTTCTGCATCATACTTTGGAAGATCTTGAATCGTGGTTTTCCACGTTCTTCCCTCCTCTTTTGCAATCTGCCACACTTCAGATGCTGTATCGCCTGTACCGTTTTTTACAACTTCATAATCGGCAAGCGAGCCGTCTGCCTTATCCTTTGTCGAACGACGTTCCAATTTGAAGAGCACCTGAGAAATATCCGCAAATTCACTTTCGTTAAGATTTTTATCCCATTCTTTTACGACTTTGTACTCTCTGCGTGCAGTAATGGTGTTCGTCTGTTCATAGCGATACTCGTCGATACCATCCCCAAGCGTTACCTTATTCTTATAGGAAGAATTTACCAGATACTGGCTGCCATCGATGTCTATGATCTGATCGCCGCTTTCATTTTGTGTGACGGAATAGGATTTCTCTCCGATGGTAACAGTTTCCTGGACTATGGCATGTTCCATGTCATAAGGGCGTCCTTCTTTGTCATATGTATTGACATAATAAACCGCATCTCCCTGGGATATTCTGGAAGTAAAGCCTGAAATCGTCTGTGCCTGTTCCTTCTCATTATCCTTTAACATATCATAGGATTTTGGTTTGTCCGAATAAACGGTCAGTTCATCATATGTTTTTCCTCCATCCGCACTGGCTGTTATCTTGACCGTAACAGACGCACCATCGATCTGTGCCAAACCGGAGGGATTCTTCCAGATCTTTGTAATTGCTACCGCTTCTTTCTTGCGGCGGATGTTGGTAATGGTTCCATTAGCCGGAGCACCATTCTCATAAATTTGCGTAATGTTTTGATCATCCTGACCAGTATATTGGATCGTAAATTCCTCTGCATACTCTCCCGACAGACTCTCCCTTACGAAGTACACATATTCCTGACCTTGATCATCATATAATGGCAGTGTATAATCCTGCGACATCCCACTGACTGTCTCGCTTGTGAAAGTGATTTCTAATGGATCCTCTGCCGTTCCCTTTGTCTTATCCATCTGATAGGATACGATTCGATCCTTCGTCTGGCCATCCCCGGTTGTCTGGAAAATGACCTGTGTTGCAACGCCCTTTGTATAGGCATCATCGATGTCTTTGGCTTTCTTTTTTACATATCTCCAGAGCGTAACGACTGCATCCGGACGGTTCTCGGCATCTCCGGCTGGGTCCTTCCAGATTTTCTTTACCTTAAAATCAGCTTCTTTGTTCAGAACTTCTGTGATGATTCCGTTATTATGACAAAGTGCGGTATCATTTCCAAAACTTCCGCTGCCATTGCTGTAGTAAGTCTTATAGTGTTCCAGTCTTTCCTGAGTCACTGTCTGATCTTCTTCGATAGATCCCTGTACCAGCACATAGTCGTATTCTTTATTGTCCGCATGATATCTGGTAAGATCCGAAATTTTCACCTGCCAGTCGGCCTCTCCTGTTGTGACTGTGCCTTCCGGCAAGGTATCATAAACAAGCTCATAAGTTCCGCCCTCTGTCCGCCGATACAGTCTCAGTTTTAAATCTGAAGCATTCTTAGGACGGTAGAGATGTTCTTCCTCCCCCTGTCCGTCTATATCATTCCATGTGATCGTTGCCTGAAAGCTTGTCTGTTCTTCAAATATAATTTCACGTCTTCCTGTATCCTCGTGATCTTTATAATCAGAGACATAATTGTCTGGATTTGTCTTAACAACTACACGATATTCCAGAGCATTCCCCTCTGCATCTACCGAAGGGCAGCCTTTATAGGCATACTGATTGACAGATGCATTTGACTTGTCAAAGGCAGGCATTTTTTCCAGATTCAGTTTTTCGCATTCTGCTTCTGTCAGTTCCGTCCATTCGCCATCTGCTGTCCGGTATTGAAGCAGGAAAGAATCCTCAGAAAGTGTCGGTCGTGTTGCCTTGTTATTGTCAACCCAGCTGACATCAAAGCCCACTTCCACATTTTGTGCGTAGTTGACTGTGATAATCGTGACATCTGTCTTCTCTGCAATGGTTCCTGATACAGTGTTTTCTGATGTTGACGTCTTTGTTTCCGTTTCTCCTGCATCGTTTGTTGTGGTCTCTGTGACTGTATATTCTTTATTCAGCCGATAGCCATCCGCTACTTCCTGCTGCAACGTATAAGTGATTCCCACCGGCACCGATACTTCCGATGGATTTTTTTCGTTTGGTTTATACGTTGGTTCTAATTTTCTTTCCTAATTTCCCTCTCCTGTAAGCTGCGGATTTGTAAATACCGCTTTCATATTAAAAGATGGATTGTCGGTTCCACCTTCCGGAATAACTGTGGGCTTCAAGGTTAATTTCTGGCTTTTCAGGCTCATCGTCAATGTGCCCACTGCACCGGTCAGATTGGCTGGATCTTCCATATTCACTGAAATCGGCGTGTCGCTCTTGTAATACGGCAGTGCCGGTTCTACATTGACTGTGCAGGAAGTTACCTGATGCTCCGCTCCATTTTCATCTGTAATGCTCTTTGGAATATTTTCAATGATAAAGTCACCGCCGCCATCTCCGTCATGTGCAAATTTCAGATAATAGTTTTCCTTCGATATATCATGCTGAGCATAGGATGTTACTGTCTGTGTCTCGCCGTTGCTGTCGATATAGGTTTGCACAATGGTAATCGGCTGGTCAAACTCTAACGGTCGAACCAGGTCTTTCCAGTCTGTACCATCCAGATTCTCATTGAATGCTATCGTGCCGGACACTTTGAAGGTTCCTGTCACAACTGCAACCGGTTCTTGCTCTTGTGCGTAGATCTGAGTCTCTTCCGTATCCTGAGTCTCTTCCGTATCCTGAGTCTCTTCCGTTTCCTGAGTCTCTTCTGTTTCCTGAGTCTTTTCCGTATCCTGAGTCTTTTCCGTTTCCTGAGTCCCTTCTGTTTCCTGAGCCCCTTCTGTTTCCTGAGCCCCTTCCGCTTCCTGTAAATCTTCTGTCTCAAGATCGGCAAATCCTTCTGTTTCCCGGAAATCCTCCATCTCCGAATCGGCAGTCTGTCCCTCCACCGTATCCTGTACTGTCGTATGATATTCCACCGCACTTGCCGGAATATTTGCATTCGATGCCAACATTAGACCTGCAAGTATTCCGCTTAATATTCTCTTTCGTATCGATTGTTTCATCTATCTTCTCCTTTAAACCTGCTTCGAGGAATTATCTATGCCATAAAATCCCATAACTGCATCATTGTCATAAAGCGGAACGACGTCGATGGAATGAATATTCTGCCGTTTCAGGTTTTCGTACTGCAACGGATCATCCTCCCGCATTTTCTCTAAGTCATCAAACAGGATATTTTTATTACTGCAAAATAGCGGTACCAGTTTTCACAAATTTCCGGAGGCAGATTCCTTTGCGTTCTCAAAATAATCCCATAAGTAGCTCATCTGTCCTGTCACTTTCCTTTTTGATTTATCTGTATTTGGTAATCATAAAAAAGCCGACGTTAAAAAAACGTTAATTTCCCCCTGTTTTGGTAAAATATATTGCACAAATTTCCCCATATTTTTTTTGCAATATTTATAGATTTCTTTCAGAAAAGAAAAAAATCCCGTCCTACCCTGTTTTAAGGGTAAGACAGGATTTCCCATCTGCCTCTGCTTCTTTCCTAACCCCCGATGTCCGTTTTTTCTTCAGCTCATCCATAAGCTGTTAGAAAGTGACCCGATACAAGGTCTGCGTCTTTTCATCCGCACACCTGTCCTGCCACAGACAGGCTATGGCTTCCCCGGTCGTCAGCCCTGTTTTTCCCCCCCTGTCCACCAGCATAGCGAGCAACTCCTGTTTTTTCCCGCCCGGAGCCAACCGCTTCCAACGCTTCCCCGATCTCCGCCTTCGTGTACGGCTTCATGATATATCCAAGTGCCTTCACACCAAATGCGTCCAGTGCATACTGCTCAAAAGCCGTCATAAAAAATATCCTGATGTTGCAGTCCTTTTTCTTTAACTCCCTCGCAAGCTCAATGCCTCCCATGTCCGTCATCTCTATGTCCAAAAAGGCTACGTCTATCCTGTTCTCCCCTGCATACTTGATTGCCTCCTCGCAATCCGAAAACAAACGGAGGCTTTCGATTTCTGGAAACCCCTTCGCCTTTAACTGGAACGTGTCAAGTGCCGGCTGTTCATCATCCACGCATATTACTTTCATTTCTTTTTTAACTCCGTCTTCTGTGTTTTATGTTTTCCGGGAATCGTAATGATTATTGTTGCACCCTGTCCCGGTGCATTTGCCATGTCAACCCCCACACAGTCATCTGAAATCTCAATGATGCTGTCGCCGTTTTCCGCCCATGTGTGTAGGATGACGGTTCTTCCCTGCTTCTTATGAAGCAACCCGTGCCTGATTTCATTTTCCACCAAAGGCTGGAGAACCAGCGGAGGAATCTTGAAATTATCTGCCTCAATGTTTTTTGCAAACTGTATCTTTTCGCCGAAACGCACCTGCTCAAGAAAGGCATATTCCTCCAGATGTTCCCGTGATTTTGTAAAGGCTTCCGGCTCGTCCTTCTCCATAATGTTAATGTTGCTCCTTAAATAATGGGCGAACATGACCAATGTTTCATCCGCTTTCTGTGGGTCATATTCACACATACCACTGTTCAAAGTCTTACTCTCCAAATCTCTTCAAAATTACTCCCTGTAATCCGAAAACCTCTGATACTCCGGCACCATATATTTGTCTTTATAGCTTTCTATAAGATCCTCTGCAAACTGTTCCTTGACCGGCTCTGCGCTGCTTATATCCCAGTCCTTGCTGTATGTCATATACCACGGCTGATCGGGTGATGCTGCCGCATCGTAAAGAATTGCCTGAACAACTGAAAGTTCCTTGCCGTCTATGGCATAATAGAACCATGCGCTGTTCGCAGCTCCCGATGATGCCTCATTTGCAATAAGATAGCCGCCTTCCTCCAGTCCG
>Ga0129313_1000949_pt1 | contig 20745 bp, 15 predicted proteins | sample O1105metagenome_FD_94436 | JGI IMG/M metagenome (GOLD analysis project Ga0129313, IMG submission 94436) | Orangutan group fecal microbial communities from fecal samples from Wisconsin, USA - O1105 metagenome | ecosystem: Host-associated > Mammals > Digestive system > Large intestine > Fecal...
AGAGGAGTGCTCTATTGAAGTGATACGGATGTCAATTGACAACATATTGTTGATGAATGAGGTTCAATTCGCCGAGCTGATGTCTAGCCTGACAGAAAACCAAAAACGAGTTCTGTCCGCCATTGCGAACGAGGCGCGCGTGCGTAATGTCAACACGTCCGCTTTTATTAACCGCTATCAGCTATCCACCGCCAGCGTTGTCAATGCCGCCATCCGCAAACTCCTCAAGGAAGACGTCATCACCGTTGATTTGAAGGAATATTCCATCCCGGACAAGTTCCTCTGGCTCTGGGTCAATCGGCAGTACAATAACGCTTGATGCTGGATCGATGGCAAGTGACGTGGCAAGTGGCGGTGCACAAGTGACGTGTTTCCGTCACGATGATTCTTGCGTGAAAATGTGTATATTTGTAGGTTCTTAGTGAGCGTTATGGAATATGCCGTTACGTGGTTGCCGGAAGAGGGGGGGGCCGAGGCATATTCAGATGACTTTGAGAATTTTTAAAGTACAACAATACTATGACACAGGACGAACTGTTCAAGGTGCTGGTGGCACATTGCAAGGAGTACGGGTTCATATTCCCGTCAAGTGAGATTTATGACGGACTGGCCGCGGTCTATGACTATGGCCAGATGGGCGTCGAGCTGAAGAACAACATCAAACAGTACTGGTGGAACGCTATGACAAGGCTGAACGAGAACATCGTCGGCATTGATTCCTGCGTGTTCATGCACCCTAAGACTTGGGTGGCTTCAGGCCACGTGGCGGCGTTCAACGATCCGCTCATCGACAACAAGGACTCCAAGAAGAGGTATCGCGCCGACAATCTGATCGAGGACTATCTCGGCAAGATCGAGGAGAAGATGAACAAGGAGGTCGAGAAGGGCCGCAAGAGGTTCGGAGATGCCTTCGACGAGGAGCAGTTCCGCGCCACTAACCCTAACATTCTGAGGGAGAAGGCGAAATATGACGAGGTTCACAACCGTTATGTTGCAGCCGAGCAGGCCAACGACCTCAAGGAGTACAAGCAGATCATCCTTGACTGCGACATTGTGGATCCGATTTCCGGCACGAAGAACTGGACCGACGTGCGTCAGTTCAACCTGATGTTCTCTACCCAGATCAGCAACACCGGCGAGGCGGACGATAAGATCTACCTGCGTCCGGAGACGGCACAGGGAATATTCATTGAATATCTCAACGTCCAGAAGACGGGCCGCATGAAGATTCCTTTCGGTATCGCCCAGATCGGGAAGGCGTTCAGAAACGAGATCGTCGCGAGACAGTTCATATTCAGAATGAGAGAGTTCGAGCAGATGGAGATGGAATTCTTCTGCCGTCCCGGCACCGAGATGGAGTGGTTCAAGAAATGGAAGGAGAACCGCATGAAATGGCACGTCAGCCTCGGGATGGGTGCCGAGAACTACCGTTTCCACGATCACGAGAAACTGGCCCACTACGCCAACGCCGCGACCGACATCGAGTTCAACTTCCCGTTCGGTTTCAAGGAGTTGGAGGGAATCCACTCCCGTACCGACTTCGACCTCGGCAACCATCAGAGACTCTCCGGAAAGAAGATCCAGTACTTCGATCCGGAGACCAACGAGAGCTACGTTCCTTACTGCGTGGAGACCTCCATCGGTGTGGACAGAATGTTCCTCGCAGTGCTGAGCCATTCCTACAAGGTCGAGCAGCTTGAGAACGGCGAAACCCGCGTCGTGCTGGGCATCCCGGCGCCGCTTGCCCCTGTCAAGGTGGCCGTGCTGCCTTTGATTAACAAAGACGGCCTGCCGGAGAAGGCTCAGGAGGTGATGAACGATCTCAAGTACGATTTCAACTGCCAGTACGATCCTAAGGACTCCATCGGCAAGCGCTACCGCCGCCAGGACGCCATCGGCACGCCGTTCTGCGTGACCGTTGACCACGACTCGCTGAACGACAACTGCGTCACCATCCGCGAGCGCGACACCATGGAGCAGAAAAGGGTTCCGATCGCCGAGCTCCGCTCCATCATCGACAAGGAAGTCAACATGAACAACCTCCTCAGGAAGTTGTAGTGTGTAATTGAATATGCCCGGTTCCGCGCCCGCCCGCCTCCCGATGAGGCCGCCGCTCCGCCTTCGAAACCGGCATCCATTAGCGTTGGCAGACAACAGCCTGTCTGTCAACGAATAAAGCGAACCCGTGGTACTGATTTCGGTACCACGAGTTCGCTTTTTCCGCACGTAAACAGCATCTTGGGTGCCATGTGTTTTTCCTTGGCATCAGAAGTCGGATAGGAGTGGTTTTGGGAGTCGTTTGCAAAGACGCCTGGAAAAATAACTATAGAGGAAACTCTTCCAGTAACCCTCCCGTCATCTATGATTCCTGTTAGCTCCCGTGCGCCGAAACGCCTGGGTGGTCATCACTGAAATCCGCTCTCAGCGATTGCCCGAAGCGGCTGGCCTTACTGCCCGTACGGGGTGTAGACTCCGAACTCGGCGAGGGAGAGGAGACCGGTCCATTTCGTGAAACGGACGCGGACGGCGTCGGCGTAGACTTTGTCGAAGCGGTGTACCTTCACGCGGCTTTGAGTCGGTGCGGTTCCGCTGAAGACCGGATGCCAGGAACCTTTGTGGAGATATTCAATGACATATTCCTGCATCACGCCAGCCTTTGGTTCGGTCATCACGACCATATTGATGAGGGAGCCTGGGTCGAGCTCTACTTTCCAGAACGGCTCCTTGACTTCGGGGCTGGAGACCCAGCAGGTGCGGAAGTCGTCGTCGTTGGCGAAATCCATGATGTCCATGTCGTCGGACCATGAGGAGTCGCACGGTTTGCCGATGGCGATGTTGATGTCGGTGATCGGCTCCATTGTCTCGGCCACGTCCACGATGTGGCCGGTGTTCTTCCAGATCTTGCCGATGCGTTTCAGGGCATCGATGCAGTTCTGATCCATCAGGCCGTCGCGGTTCGGGGCGGAGTTCAGGATGTAGGTGCAGTAGGCGTTGTTGTACGGGATGATGTTCTCGGCCACGATCTTGTCAACATCCTTCAGGGGCGAGCCCGGGAACTCGGTCTTCCAGAACCAGGTCTTCTGCAAAGGGTAGCAGGCCATCGCCGGGAGCTGGTTGGTCTCAGGGGAGATCTTCTGGCCGGCGCCCTGCTCGTAGCAGCGGATGTCGGAGTAGAACAAAGCCTCGGACGGGTACTTCGCCCCGTTCAGATCCATCACCAGGCAGTTCGGCTGGATGCTCTTGATGAGGTGATAAAACTCCGGAAATGAGACATCTGAATATGAAATCCTGCCCCACGGGGCATCCCACCCGTCGAACATTATGGTGTTGACGGGACCATATTCAGTCAGAAGCTCGCGGACCTGGCTTTTGAGAAGGTTGATCTTCTCCGGAGTGTACGGCAGGGTCGGGCGGATGCGGTGATGGGTGTCAAGGATCGAGAAGTGGAACATTATCTGCATTCCGGCCTTCCGGACGGAATTGACCAGTTTCCGCAGGACATCCCGGTGAAGAGGCGAACTCATCACGCTGTAGTCCGTGGTCTTTGTGTCCCAGAGGCAGAATCCGCTGTGGTGCTTGACCGAGACGCAGATGAATTTCATCCCTGCGCTCTGGGCGGCCTTGACCCATTGGTCGGTGTCCAGTTTGACCGGATTGAACACTTCGGGGCTGAGGTCGGGATCGGTCCAGTCGGCTGTCTGGTAGGTCGGGAGGCCGAAATGAACGAACATTCCGAGCCTCAGGTCCACGAACTCCTGCTGGAGTTGGTGGAGACTTTTTTCCTGCGCCGCCATCATCATCGGAACGGCCAGCAGGGCCAATAGGGTTGAGATGTACTTTTTCATAGTCGCTAAGTTACGAAAGATTTTTTGTAACTTTATGCCGACAAAAGAGATTATCCTTTGCCGCGAATTATTTTAGAATTACTTAAAAGAACATTGATAATGGATTCAAAAGAAAGAATTGCCAAGGCCTTGACTGTCGCGACCGACACCAAAGTGTTTGAGATGGGCTGCGGAGTCAGCTCACAGGCTCCTGAGGAGTTCAAGAAATGGTTCCCTGAAAGCAAGGCCGCCGTTGTGGTGGCAGACCTTAACACTTGGAAGGTTCTTGGCCAGAAGGTGTACGAAATGTTTGTGACCGCCGGAGTCCACACAGAGAAATATGTCATCGAGAGGAAGGAATTCCACGCGGACTGGAGGTATGTAGACATGGTTGACCACATCATCGCGGGCGATTTCTCTGCCGCCAAGGCCATCGAGAATGACCCTGAATATGTGGAACCGGATGCGGAGAAGGCGTTCCGACCGTCTTCCGAGGCTGAATATGTCACCGTTTCCGTGGGTTCAGGAGTCATCAACGACCTCTGCAAACTTGCCTCGCACCACTACGGCCAGTCTTATCTGACATTGCCGACGGCGGCTTCCGTGGACGGTTTCTCGTCGTTTGGCGCATCGATTTCCTATCACAACTCCAAGCAGACATTCTCCTGCCCGGCTCCCAAGGTCATCATCGCCGACATCGACGTGATCGCCTCCGCCCCGAAGGCCATGACTGCCGCGGGGTACGCTGATCTGGCCGCCAAGGTTCCCGCCGGAGCCGAGTGGATGATCGCCGACCTTATGGGTACTGAGCCGATCAAGCCGGATGCCTGGCATGTTCTTCAGGATTGCCTGGATGATCTGCTGGCCGATCCAGATGGCGTGGCAAGAGGCGACAAGAAGGCTGTGGCGGATTTGTTCGAGGGCTTGACACTCAGCGGTATAGCCATGCAGGCCGCGCAGTCCAGCCGCCCGGCTTCCTGCTGCGACCACCTTTTCAGCCATATTCTTGACATGACCCACCACCGCTTCAACGGCAGACTCCAGTCGCACGGAGCCCAGGTTGCGATCGGCACGCTGACAATGTGCGCCGTGTTCGACGAGCTGTTCAAGATGGATCTGACGAAGATCGATGTGGACGCCTGCGTGAAGGCATGGCCTACGCTTGAGCAGGAGCAAAAGAGGGCGCTTGAAATCTTCAAGGATTTCCCTGCGCCGGAGCTTGGCTACACCGAGATCACCAAGAAATATGACGACGCCGAGACCGTCCGCGTCCAGCTGACGAGGATCAAGGAGAACTGGCCGGAGTTCAAGAAGAAACTTCAGGGGCAGGTATATTCATTCTCCAGGATGCAGGATCTGCTGAGGAAGGCCGGCGCGCCGTACGATCCGTCGATGATCGGCGTGACTCGCGGGATGCTTAGGAATATGTTCCCGAAGGTACAGTTGATGCGTTTCCGCTTCAATGTGCTGGATCTCGCCAAGAGGGGAATGTTCTATGATCAGCTGGTTGATGCTGTTTTCGCTCCCGGAGCCGCATGGGATCTGACGAAGGAAGTAATGAGATAGGTTACTTATGACAGTACGTGGAACGGGTGTCCGAGGCTTTGCGAAAGGCCGTGCGTTCGTGGTCAGAGACTGCGGGCAGAGGAATCCGTTCGAGGACATACCGCCCGGCAGCGTCCTTGTCGCCGAGCGGTTGTCGCTGTCAGACTCCACACTGATAGATTTCCGAAATGTCGTCGGGCTTGCCGTCTGCGAGGAGGATGCCGATGGTCAGGTTTGTGTGTTGGCCAAGGGAATCGGTATCCCCGCCATCGTCGGTCTGGCCGGCTTCGTTCAGGAGGTCGTGACCGGTGACCGCCTCCTGATCTGGAACCTTGACGTGATGGTCAATCCGGATCTCGACACCGTCATCGCCTACGAGAAGGCCCGTTCCGAAGCCGATGCCCAGCTCAGCCTCAACCTTCCGTATTCGACGTATTTCTAAGGCCTTGGAGGTTGTTTTTTAGTAGAGGAATCTTATTCCAGACGCAGAAGCTCATCGGCGGAGGCCATCACGGCCTCGCGATGGGAGATGAAGACCACGGTGATGGCCTGCGGGTTGTCAGCGGAGGCTGGTGCGTTCCGGACATAGGAGCGAAGATTGGCGAGAAGCCTTGTCTCGGTCTCGGGATCCAGGGATGAGGTGGACTCGTCCAGAAGCAAGATCCCGCCACGGTGCAGCAATGCTCTGGCGATGGCTATGCGCTGGCACTGTCCCTCGCTCAGGCCTCCACCGGCTTCTCCGCAGACAGTGTCCAGACCGTCCGGAAGATCAAACACAAAATCAGCCACGGCGGTGTGCAGGGCGGAACGCATGCCCTCCTCTGAAGCAGATGCGTCAGCAAGCAGGAGGTTGTCCCGTATGGTGCCGCTCATCAAGGAGTTGCCCTGAGGCACATAGCGGAAATTGCCGCGCGCCGGCTTTCCTGCCGCGCAGGAAGAACCGGCATCGTAGACTGTCACTGTCCCGCTGTCAGGCTTCAATAGTCCGAGCATGAGACGAATGAGTGTACTCTTCCCGACTCCTGTGGGACCTGCCACGACGGTAAGGGTTCCAGGCCGGAAATCATAGGAGAAAGCGTCCAGGACGCGGGTGCCGTGTGAGCCGGGATATTCAAAGCTCACTCCTTCAAATCTGACTCCCGCCGCTCCGCGCGCCATCCATTTCGGACCATCCGTTTCAGCCGGAAGGCTCTCCAGTTCCATCAGCCTCTCGATGGAAGTCAACGCATGGATGAACGCCGGCAATTCCCTGGCGAGATCGGCCACCGGTCTCTGAACCTGACCGACCAACTGGAGAAAGGCTGTCATCATACCGAAACTGACAGTCCCGTTCTTGATGCCCAAGGCTCCCCACAGGAATGCCGCCGCATAGCCTCCCATGAATCCAAGCGACATGAACCCGCGGGCCACGGCATTGTAGTTGAGTCGACGTACAGTCTTGTCTTTCAAGCGGTTCTGAAGAGTGTCCAAAGCGCCGACAACCCTTGTGACACCTATCAGGGTCAAAGCTATCACACGGTTCTGGAGATTCTCCTGAATCAATTGCTGCACATCACTGTCCAATGCTCGGATGTCGGATGTCAAAGATCTGAGTTTGAAGAAGAAAAGCCTTGAGCCTATTACGGCCAGCACCATCAGGAACACCAGTACCCACAGCAGGCCGGGTGCCATCATCAGCATGTAGATAGACGCGGCGGCAAGTTGGCACACCGTCACAATTGATCCGGGAATATGGCTGCACAGCAAGTCGGTCACAACCCTTATGTCTTCTTCCAGGCGGTTGACCGCATCTCCGCTGTTGAATCTTTCGCGACCTGTCCATTCACTTGAAATGACCTTTGAGAACAATTCGGCGCGCAGGCTGTTGTTGACTTTGAGCAGCCCCAATTTCTCACAATAGGAAGAGAAAACGTTGCAAAGCAGCTGAACGGCCATGATGCCCATCATCAAGGCTATCCTGCCGGTCAGAGCGGCTTCTGACGCGCCGGTGACGACATCCACGATCTCCTTGCAGATCCAGACAAACGACAGGGAGGCCGCGATGCGGATGATCCCGAGAAGCACGCGGATCAACATCCATCTCCTTGCCGGGATGGACATCCGCTTCAGAGCCCCAAGGCAGCTTCCCAAACTTTTCACTTTTGTCTGATCTGTTTGTCAACAAGAGGGTCCGCTATGACTTGCGGGATTGGATCGCATGGACAACATTGATAAGGACGCTGCCCAGGATGCCTGCGAACAGGGATCCCATCAGCACGGCGACCTTACCCATGTCACGCAGTCGGGCCATGACCTCAGGAGTCTGGTCACCGAATGAGAGGGTGTCCACGAAGATCGACATCGTGAAGCCGATACCACCGAGACAGGCCACGGCGATCAGCATCGTCCAAGTGGCTTTGGCAGGCATCTCGCCGACGCGAAGCTTGACGGCGATGAAGCTGGCGAGAGAGATGCCGAGCGGCTTTCCGAGGACGAGGCCAAGGAATATTCCCATGCTCACGCTGCCAAGAGCCTGATCGAAATGGAACACGTTGAAGTAGGACACGTCAGGAATCTCAACACCGGCGTTGGCAAGTGCGAAGATCGGCATGATCAGGAAGTTTACCCAAGGACCGAGGGCGTGCTCAAGGCGGTAGCTCATGCCCATTGAGTCCCTTGAGATGGCCGACAGGCGTCTCAGGCAATGCCTCTGCGGGCCGTTAGGGAACTCGGAGGAGGTGGATTCTATGCTGTTATATTCATTGAGCCTTCGGATGTACTGGCGGCGCTTTCTGTTGAAGTAGGCCTCGCTGAATCTCGGGGTCATCGGCACAAGGAACGCCATCACGACACCGGACATCGTGGAATGGATGCCGGCATAGTAGAACAACGACCAGATCGCGATGGCCGGGACAAGGTAGAACCAGCCGCGCTTCTCGCCTAACTTGTTCATCAGCAGCACTCCTGCTATCAGCACAAAGGCGATGCCCAGCAGTCCGAAGTTGATGGTGCCGCCGTAGAACAAGGCCACGACAAGAATGGCTATCAGGTCGTCGGCGATGGCGAGCGCCGTCAGGAACACTTTCAGCGACACCGGCACACGGTCGCCCAGAATGGACAGGATGCCGACCGCGAAGGCGATGTCCGTGGCGGTAGGGATTCCCCAACCTGAAGCGGCGGCGGAACCGTGGTTGACGGCTGCGAAGATCAAGGCCGGAGCCACAACGCCACCGAACGCGGCGATCACCGGCATCATCGCTTTCTTCACACTGGACAGTTCTCCGTTCTTCATCTCCCGCCTGATCTCAAGGCCGACAGTGAAGAAGAAGACCGTCATCAGGATGTCGTTGATGAACTTCTCGACGGTCATTCCGTTAGGAAACAGAATGCTCTCTCCGCCAGGGCTTTGGAACCTTAGGGAGATGTCAGTCTCCAGAATGTTGTGGTAGAACTCTTTGGTGAACGGAAGGTTGGCCAGAAGCATCGCCACCACCACGCAGCAGAGCAGAAGCACTCCCTGCGCCCAAGGCTGCTTGGAAAACTGTTTCCTTCTATGGTCAAAGTTCCGGATGCCTTTTGTCCAGGTGTAGATCGGAATAAGTCTCATAGTGTGTTACTCTAATTATTAAAGCATTAAGGATAATCAATGTTTTTTCGGGAATATTCCTCAGAGGTTATTCTCCGTAAAGGTACCTGTGCTGCTCCGGGGTCAGGGTGTCGATCGTTATGCCCCAGTCCTTCAGCTTTCTGAAGGCCACCTCGCGGTCGATTGACTCAGGGACGCTGTGAAGCATCTCACCCGGTACCCTCGCCAGTACCATCCTGTTGTCGGCCAAGTACTTGGCGCTGAGAGCCTGGATGGCGAACGACATGTCCATGATCTCGGCAGGATGGCCGTCTCCCGCGGCGAGGTTCACAAGCCTTCCTTCGGCGATGATGTAGATCCTGCGACCGCCAGGGAGGGTGTACTCCTGAATATTCTGCCTCGCAGGTTTCTCTCCCACAGCGAGTTCCTTAAGTTGGGCGACGTTCACCTCGCAGTCGAAATGCCCGGCGTTGCAGCAGATCGCTCCGTCCTTCATCGCGAGGAAATGTTCCTTGGAGATGACATCGTCGCAGCCGGTAACAGTCACGAATATGTCGCCTTCAGCGGCGGCCCGGGCCATGCCCATAACCTGGAATCCGTCCATCACGGCCTCCATAGCCTTGATAGGATCCACCTCTGTGACAATCACTTTCGCACCGAGTCCCTTGGCTCTCATCGCCACGCCCTTGCCGCACCATCCGTAGCCTGCGACCACGACATATTTCCCGGCCACGATCAGGTTGGTTGTCCTGTTGATGCCGTCCCAGACAGACTGGCCCGTGCCGTAGCGGTTGTCGAAGAAATGTTTGCAGGCCGCGTTGTTGACAAGCATCATCGGGAATCTCAGCCTCTTTTCACGGTTCATCGTCTCAAGCCGGAGGATCCCGGTGGTGGTCTCCTCGCAGCCGCCGATGATGTTCGGAATGAGATGTGGGTAGTCCTCGTGGATCATTGTCACAAGGTCTCCGCCATCGTCGATGATGATGTTAGGGCCGCATTCGAGAACCCGTCTGATGCCGTGCTCATATTCCTCGGGAGTCGCTCCGTGGACCGCGAAGACGTTCAGACCTTCGTGCGCGAGCGCCGCCGCGACGTCATCCTGGGTGGATAGAGGGTTGCTTCCCGTGACGTACATCTCGGCGCCGCCTTCGGAGAGAACCTCGCAGAGATGGGCCGTCTTGGCCTCCAGGTGCACGGATAGGGCTACTTTCAGCCCTTTGAACGGCTTTGTCTCCTTAAATTCCTTCTCCAGACCTTCAAGCAGTGGCATGTGATGCCTTACCCATTCTATTTTCAGCTCTCCGCTTTCCCAGAGCTGAGGGTTGCGTATCTCACTCATCGGTGTCAAAAATCTATTGTTCAGCATCCATCTTTATCTGATGGACATACATTCTATTCAGTTTTAGGAACATTCATTGTTCCGTCCCGGCAAAGATAGCCATTTTATTCGTGGCTTTCGCCACTTCTTCCTTTCTTTCACCAAATTGCGGCCTAAAGATTTGCTCATCGTGGGAAGATAGCTTACTTTTGCGGTTGTTTTTGTGGTCTGAAGTTTGCGGCTGACACCCATCGCGCCGCTGACAAAGCCCTCCGGACACTTCGGAAGGTCTTTCAGACGCAGTAATTTAACTTTAACTGAAAATTATTATTATGGGACTTTTAGACGGAAAGGTAGCCCTCATCACGGGCGCCGCAAGAGGAATCGGTAAGGCAATCGCCATGAAGTTCGCTTCCGAGGGAGCTGACGTGGCTTTCACTGACCTTGTGATCAATGAAGCCGGAGAGCAGACCGTTAAGGACATCGAGGCTTTCGGCCACAAGGTAAAGGCCTACGCCTCCAACGCTGCCAATTTCGAGGAGACTCACAACGTCGTGAACCAGATTCTTGCTGACTTCGGAAGGATTGACATCCTTGTGAACAACGCCGGCATCACCAAGGACGGACTCATGCTCAGGATGACCGAGGCGCAGTGGGACGCTGTCCTCAACGTGAACCTTAAGTCAGCGTTCAACTTCATCCACGCCATAACTCCTATCATGGCCCGCCAGAGAGGAGGAAGCATCATCAACATGTCCTCTGTCGTAGGAGTCTCAGGCAATGCCGGCCAGTGCAACTACTCCGCATCCAAAGCCGGTCTCATCGGTCTGGCCAAATCCATTGCCAAGGAGATGGGCCCGCGCGGAATCAGAGCCAACTGCATCGCCCCGGGATTCATCGTCTCGGACATGACCAACGCCCTTTCAGAGGAAGTGCGCGACGCTTGGGTAAAGCAGATTCCGCTTCGCCGCGGTGGCACACCTGAGGACGTTGCCAACGTGGCGGTGTTCCTTGCCAGCGACCTTTCGGGCTATGTCTCCGGGCAGGTTATCCACTGCTGCGGCGCGATGAACTGCTAACTCAATCCTGACCGAGGGTCTTGACGGGGTTGCGGGTTGCGGCGGCGTAGGTCTGGCCGAGGACGGACAGCAGGGAGATCAGCAGGGAGATCAGGGATGACGCCGCAGACTTCATATTCCCCATTTGTGTAACTGCCGCCGGCAAAAGGATGCTCCGCCGTGATGTCAAGGTTTCTTTTTGATACCCAATCCGGCATCCTTCACTTGTGGCAAAGCTTTCAGCGTGACCTGGAGTGCCTCCTGCAGTCCAAATGATATTTAAACTTATATTTGAACTTATAAAGGGCCACTATTTTGCCTATTTGGTGATTATTTCATACCTTTACTCTGCAAAGGCAAGATAATCAACTTTATGACAGACAATAAAAAGGAAGTGGAGCGTGCAGAACTCCACCGAACCATCTGGGCAATAGCAGATGAGATGAGAGGCTCCGTGGATGGATGGGATTTCAAATCCTACATCTTGGGGATGCTCTTTTACAGATACATCTCTGAAAACATCACAACATATATAAACAAGGGTGAATGGGAGACAGGCAACAAGGACTTCAATTATGCTGACCTTAATGATGCACAGGCAGAAGGCATAAGGGAAGAGATGGTGAATGTCAAGGGGTTCTTCATACTTCCTTCACAACTGTTTGAGAACATCTGCAAGACTTGTGATGCTGACCCCAACCTGAATATGACACTTGAAGGTATCTTCTCCGCCATTGAAAACTCCGCAAAGGGAACAGCAAGTGAGGATGACTTCAAGGGGTTGTTTGCGGACCTCGATGTGAACAGCAACAAACTGGGAGCTACCGTCATCAAGAGAAATGAAAAACTAGTCAAACTCCTGAGAGGTATCGAGTCGATGAAATTGGGTGATTATCAAGACAATACCATTGACGCATTCGGTGACGCATACGAATACCTGATGGGAATGTATGCTTCAAATGCAGGAAAAAGCGGTGGAGAATACTACACTCCGCAGGAAGTAAGTGAGCTTTTGACAAAACTTGCCACAGTGGGCAAGAGTGAGGTCAATAAGGTATATGACCCTGCCTGCGGTTCAGGCTCCTTGCTGCTGAAAGCTGCGAAGATATTGGGAAAGGATAATGTCCGCCAGGGCTTCTTCGGACAGGAAATCAACCTCACCACATATAACCTGTGCAGGATCAATATGTTCCTTCATGACATCGACTATGATAAGTTTGACATAGCCTGTGAAGACACACTCCTTTCTCCACAGCACTGGGATGACGAGCCTTTTGAAGTAATTGTCTCAAACCCGCCTTATTCAACAAAGTGGAAGGGGGATGATGATATAACCCTTATCAATGACCCGAGATTTGCACCTGCTGGTGTGCTTGCACCAAAGTCCAAGGCTGACCTTGCATTCATTATGCACTCTCTTTCCTGGCTTGCAAGCAATGGCACAGCTGCCATAGTATGTTTCCCCGGCGTGATGTATAGAGGAGGAGCGGAGAAGAAGATAAGACAATACTTGATCGACAACAACTATGTAGATTGCATTATCCAACTCCCTGACAACCTTTTCTTTGGTACCAGCATTGCCACATGCATCATGGTGCTGAAGAAGGCCAAGAAGGATAACTGCACTCTGTTCATAGATGCTACCAAGGAATGTGTCAAGGTCACCAACTCCAACAAACTCACAGAGGAGAACATCCAGCATATTCTGGACATCTTCACTGACAGGAAAGACGTGCAATATATCAGCAAGCTTGTGGCCAATGATGAGATTGCGAAGAGCGACTACAACCTGTCGGTTTCTACATACGTCGAGCAGGAAGACACGAGCGAGAAAGTGGATATCGTGAAGCTCAATGCAGAACTTGCGGAGATAGTGGAGCGAGAGAATGTGCTGCGGGCTGAGATTGACAAGATAATAAAGGAAATTGAAATATGATGTCATTGTGCCATTTCGGAGAGGAAGGTAATGACGAAGCCGCTCGTGTGAGGAGCGGCTCCGATACTGACGGGCGTTCAGACAAGGCAGTCCGCCTACCGGTTACGGTAGTGGGCCTTCACGTAAACCTTTTTGCCGCCGACCAATCTGAAATGGCCTCTGACAAAAATAGGTTTGTGAGCTGCTCTGCACTCTGTGTCAGGGCGCTCGTCAAACTTAATGATAATGGAAATTTTCATGTTGCATAAATGATTTGTAAGCTTGAGAGCTGAGAGCGGCCTTTGAGAGTACTTCCGTCAGTATATCTCTTAAAAGCAAAAAGCACTCACCCGTGGGCGAATGCTTTTTAAAATAAGTTTGACGAGCCCCTCAACCATTCACATGAAAATCTCCGACACAAAGGTAAGCAATTAAAAGGGAAAAGCAATACTTGGCAAAAGAAAATATGAGCAAGTTAGAAAAGTTAATACAGCAGTACTGTCCGGATGGGGTGGAGTATGTAAAGTTGGACTCGGTTGCCAATATCTGCCGAGGGACACGAGTTGTAAAAAGTCAGTTATCAGATAAAGGGTACCCTGTTTATCAAAACTGCTTAACCCCTATGGGATATTTTGAGCGTTCAAATTGTAATGCAGGAATTACATTCGTAATATGTGGTGGCGCAGCAGGAAATGTAGGTTACACAGACGTTGAATGTTGGGCGGCAGATGATTGCGAATTCATCATAGGCGGTCATCAAGTTATTAACAGATATATCTACTATTATTTGATGACCAAGCAGAACTATTTATTATCAAAAGTAAGAAAAGCTAGCATCCCAAGGTTAAGTCCCAGCATTATTAAAGATCTCGAAATTCCACTTCCGCCACTTCCTGTGCAGGAAGAGATTGTGAGGATACTGGATAATTTTACAGAACTGCAAGCAGAACTGCAAGCAGAACTGCAAAAAAGAAAGCAACAATACAACTATTATCTTGATAACTTGCTGAATTTCAATAATATAAATAGGGGGGGGGTATCAAGCAGAAGTAAGATGGATGAAGATGAGTGAAGTTATGTCTATTTCTAGAGGTGCCTCTCCAAGGCCAATACAAAATTATCTTACAGACGCGGAAGATGGCATACCTTGGATAAAGATAGGTGATGTGTCCCCAAGTTCAAAGTATATCTCATCGACAAAAGAGAAGATAAAGAAAGAAGGGGCAACCAAATCAAGATATTTGAAGAAAGGCGACTTCATCTTGTCTAATTCAATGAGTTTTGGACGACCCTATATATTGAATATAGATGGGTGCATTCACGATGGTTGGATTTCGATGTATGGCTTTGAGGAACACCTTGATCAGGATTATTTGTATTATGTATTACGTAGTGAATCTGTTCAGACTTTTTGGACGGCAAAAGCGAACAGCGGAGGAGCTGTATCCAATTTAAACTCGGACATCGTCAGAAAAACTCTTATTCCCATCCCATCAATGGCTGAGCAAAAAAGGATTGCTTCCATCCTCGATCGCTTCGACCGCCTGACAAATGACCTGACTTCCGGTCTCCCTGCCGAAATTGAAAAGCGCAGACAACAATACGAATATTACAGAGATAAACTCCTGACCTTCAAAAGAAAAGGAGCATAACAAAACACGAGAAACATAATAATGGCACAATACAATATCATAGCTGAAAGCCAGGAATACACTGTGGTTGCGGAGTATGACCACGTGGCGACTCCTGCAGAGGCCTACCAGAGTGAGGCTGATCTGGAGAAAGAGTTCATCAGGCTCCTTGGTGAGCAGGGGTATGAATATCTCCCTATCCACACGGAAGCTGACCTTATCTCCAACCTCAGGACCCAGCTGGAGAAACTGAACCACTACCATTTCACGGATAGTGAGTGGGAGAAGTTTTTCAATGAGTGTATAGCCAACAAGAATGATGATATTGTAGCCAAGACAGCCAAGATACAGGATGACTATATCCAGGTTCTCAAAAGAGACACCGGCGAAAGCCAGAACATCAAACTCATTGACAAGGACAATATCCATAATAACACCCTCCAGGTCATAAACCAGTACGTGGAAGAAGGAGGAAACTATGATACCAGATATGATGTGTCCATTCTTGTCAATGGTCTCCCCCTCGTACACATTGAACTTAAAAGAAGAGGTGTCCAGCTCAAAGAGGCTTTCAACCAGATAAACCGCTATCAGAGGGACAGTTTCTGGGCAGGATGTGGATTGTATGAGTATGTGCAGATATTTGTCATCTCAAATGGAACAAATACCAAATACTACTCGAACACCACCCGCGCCAATCACCTCAAAGAGCAGGAGACAGGCGGCAGAAACAAGTCAAAGAAGACAAGCAATTCCTTTGAGTTCTCTTCTTTCTGGGCTGACAGCAACAACAAGGTCATCACAGACCTTCTGGACTTTACCAAGACATTCTTCTCAAAGCACACCCTACTGAGTATCCTTACCAAATACTGCGTCTTCACCAGTGAGAAGATGCTTATGGTGATGAGACCCTACCAGATTGCAGCAACAGAGAGAATAATCCAGAGGATAAATGTTGCCAACAACTACAAGTTTTATGGCAGCATCAAGGGTGGTGGATACATCTGGCACACAACAGGTTCCGGAAAGACATTGACATCATTCAAGACAGCCCAACTGGCGTCCAGGCTCCCTTATATAGACAAGGTTCTTTTCGTCGTGGACAGGAAAGACCTTGACTACCAGACTATGAAGGAGTATAACCGCTTTGAGGAAGGGGCTGCTGATGGAAATACTTCCACTGCAGTGCTTCAAAGACAATTGGAAAATAAGGATAAGAAGGGTGGCTATCATGATTACCGGATTATAATCACCACCATCCAGAAGCTCTCCATCTTTGTACAGAAGAACAAGAACCATCCTGTATTTCAGCAGAGGGTGGTGATAATCTTCGATGAGTGCCACAGGAGCAACTTCGGTGAGATGCACAGTGCCATTACCAAGAACTTCAAGAAATATAATCTGTTTGGTTTTACAGGCACTCCAATCTTTGCACAGAATGCAGGGACTGGTGGAGATATGAGACTGAAAACTACCCAGCAGGCATTTGGAGACAAACTCCATACATATACCATAGTGGATGCCATCAATGATGAGAATGTCCTTCCTTTCAGGATAGACTATGTGAATACCATCAAGGAGAAAGACAATATCAATGATGAACAGATTTCAGCCATAGACAGGGAGAAAGCTATGGCCTCTCCTGAAAGAATATCTCAGGTGGTGAAATACATCCTTGAGCACTTTGACCAGAAGACAAAGCGGAGTTCGTACTATTCTTTCCGTGTGCTGGATGATATTCATAAGGTGGCAAGTGCCAGAAAAGGGGTCAAGGTTTTTGAACACAAGACTGAACAGAAACTTGGTGGCTTCAATGCCATGTTCGCAGTGGCTTCCATTCCTATGGCCAAAGCATACTACAATGAGTTCAAAAGGCAGCAAGCTGATCTCCCGGAAGCACAGAGATTGAAGATAGCTACCATATACAGTTATGGTGCAAATGAGGAAGAGATTGATGGAATACTCGCGGAAGAGAACCCTGAAAGCACAACACAGCTTGACCAGCAGTCAAGGGACTTCCTTGAAGGGGCTATCCAGGACTATAATAAGATGTTCTCCACCAACTATGACACTTCAAGCGACAAGTTCCAGAACTATTATAAGGATCTGTCATTGAGGATGAAAAACAGGCAGGTGGATCTGCTGATAGTGGTGAATATGTTCCTTACCGGCTTTGACGCGACCACGCTCAACACCCTGTTTGTGGATAAGAACCTGAAACAGCACGGCCTGATACAGGCATTTTCCAGGACCAACAGAATATTGAACTCTGTCAAGACCTTTGGTAATATAGTCTGTTTCAGGGATCTCCAACAGGCTACTGATGATGCCATTGCTCTCTTTGGAGACAAGGATGCAAGCAGTATTGTGGTGTTGAAAGACTTCCTGTCTTATTATGACGGATACGACACGGAAAAGGGGAAACACTGTTATGGTTATAAAGAACTTGTCGAGCAGCTTCAAAATGAGTTCCCTGATGGGCAGCCAATCTTGGGTGAAGATGCGGAGAGACGGTTTGTGGCTTTGTTTGGAAGCCTGCTCAAATCCATCAACATCCTTTCCACTTTTGACCAGTTTGATGGACAGAAAATAATCACTGACAGGCAGTTGCAGGATTACCAGAGCAATTATCTCGATCTTCAGGAAAAGTGGAGAAGACGCAGACCCGGGGATAAAGAGAACATTAATGATGATCTTGTGTTTGAGACTGAACTTATAAGGCAGGTGGAGATAAACATTGACTATATTCTCCTTCTTGTCCAGAAATATCACGACAGCAACTGCACAAACAAGGAGATACTTGTGAATATTTCCAAAGCCATAGGTTCAAGCATGCAGCTCAGGAGCAAGAAAGAACTTATCGAAAATTTCATTGGTAGTGTAAATGCAGATACTGATGTGGAAAAGAGTTGGAAAGACTTTGTCCAGCAGCGGAAAGATGAAGACCTGAAAGAAATCATAGAGAGTGAACATCTCAAGCCACAAGAGACAAAGTCGTTCATTGACAATAGCTTCCGGGACGGGCAGGTGAGGACCACAGGAACAGACATTGACAAGATTCTTCCTCCTATGTCAAGGTTTGGTGGCGGAAACAGACAGGAAAAGAAGAAGTCCGTTATCGATAAGATACAGGCATTCTTCGAGAGGTACTTTGGGCTGTAGGACACAACATCAATCTCCTCGGTGAAACAGTGGGTATGGGGCTGGAAGTTCAGGAGAAAGAGGCCAAGGGAACTTTACCTACAAAGAAACTTCATCACTCCTGACCAAGAGTCTTGACCGGATTCTCGGTGGCGGCGGTGTAGGTCTGGCCGAGGACGGACAGCAGGGAGATCAGCAGGGAGATCAGGGAGGCGAGGATTACAGCCCACCACGGGAATGCTATCTTGGTGTAGAATCCTTGCAGGTAATAGGTGATTCCCCAGACGGCCAGAGGAGCGGCGAGCACTACAGCTGTGACGCTCATCAGCATGAACGACTTGGACAGAGTCCACACCGCCGAGCCGACCTCGGCGCCGAAGACCTTGCGCACGGCGATCTGGCGGCTCTGCTGCTCAGTGTAATAGAGTGACATCGCGAACAATCCGAGAGCCGAGATCAGGATGGCCATAATCATAAACGAAATCACGAGAAGCATCGTGTTCTTGGTACCCTTCAGATCATCGACCAGTTTCTCGTCCAGATAGTAAGCCTCCATCTCCACAGGAACGCCTGTGGTCTCCTTCGCAAACTCTTTGCAGACATTCCTGACCGCGGCCATAGCCTCGGAGCGATCACCCGTTATCTTAAGAAGCTGAATGAAGGCATAATCATAATTCTCGTCGATAATCCTTATGGAATTACGCTCGTTCTCCATCGGCTCGAACAGAGCGTTGTTGGCGCGGAAATCCGGGATGACGCCACAGATTTCATATTCACCATTGGTGTAGCTTCCGCCAGCGTAAGGATGCTCCGCCGTCACACCGAGGGTTCTCTTGGAAGTCTCAGTCAAAAGCACTTTTGGCGAAGAGAGTTCGCTGTACTTTTCCAAGACCTTGATTCCCAGAATACTAAGCGAAGTCGTGTCCAACTGGGCCATACGCATCCAACCGATTATCTGATTGTTCTCATCGTGAAGGCCGTTCGCTCCGCAAGAAATCGGAGAAGTGATTCCAAGTCCTGCGTCAACCACCTGAGGCAAAGCCTTCAATCTGGTGCGAAGCGCCTCCTGAGGTCCTCTCCTATAGCCTACATCTCGTGAATTGACCTGAATGACATCCTTTGTCTCGTAGCCCACCGGAAGGTTCACGAGGTAGCTCACCTGCGCTGTCATCACGATGGCCATTGTGATAAGGATGGCGCTGAACACGGTCTGAAGCACGATGAACACCTTGCCGAAAATCATCTTGTTCTTGAAACGGAACTCGCCTTTCACGACATCAATCGGCTTGAAGCGTGAGACAAGCATCGCAGGGAGCAAAGCCGAGACCACGGAGATGACAACCAACGCAAGAACGGCCCAAAGCGCTGTGGTCAAATCAGGAGTCAGCACAATGTCGGTACTCAAAATCCTGTCAAACACAGGCTTGCATAAATATGCCAGCAAACAGCCCACGATGAAGCACCCGGTCGTAAAGGCAAATGACTCAGCGATGTACCTCGCAACTATATTCCTTGAACTTTCGCCAAGCAACCGCCTGGTGGCCATTTCCTTGGCACGCTTCCCCGTCTGCGCGACAGTCAGATTGATATAATTGAATATGGCGGAGACCAGCAGCACCAGAGCCACGATGAACAGAAGCTCAACCTGTTTCCCGTCACCGGTCCTTAGACAGCTCCAAGCATCCATACCCGAAAAATAAACCTTGTCAAGCCTCGTCACACTCGATCCCCACAAAAGGGCGTTGTCAGAATTGTCAGCCTTATAGAAATTCCAGTACCCGAGATACTTTTTAAGAAGATCATCACGCACCTTATCCACATCAGTCCCTTCATCAAGACGGACGATCGGAATCGTGCTGCCGAAATTGTCCATCCACGCTACACGCTTCTGCGCGCGTTTGATGCTTGTGAACAGATCGTAATGCTTGAACACATCGGTAGGTCCGAAATCCTCAACGACACCGATCACCGTCCACTTATCCTTGTCAACGTTCAATGTCCTGCCGATAGGATCTTCGTTTCCGAACACTTTCTTGGCGAACGTCTCGGTCAGTATCACCTCGTCCTCGTTCTCCAGAACCCTGTCCTTCGGGCAACCGGCAAGGCGGTAGTCAAAGAGATTGAAGAAATTAGTGTCTATCGAAGCCTCTGCCGCCTTATAATAGTCATCACCGACCATAATGTTCGTGTTGTCCCTATCTACTATCCGGGTCCAATCCTTGATCTCCGGAATGGACGGGAAAAACTCCTCGGAAGTTCCGAGCGTCATTCCGATATAATCCCCCGCCCCGACAACATAAAGTTGCTTGGAAAGCGGCTGTCTGGCTCCGACACTGAACTCCGTCCTCGCATACGAAGCCAACAGAATGACAAATCCCAATGCCACCGAAAGTCCGAAAACCTCGATGAAAGTGTAAAGCTTGTTCCTCGACAGGAACCTCAGATAAGTGCTTGACATATTATCTCCAATAATTAATCTCAAAAACAGCTTCTCATTTTCCGGCAAACCCTCGGCAACTTATCGCCGTCTCTTCCCAGAAACGACACTTTCGCCGAACAGAGTTCATGCCAAACCATACAACTAATTATTTGTTAATATTTTAGCGATTAACCATTTTTCTAAAAATGTAAAGAAATTTAACACCCACTGTAAAGAAACTTTACACTTTCACCAGTCACTTCAACAATCTCAGTGACCGCAAACTCAGTCGTAAACCAGATTTTCCAATCAGAGAGTTTTGTACTCCA
>Ga0129313_1000952_pt1 | contig 20715 bp, 13 predicted proteins | sample O1105metagenome_FD_94436 | JGI IMG/M metagenome (GOLD analysis project Ga0129313, IMG submission 94436) | Orangutan group fecal microbial communities from fecal samples from Wisconsin, USA - O1105 metagenome | ecosystem: Host-associated > Mammals > Digestive system > Large intestine > Fecal...
CACCACATCCGGAGCACCAGAGCCGACAATGCGGTTACCCTGGGCGTTATACAGAGTCGTCAGAATGCGGGTATCCTGATAGAACAGGGTGATGTCCAGTCCGGTATCCTCTTTGAATTGATCAAACAGAGAATATTCACGGGTGATATCTACATCGCCCTTATACAGAAGGTAAGCAACATCACCTTCCAACCGGTAATCGCCGGGATAGGCAGCGTTCAGAAGTGTAGTGGCACTTTTCGTGGCATCATACAATTCACGTTCCACTTCCTGATACATAGTCTTTGTGAACCATTGGGAAGTGAAAAATAGCATGACGATCCCCAGCGCCAGCAGGGGAATCAAGCCGATCGCCTGCAGAGTATATGATATTTTACCGCCGCTTCTTTTCGGCGTATTTTGCGTATTTTCCATAGAATTCCCTGCCCCTTCCGATAAGATCGGTACACATATTAGTATTAAGATAATTATATGAAATAAATGTCGGAAAAGCAAGAAATAAAAGCTTTATAAGCAAATCTCAACATCCGGCTTGACAACGCAAAAAAATGAGATATATAATAGCGGTATATCAAAAATGCATTGACGAAGAGAGTAACTTTTCCGCAGAAAGGCAAAGCGAGCCGGTGATGGTGAGAGACCGGTGCGAGTAAGGGAATCGTGAAAATCACTTCTGAGCTGTCAGAACAAAAGCTTAGGTCAGTAGTTCTGAACGGAATCCCACCGTTACCGGGAAGCATATCACTCCTGTGAGATTACACATGTGGGATCGTATGGGAAGTATGTTGTAAGAGGTGGTTAACGAATGCATGAGCTTCGTCCTGTTACGGGACGGAGCCGTTTTTTTTAAGAAAGGAAGCGCACTATGTACAAGCAGGTACCCACAAGCCTGAATTTCGTAGACCGTGAGAAAGCCGTCGAGAAATTCTGGGAAGACAACAACATTTTCAAAAAAAGTATGGAGCATCGTAAGGAAGGCGAGACCTATACCTTCTACGACGGACCGCCTACCGCCAACGGTAAGCCTCACATCGGCCATGTAGAGACCCGTACCATCAAGGATATGATCCCCAGATACCGTACCATGAAGGGATATATGGTTCCCCGTAAGGCAGGCTGGGATACCCACGGACTTCCCGTAGAGCTGGAAGTTGAGAAGCTGCTGGGCCTGGATGGCAAGGAGCAGATCGAGGAATACGGTCTGGCACCTTTCATCGACAAATGTAAAGAGAGCGTCTGGAAATACAAGGGAATGTGGGAAGATTTCTCCCGTACCGTTGGTTTCTGGGCTGACATGGATAACCCTTATGTTACCTATGATGACAACTTCATCGAGTCCGAATGGTGGGCTTTAAAGACCATCTGGGATAAGGGACTTCTGTACAAGGGCTTCAAGATCGTTCCTTACTGCCCTCGCTGCGGAACCCCGCTGTCCAGCCACGAAGTGGCACAGGGCTATAAGGCAGTCAAGGAGCGTTCCGCTATCGTACGTTTCAAGGTAAAGGGCGAGGATGCATATTTCCTGGCATGGACCACCACCCCCTGGACGCTTCCCTCCAACGTGGCACTGTGTGTGAACCCGGAGGAGACCTATCTGAAGGTGAAGGCTGCCGACGGTTATACCTATTATATTGCAAAGGCACTGGCAGACAAGGTTCTGGGCCGTCTTGCAGAAGAGGGCAAGGATGCTTACGAAGTACTGGAGACTTATGTTGGTAAGGATCTGGAGTACAAGGAGTACGAGCCTCTGTACAAGTGTGCGGGAGATGCCGCTGAGAAGCAGAAGAAAAAGGCACATTTCGTAACCTGCGACGGTTATGTAACCATGACCGACGGTACCGGTATCGTTCATATCGCACCTGCTTTCGGTGAAGACGACAGCCGTATCGGACGTAACTACGAGTTGCCCTTCGTACAGTTCGTAGACGGCAAGGGTGATCTGACCGCAGAGACCCCTTATGCAGGCAAATTTGTAAAAGACGCTGATCCTCTGGTACTTAAGGATCTGGATGCAGAGGGCAAGCTGTTCGATGCACCGAAGTTCGAGCATGATTATCCCTTCTGCTGGAGATGTGATACTCCGCTGATCTATTATGCAAGAGAGTCCTGGTTCATCAAGATGACCGCCGTGAAGGATGATCTGGTACGCAATAACAAGACGATCAACTGGATCCCCGCTTCCATCGGTGAGGGACGTTTCGGCAACTGGCTGGAGAATATTCAGGACTGGGGTGTATCCCGTAACCGTTACTGGGGTACTCCGTTAAATATCTGGGAGTGCGAATGCGGACACCAGCATTCCATCGGCAGCCGTGAAGAGCTGTACAAGATGAGCGGCAATGAGAAGGCGAAGACCGTAGAGTTTCATCGTCCTTACATCGACGAGATCACCATCACCTGCCCCGAGTGCGGCAAGCAGATGAAGCGTGTTCCCGAGGTGATCGACTGCTGGTTCGACTCCGGAGCAATGCCTTTTGCACAGCATCATTATCCGTTTGAAAATAAGGATCTGTTCGAGCAGCAGTTCCCCGCTGACTTTATCTCCGAGGCAGTGGACCAGACCCGTGGATGGTTCTACTCTCTGTTAGCGGAATCCACCCTGCTCTTCAACAAGGCTCCTTACAAGAACGTTATCGTTATGGGCCATGTACAGGATGAGAACGGTCAGAAGATGAGTAAGAGTAAGGGCAATGCGGTAGATCCTTTCAACGCACTGGAGACCTACGGTGCAGATGCCATCCGCTGGTATTTCTACACCAGTTCCGCACCCTGGCTGCCGAAGAGATTCTCCGGCAAGGCCGTACAGGAAGGACAGCGTAAATTCATGGGTACCCTGTGGAATACCTACGCATTCTTCGTATTGTATGCAAACATTGATAATTTTGACGCTTCCAAATATACACTGGAATACGACAAACTGCCCGTAATGGATAAGTGGCTGCTGTCCAAGCTGAACTCTACCGTTGCAGAAGTAGACAGCAATCTGGACCAGTACCGTATCCCTGAGGCTGCCAAGGCTCTGCAGGATTTTGTCGATGAGATGAGTAACTGGTATGTAAGACGCAGCCGTGAGCGTTTCTGGGCAAAGGGTATGGAGCAGGATAAGATCAATGCCTACATGACGCTGTACACCGCACTGGTGACCATCTGTAAGGCAGCAGCACCCATGATCCCCTTCATGACAGAGGATATTTACCAGAATCTGGTAAGAAGCAACGATGCAAATGCACCCGAGAGTATCCATCTGTGTGACTTCCCGGTAGTGAACAAGGATCACATCGACAAGAAGCTGGAAGAGGATATGGAAGATGTACTGGATGCTGTCGTTATGGGTCGTGCATGCCGTAACGAGGCTGCGATCAAGAATCGTCAGCCGATCAGCAGAATGTATATCAAGTCAGACTTCACCTTAAGTGAGTTCTACCAGGAGATCATCGAGGATGAGCTGAACGTCAAGGAAGTCGTATTTACCGATGACGTACGTGACTTTACCTCTTACACCTTCAAACCTCAGCTGCGTACCGTAGGACCCAAGTACGGCAAACAGTTAGGTGGCATCCAGAAGCACCTTGCAGCACTGGATGGCAATGCAGCAATGGATGAACTGAATGCAGACGGCGCATTAAAGTTCGATGTAGACGGTGTGGCTGTGGAACTGACCAAGGACGATCTGCTGATCGACATGGCACAGAAGGAAGGTTATGTATCACAGGAAGACAACCGGATGACCGTTGTTCTGGATACCAACCTGACACCGGAACTGGTAGAGGAAGGCTTCGTATACGAGATCATCAGCAAGATCCAGACCATGCGTAAGGAGAGCGGCTTCGAAGTGACCGATCACATCCGCGTATCCATCAATGGCAACGATAAGCTGTCTGAGATCGCGCAGAAGAACAAAGAAGCCATCAGCGGCAAAGTTCTGGCGGACGAACTGACAAGCGGTGCGGAATATGGCGTATCCAAGGAATGGAATATCAACGGCGAGAACGCAGTGATCGCTGTTGAGAGAGTATAAAACTTTGCAATAAAATGTCGGAATAAAAAGATTCTGTGGTTTTCCGAAAGGGAAGACCGCAGAATCTTTTCTGTTTCGGAAAAACATTTACGAAACTTACGAAAACCTACGAAAACAGTTGGAATGCGCGTGGAAGTTTGTTATAATATTACCTGTATTTGGTTAAGAATATGGATGAAATCATAATACTATCCTTTTTGGAATATCTTGAACAGAGTTTGCGGGATATCGTGATGAAGAAATGTCCTGCAAATGATGTTTTTGCGGGATAGGTAATGGAGAGGAGAACACAGGTGAAAAAAGCAGTGGCAGCCAGCGAGAAGCCGGCAAAGGCAAAAGAGTTCGACAAGGAGCTCTTCAAGAGAAGTGTGGAATATAATGTGCGCACCCTGTATCGTAAGAATCTGGAAGAGGCAGATGCACAGCAGATCTTCCAGGCAGTATCTTATGCGATCAAGGATCGTATCGTAGAGAACTGGATGGAGACCCAGAAGGCATATGAGAAGGAAGATCCCAAGATGGTCTACTACATGTCCATGGAGTTCCTGATGGGAAGAGCGCTGGGCAATAACCTGATCAACTTAAAGGCATATAAACCCGTAGCGGAAGCTCTGGAAGAGCTGGGACTGGATCTGAACCTGATCGAGGATCAGGAGCCGGATGCAGCGCTGGGTAACGGTGGACTGGGACGTCTGGCAGCATGTTTCCTGGATTCCCTGGCAACTCTTGGATATCCTGCATACGGCTGCGGTATCCGCTATCGTTATGGTATGTTCAAGCAGGAGATCCGCGACGGCTATCAGGTAGAGGTTCCCGATAACTGGCTGATGAACGGCAATCCTTTTGAACTGCGCAGACCTGAGTATGCGAAAATGGTGAAATTCGGCGGCTATGTCAGTGTGCATACCGATGAGAACGGCAGAAATGTATTTACCCAGGAGGGTTATCAGTCCGTTAAGGCGGTTCCTTTTGATTTCCCCATTGTGGGCTATGGCAATGGCATTGTAAACACCCTGCGTATCTGGGATGCGGAGCCCGTAGAGTGCTTCCAGCTGGATTCCTTTGACAAGGGTGATTACCAGAAGGCGGTAGAACAGGAGAACCTGGCACGTAACATCGTAGAGGTTCTGTACCCCAACGACAATCACTATGCAGGTAAGGAGCTTCGTCTGAAGCAGCAGTACTTCTTCATCTCCGCATCCGTACAGGAAGCAGTAGAGAAGTACATGAGAAAACATGATGATATCCATAAGTTCTATGAGAAGGTTACCTTCCAGCTGAACGATACCCATCCTACCGTAGCGATCGCAGAACTGATGCGTGTGCTGATGGATGATTATTATCTGACCTGGGAAGAAGCATGGGAGATCACCACCAAGACCTGTGCTTACACCAATCATACCATTATGGCAGAAGCATTGGAGAAATGGCCCATCGAACTGTTCTCCAGATTACTTCCCAGAATCTACCAGATCGTAGAAGAGATCAACCGCAGATTCATCATTGACATTCAGCAGAAGTACAGCAATGTACCTGGCGTGGATGTACAGGAGAAGATCCGCAAGATGGCGATCATCTATGACGGACAGGTGAAGATGGCAAATATGGCAATCGTCTCCGGCTACTCTGTCAACGGTGTGGCAAGACTGCATACCGAGATCCTGGAGAAGCAGGAGCTGAAGGACTTCTATGAGATGTTCCCGGAGCGCTTCAACAATAAGACCAACGGTATCACCCAGAGACGTTTCCTGCTGCATGCGAACCCGCTGTTAGCTGACTGGGTAACGGCTCATGTAGGGGATGACTGGATCACCGATCTGCCTCAGATCTCCCGCCTGAAGGTATATGCGGATGATAAAAAGGCACAGCAGGAGTTCATGAACATTAAGTACCAGAACAAAGTACGTCTGGCAAAATACATTTTAGAGCACAACGGTATCGAAGTAGATCCCAGATCCATCTTCGATGTACAGGTAAAGCGTCTGCATGAGTACAAGAGACAGCTGCTCAATATTCTGCATGTAATGCACCTGTATAACGAACTGAAGGAGCATCCGGAACTGGATTTCTACCCCAGAACCTTTATCTTCGGCGCGAAGGCAGCAGCCGGTTACCGTAACGCAAAGCTGACCATCAAGCTGATCAACTCCGTAGCGGATGTGGTTAACAACGATCCTGCCATTAACGGCAAGATCAAGGTTGTATTTATCGAGAACTATAACGTATCCAACGCAGAGATCATTTTCGCGGCAGCAGATGTCTCCGAGCAGATCTCTACCGCAAGTAAGGAAGCATCCGGTACCGGTAACATGAAGTTCATGCTGAACGGCGCCCTGACCCTGGGAACCATGGACGGTGCCAACGTGGAGATCGTAGAAGAGGTAGGCGAGGAGAATGCCTTCATCTTCGGTCTGTCCGCACAGGAAGTTATCAACTATGAGAACCATGGCGGTTATGATCCCATGGAGATCTTCAACAATGATCAGGATGTCCGCAAGGTACTGATGCAGCTGATCAACGGAACCTTCGCACCGGGAGATCCCGAGCTGTTCCGCCCGCTGTATAATTCCCTGCTGAACACCCAGTGCACGGCTAAGGCAGACACCTACTTCATCCTCAAGGACTTCAAGTCCTACGCAGAGGCACAGAAGAGAGTGGAAGCTGCTTACCGCGACGAGGACAACTGGGCGAAGAGCGCCATCCTGAATGTGGCATGCTCCGGCAAGTTCACCTCTGACAGAACCATACAGCAGTATGTGGATGAGATCTGGCACCTGGATAAGGTAGTACTGAAATAATTGAGAACTTAAGAAAGAAGTCATACCGCCTAGAGAGACTGTTGCGCTCTATAGGCGGTATTTTTTTACGGACGCTCAAGTGCAAAAACATCCTATAAGATCATTGCATCTGAGAAAACAATCCAGTATAATGAAAAGAGTGCACACAAGATGCACTCTATCTATGCATAAGAAGTGGAATAACAGGAGGACGAGCATGATTCAGTTAACACAGGGCGGCGCTTACCTGGTAAACGGTACAGATATTGTAGCGGATACCCCGGAAGCAGCAAGAGAGATACAGGCGAAGACCGGCATTACGATCTCCAGAGAAGAAGCAGCGAAAAACACCATGGCATATGGTATCCTGCGGGAGCATAATACTTCCGGCAATATGGATAAGCTCAAGATCCGTTTTGATAAGCTTACCAGCCATGATATTACCTTTGTAGGTATCATTCAGACCGCAAGAGCATCCGGACTGCAGAAGTTCCCCATGCCCTATGTACTGACCAACTGTCATAACTCTCTGTGTGCCGTAGGCGGCACCATCAATGAGGATGACCACATGTTTGGCCTGACCTGTGCAAAAAAGTACGGCGGTGTCTATGTACCCCCTCATCAGGCAGTTATTCATCAGTTCGCCAGAGAGATGCTGGCCGGCGGCGGAAAAATGATCTTAGGCTCCGACTCCCACACCCGTTACGGTGCCCTGGGTACCATGGCTATGGGCGAGGGCGGTCCCGAGCTGGTGAAGCAGTTGCTGAATCAGACTTATGATATCAATATGCCCGGCGTGGTAGCCGTATACTTAAAGGGTGCTCCCGTGAAGGGTGTCGGCCCTCAGGATGTGGCACTGGCGATCATCGGTGCCGTATTCAAAAACGGTTATGTGAAAAATAAAGTAATGGAGTTCGTAGGTCCCGGCGTGGCTTCCCTGAGTGCTGATTTCCGTATCGGTATTGATGTCATGACTACAGAGACCACCTGTCTGTCCTCTATCTGGAAGACCGACGACCAGATCCGCGAGTTCTACGAGATCCACGGACGGACCGAAGAATATAAGGAACTGAACCCCGGTCAGGTAACCTACTATGACGGTCTCATAGAGGTGGATCTGGACCAGATCCGTCCCATGATCGCCATGCCGTTCCATCCCAGCAATACTTACACCATTGAGGAGCTGAATGCGAATCTGATGGATATTCTGGATGAGACCGAGAAACGTGCGAAAGTAAGCCTGGACGGTGCCGTAGACTTCACTCTGAAGAATAAAGTAAAAAATGGCAGATTTATCGTAGATCAGGGTATTATCGCAGGCTGTGCCGGCGGCGGATTTGAGAATATCTGTGCAGCAGCCGATATCCTGAAGGGCAGATACATTGGTGCGGATGAATTTACTTTAAGCGTATATCCCGCATCCATGCCCGTATACATGGAACTGATCCGTAACGGCTGTGCTGCGACCATCTTAGAGACCGGTGCAGTCATGAAGACAGCTTTCTGCGGTCCCTGCTTCGGTGCCGGAGATACCCCTGCCAATAACGCATTCAGTATCCGTCACTCTACCAGAAACTTCCCGAACCGTGAAGGCTCCAAGCTGCAGAACGGCCAGATCGCTTCCGTAGCTCTGATGGATGCAAGATCTATCGCAGCTACCGCAGCCAACAAGGGCGTGTTGACTCCCGCAACGGAGTTCGACGGCGACTTCGGAAAATACAAATATCATTTCGACAGCAATATTTACAAGAACCGTGTATTCGATTCCCACGGTGTGGCAGACGAGAGCGTAGAGATCCAGTTTGGTCCCAATATCAAGGACTGGCCCGCTATGGGTGCCCTGCCTGAGAACCTGGTATTACAGGTAGTATCCGAGATCCACGATCCTGTCACCACCACCGATGAGCTGATTCCTTCCGGTGAGACCTCTTCCTACCGTTCCAATCCTCTGGGACTGGCAGAGTTCACCTTAAGCCGTAAGGATCCCCAGTATGTAGGACGTGCCAAGGAGATCCAGAAGGCAGAGAAAGAGCGTATGAACGGCGGACATCCCTGCCAGGCAGTTCCCGTACTGAAGGATGTCATGGGCGAAGTGAAGAAGCAGTATCCTGAGGCTGACCGTAAGAACACCGGATTCGGTTCCACAATCTTCGCAGTGAAGCCCGGAGACGGTTCTGCCCGTGAGCAGGCTGCTTCCTGCCAGAAGGTACTGGGCGGCTGGGCGAACATCGCCAACGAGTATGCTACCAAGCGTTATCGTTCCAACCTGATCAACTGGGGCATGCTTCCCTTCCTGATCCAGCCCGGGGATCTGCCTTTTAAGAATCTGGATTATCTGTTCGTTCCCGGCATCAAGAAAGCCGTGGAAGACAAGGCAGAAGAGATCAAAGCTTATGTGGTAACACCCGGAGAGGGCATGAAGGAGTTCTCCCTGAAGTTAGGCGAACTGACCGATGAAGAACGCCAGATCATCCTGAAGGGCTGCCTGATCAACTATAACCGTGTATAAGGAGCAAAAATATGGAATTTAACAAACCGGTATCCAACCCCATGATGGTAGGATCTATCGAATTATTAAAAGCAGAAGACACACCGGAACACAGACAGATGTTTATAGACGAGCTGCAGAAAGCAAAGTTCCTGGCTCCGGTAGTGATCGATCCTGTGCCTCAGCCGGATGAAAAGGGTCAGGTGAGAATTCCCCGTGATGCAAAAGTCCAGTTCCCAATGTTATCTACAGAGGACGGACGGAAATTCTTCATGGCTTTCACAGACTGGATGGAATTAAAAAAGTGGAAGGACGAAGAGAACCAGCAGACGTTCGCCATGAATTTTGATGATTATGCGGGAATGCTGCTGCGCAAGGATGCACAGGGCAATAGCAGTCCGGCGCTGGGATTTGTCATCAATCCTTTCGGTGGCAATATCGTAGTGACCAGAGAGATGGTAGCCGGCATGATCGCAGCGAAGCTGAAAGCAGCCGGAAAACCGGTACCTCCCGCACCCGGTGCACCTGCTGCACCCACACAGCAATAAATTCAGACTAAACAAAACGCCCCATACGGACGATATAAGTAGCAGAGAGGTGACAAGGCCGGTCACTTCCCTGCTACTTATTTTTTACAGATGGATAACGACACCACGGATGGTAATCGGACAGAATACTATGAAAATATTCTGTTCTGTTACCATTTTTTTGACTTAACCGTTCAGCCATGCAATATCGCATGTGGTGGCGAACGGTTAAGCTCTACAGGAAGCGCGCCCTGTATGGTGAGGTCGGGGAAAGGAGAAAATTACAGATTTGAGAATTGATTCCGCAAGCATAGGAATGGATTCCGCCAGAAGTTATCATACTTCTAAGACGAGCGTCAGACGCTTTGAGATAACGGATTATCAGGCAGGGCTGACAGATGTATCCACGAAGGGACAGAAGACACCGGAAGGAGACGATACGGCACAGAACACCGGGGAACAGGAGAATACCGCAGAGAATTCCACAGAGAACACTGCAATGACCGCAAAAGACTGGCAGAGCCGTTTTCTGGTATCCTCGGCGAGGTGGAATATGCGAAGCAGCGCCAGTGAACAGACACTGTCCACCATCCGGGAATATACGGTACGTTATATTTTTGATTTATTGTTTCCATCCCGGAACAGTACTCTGCATGACTGGATGCAGGAAAACGGTTGGAGTGGCGGCACGCAGGAAACAGCCACGGCAACACCTGCATCAGATATATTTCCGCAGGCGATGTCCCGCGTAAAAGTATTGAACTATGTGGGGGAGAGCTGGAATATAGAGCAGGAGGACACCAGCTTCTCCACCGTGGGAACCGTGCGTACCAAGGACGGCAGAGAGATCAATTTTAATGTCAATGTAAATATGAGCCGCAGATGTGAGGAATACTACAGAGAAGAACTGAATGTAGCGCAGTTTTCCCTATATGATCCGCTGGTGATCAATCTGGATACCGATGCGACGGAACTGTCGGATCAGACCTTTTATTTTGACCTGGATGCCGACGGTGAGGAAGAAGAGATTTCTATGTTAAAGGGCAGCGGTTATCTGGCACTGGATAAAAACGAAGACGGCATCATCAACGACGGCAGTGAACTGTTCGGAACCGGGAACGGTGACGGATTTGCGGACCTGGCACGGTATGATGAGGACGGCAACGGCTGGATCGATGAGAATGATTCCATCTGGTCAAAATTAAAAATCTGGTGCAAAGATGAAAAGGGCAATGACGTATTGTACAAACTTTCCGACAAGGGTGTCGGTGCAATCTGTCTGCAAAATGTTTCCACAGATTTTACCTTACAGGGAGACAGAACGGCCCGGGACGGTGCGACAGAAGCTAATGCAACGAACGGAGCGATCCGTAAGACCGGTATTTTCTTATATGAAAACGGAAATGTGGGTACTGTACAGCATGTAGATATGGCAGCTTATGCCAAAAAAGCGTAAAGCCAATAAAGATCAATGGAAAATGCATCCTGAATAAAACCTTTGAATCGGGCAAGACTATAGGATAAACCAGGGAAAGTGGTTGAAACGATTGTATAGCAGGAAGTTGGTTCAGGGAACAGGAAGGATGCGGATATGAGAAGAAATAGAAAAAGCGGTATTCATAAAGAGCGTATTATAATGTTGGCCTCTTCGGCCTTTGTTCTGGCAGCGTTGACCATGACAGGGGTCTATATGAAGGGGCAGAATGTGGAGTCCAAGGATGATGGCTATACCTTGGACTTCACTGCACTTGAAAACAACGCGGATGATAAAATGCAGGAGATATCCGAGTATAATGAGGAGCATTTGCTGAAGGAGGAAGAGAATATTCCGGAACTGACCGCGAATAACACAGCCGGAAATGAGATCGCGGCAGCACCGGTCACAGAGGATGATCTGGATTATCTTCCTCAGGAGGTGGGCTCCGGCCATGTGGAGATCCCGGGACTGACAGATCAGGAGACCTTACAGGAGGCTGCGGAAGCAGAGCAGCAGATGCCGGAGCTGACGGTAGAGAAAACCCTGCATTTTACGGAAAGTGATGGAATGCAGAAACCGGTACAGAGTGATATTCTGATGCATTACTCTATGGACAAGAGCATTTATTTTGCCACACTGGATCAGTACAAGTACAATCCGGCTACGATCTTTTCCGCGGAAGAAGGCATGACGGTAACTGCCTGTGCGCAGGGAAAAGTAACTTCGATTTTTGAAAATGAGGAGATCGGCAAGGCTGTGACACTGGATCTGGGAGACGGCTATGAGGCCACTTACGGACAACTGGCGGAGATTACCGTCAAGGAAAATGCCTATGTGAATCCGGGTGAGACGATCGGCAGTGTAGCGGCGCCTACAAAATATTACAGTGCTGAGGGGAGCAATGTGTATTTTGCCCTGACGCATAATGGGGATCCGGTAAACAGGGAGACATTGTTCCACTGATGTATATACAGAATACCTATGGAAATTTTCATGCGGACCGTTTATACTATTATCAATGGAAAAATCGTGTACTGTAATCTCCCGGGAGATTGCGCGGAGGACCAATTTGAAATACAACAGAAAATATGCAGCAATATTGTCGCTGCTGTTCATCGTGAATATCATAGGGAATACCGCCTGTGGCAATACCTCTGCCGAGATGGGACATGTCAGTATTGCGGATATGGGAATGGAAAATACCCCGATAATCAATTATACCATTCCGACACTTACCCCTAATGTACTGGTGGATCAGCAGGGGTATGCAGGAGACGGAGAAAAGCAGGCAATCGTCAAAAGCCGGGAACCGGTGGAAAGTTTCCGGCTGATCGATAAAGAGACCGGAGAGATCGTATATCGGGGGAAGGTAAAGCAGCCGGAGTACAACGAGGATCTGCAATTATACATCGGAACAGTGGATTTTACAGAATATACCGGCGAGGGAAGCTTTTATCTGGAATGCGACCGGGTGGGGCAGTCACTCTCTTTTTCCATAAAGGAGAGGTATTATGAGGAATTACTGGAAGCATTGTGCGAAAAGGTGCACGACAGCTGCCGGGAGCGCAGCATTACAGAGGATGAGATCCTGACACTGCTGGAGGCATGCGAATGGTATTCGGAAGTTTTTACGGACGATAATGGGAATGAGATTCCGGATATGTTGGAATATATTGCGGACTGGCTGGAAAAAACCGTCAATGAGACAGCGGATAAGGAGCCGGATACCATGACATATGTGGCTGTCCTGGCAAAATTCAGTTATCTGTATCAGAAATATGATGTGCAATATGCAACGCAATGTCTTCAGCACGCATCCGCAATCTACACAAAGCTGGCAGCAGCATCCGGCAGAGATGCGGAGAAATTCATGGCTTTGACGGAACTGTACCGGGCTGCCGGACTTCCTTCCTACCGTTCGCAGATTTTGGAGTATAAGGAATTTTTCGAAGATAATACAAGCTATCTGGAGGAAACCGCATATCTCTACGGTTCCATGACATATCTGGCTACCAGACAGTCGGTGGATATTGATCTGTGCACAGCATTCATGGAAGGTATCAGAGATCAGGGAGAGGAACTGGCAAAACGTTCCGGTAAAATGATTGACGCCGTGACTTCCGTTAACAACGGTACGGAAGATCTGCTGAAGCGGGCGGAGGAACTGGCCTGTGCCAATTATATCTTATACAGTTATCAGTATACGGAGATATTGGAAGATTTTCTGCATTATCTGATGGGCAGAAACAGAGATTCCGTGTGCTATTATCCGGAAGAGGGAAAAACGTCGGATTATCTTCTTCTGATCGCCCAACAGGTCTCCCTCACCGGAAAACATTAGATCTTAGATCAGTTCTTTGTTTTTGAAATAGGTCTCGGAGATAATATTCTGTACATAGGTACCCATGCTCTTGCGGGTCTCCTTGTCCAGATCCTTCATATAAATGGGCTTACCGTATTCAATGACTACGGTGGCGTTTTTTATTTTGGGAAAATGGTCTTCGAAAATAGCGGCAGAGTTCACAATGGTCATGGGAATGATGGGAACATTGCCTTTTTCGGCGATCTTGAAGCTGCCTTCATGGAAGGGGAGGAAGGTATCCTTGGTCTTATTCCGGGTACCTTCGGGGAAAATACAGATAGAAATACCGTTTTTCACCTTATCAATGGCAGCCAGGATCGTTTTCAGCCCGGCCTTGATATCCTGGCGGTCCAGGAAGAGACAGTGCAGATCCTTCATCCAGATATTTAACAGGGGCCATTTCAGCATTTCTTTTTTCGCAACGTAGCCGGTAGGTCTGGGAACGCGGACGTAGGTCAGGACCACATCGAAAAAGCTGCGGTGATTGCCCACATACAGTATTGCAGTATCGGTGGGAATGTTTTCTTCACCGATGGCGATCACTTTGGTACCCGCCAGGCGGATCACCTGACGGAATGCCCAGTTGACAATGGCCAGGGAACTTCGGTCCTTCAGCCCCGGATTGAACTTGCCAATGATCCATTCCACCAGCATAAGCGGAGTGGACAGGATCAGGAATAATACAACAAATAATACAACGAATATAAAACGGATCATAAATACCTCTTTCTAATTCATTTGCTCTAACAATATCATTTCTCGATAAACAGAACGCCCAGTGTACCGGGACCGCAGTGGCTGGAGATGACACCGCCGGCTCTGGTCTCCAGGATTTCGTTGAAAATGCCGAGATTCTCCAGATAGGAACGGACCGACTCTACAATTTCACGGTCACAGCCGGAGTGCGTGATGAAGACTCTGTCGGGAACCGCATTTTTCAGGTCTTCTTCCATATCTTTTGTATAGGACAGGATGACGGACCCCAGTTTACCGCGGTATTTTTTGGAGGCATCCATGGCACCGTCTTCGACTACGATCCTGGGGTGAAGCTTTAACATGGTGCCTGCCAGAGCTGCGACAGCATTACATCTTCCTCCACGGTAGAGGTAGGTCAGAGTATCTACAGTGAAGCTGGCACGTACTCTGGGGCGGATCTCTTCGATGGCAGCGGTGATCTGGGCTCTGGTTTTCCCTTCTGCGGATAAAATGGCAGCCTGTATTACCTGCAGGCCGATACCGGTAGACAGATTGGCAGAATTGATCACGGTTACTCTATCCGAAGCTTCCAGTTCTTCCGCAGCCAGACGCATGACATTGCCGGAGGTGGACATGCTGTCGGAAATGGAGAAACAGATGATCTCACGGCCTTCATCCAGGAAGGGCTTCATCACTTCCATGGCCTCGGTCATGGAAGGTGCAGAGGTCTTCGGTGTGGTCTTGTTTTCATCAGACCATCGGAAGATCTCTTCCGGGGTAATGTCCACACCATCACGATACTCTGTCTCCCCTAACAGGATGTGCAGGGGCAGGATGGCAATGTCATATTTTTCCAATAAATCTTTTGACAGATCGCAGGTACTGTCAGAGATGATCTTAACTGTCTGTGCCATAGAATATACCTTCCTTTTTAGCGTTTCATCTTGTATTATTATTCATTGCCTTTGACGATCTGTCTTGCTACATAGACGCCGCTGGCAGATGCATGGGACAGGGAATGGGTCACGCCGCTGCCGTCGCCGATGATATATAATCCCTTATGACAGCTTTCCAGGTGCTCATCCAGTTCCACTTCCATGTTGTAGAATTTCACCTCCACACCGTAGAGCAAGGTATCGTCATTGGCGGTACCGGGTGCGATCTTGTCCAAAGCGTAGATCATTTCAATGATGCCGTCTAAGATACGCTTGGGCAGTACCAGGCTTAAATCGCCGGGGGTAGCGGACAGGGTCGGTTCTACCATGCCTTCGGCAATACGCTTTGCATTACTGCGGCGTCCTCTTACCAGATCACCGAAACGCTGCACAATGACACCGCCGCCCAGCATATTGGAGAGACGGGCGATGCTTTCGCCGTAGCCGTTACTGTCCTTGAAGGGTTCGGAGAAATGCTTGGCAACTAACAGTGCAAAATTGGTATTCTCAGTCTGTTTGTCGGCACCTTCGTAGCTGTGGCCGTTGACGGTGACGATGCCGTTGGTATTCTCATTTACTACGATACCATGCGGATTCATACAGAAGGTACGCACAGCATCTTCGAATTTCTCGGTTCGGTATACGATCTTGCTCTCATACAGCTCATCGGTCAGATGAGAGAAGATGACAGCGGGAAGCTCCACGCGGACACCGATATCCACACGGTTGGACTTGGTGTTGATATCCAGATCCTTACAGATCTGTTCCATCCATTTACTGCCGCTGCGGCCTACGGAGATGATGCATTGGTCACACTCGTAGGAGGCGTCCTCGCAACTGATACGATAACCGTGATCCAGTGCTTCTACAGTTTTTACCGGAGTATCGAAATAGAAAGTCACTTTACTTTTAAGTTCCGCGTACAGATTCTCCAGCACGATAAAGTTGATATCGGTACCTAAGTGACGGACGGAAGCATCTAAGAGGGTCAGCTTGTTCTGCATGCAGAGCTTTTTAAAAGAGGTACCTGCGGTGGAATACAGTTTGGTGCCCTCTCCACCGAATTTCATATTGATGTCATCCACGTATTTCATGAGATCGATGGCTTGATTTTTGCCGATGTATTCATACAACGTACCGCCGAAAGCGTTGGTGATGTTGTATTTTCCGTCGGAAAAAGCACCTGCACCGCCGAAACCGCTCATGATTGAACAGCTCTTGCAGTTAATGCAGCTCTTGATCTTATCGCCGTCGATGGGACAGTGGCGCTTCTCCAGGGGATGACCGGCTTCGAAGACGGCGATCTTCAGGTCGGGATCCTGCTGTACCAGCTCGTAAGCGGAGAAGATACCTCCGGGGCCGGCACCGATAATAATGATGTCATATTTCATAGGGAATGGTTCCTTTCATAGTGTTCTTTTTTCACTTCTGTAAAATCCAAAAACATCCAAAATATAGTATACCATATTTTTAGTAAAAAAGGGGAATGGAAATATAGTAAAATATGTGATAGAATCATAAGTCATAGGCTTGTCCGGAAATGGATGGAAAGGTATCTGAAATGGAAGCAGTACAGAAGAAAAATAAATATGAGATAGATATGTGCAACGGCACGATCATGGATAAGTTAATATCCTTTGCTCTGCCGCTGATGGTGTCGAGTATTTTGCAGCTGCTGTTTAATGCAGTGGATATTATTGTGGTCGGGAGATTCACCGGAAGTCAGGCACTGGCGGCGGTGGGATCCACCACGGCACTGATCAATATGTTTGTGAATCTGTTCATCGGGGTCTCGCTGGGTGCCAACGTATTGTCTGCCAGATTCTATGCGGCAGGCAAAGAGCGGGAGATGAGCGAGACGGTACATACGGCGATGACTTTTGCACTGATCAGCGGTATCGTCATGGTATTTGTGGGATTGTTCTGTGCCCGTGGGGCACTGGAGCTGATGGATACTCCGGCAGACGTGATCGACCAGGCAGCTCTATATATGAAAATCTATTTTTGCGGAATGCCCTTTTTTATGCTGTACAATTACGGAGCCGCCATTCTGCGGGCAGTGGGCGATACGAAGAGACCGCTTCTGTTCCTGATCATTTCGGGAGCTGTCAACGCTGCACTAAATCTGTTTCTGGTCATTGTCTTTTCCATGGGAGTGGCAGGTGTGGCCATCGCTACGGTGTTCTCGCAGATCATCTCCTGCGTGCTGGTGATGGGATGTCTGTTTGGCACGGACAGCTGTTACCGCCTGCAGATCACAAAGCTGGGAATCAAATGGGAGTATCTGGTGCAGATCTTCCAGGTGGGAGTGCCTGCCGGAATTCAGAGCGTGGTGATCAATTTCTCTAACGTATTGCTGCAGTCTTCGGTGAATTCCTTCGGATCCATTGCCATGGCGGGATACACGGCGGCGAACAACATCTTCGGATTCCTGTTCGTATCGGTCAATTCCATCACGCAGGCGTGCATGAGCTTCACCAGTCAGAACTACGGAGCCGGGAAGAAAAAGCGTATGGACCGGGTACTTGTCGACTGCATGATCCTGTCGGTGATCGTGGCGGTGATTCTGGGTGGTGGCGCCAATCTCTTTGGTCCCCAGCTGCTTCATATCTATACTACGGAGGCGGATGTGATCGCCTGCGGTACGGAAATCTTATTGTATACGACACTGACATATTTTTTATGCGGAATCATGGATCTGATCCCGGGAGCCCTGCGTGGAATGGGGCATTCGGCGGTTCCTATGATCTTATCTATTATCGGAACGGTAGGTACGAGGATTTTCTGGATCTATGGGGTGTTCCCCATGCACCGGTCACTGATGGTACTGTTTTTATCCTATCCGGCATCCTGGACCGTGACGATATTGCTGCAGGCAGTGTGCTTCTATTTTGTGAGGAGAAAAGTACACAGTACCATGCCACAGGAAGAAACATAAGTACATAAGACAGGCGGCTGCAGAGTGTGGAAGACTCGTGACCGCAAGTCACAGACAGTGAAAGAATTGAGGGATACTATGCTAACTAAATTCAAGAAAAAATATATCGGAAACTGGGATTTCTACCGCAGATATCTGCTGCTTGCGATCCCCATGATCCTGCAGAACGCCATTACCAATCTGGTAAGTTTTTTAGATAATATTATGGTAGGACAGCTGGGAACGGAGCAGATGTCCGGTGTCGCTATCGTGAACCAGCTGATCTTTGTATACAATCTGGCGATCTTCGGAGCCGTATCCGCAGCCAGTATCTTCGGTGCCCAGTATTTTGGCAAGGGCAATCATAAGGGGCATATGTATTCGTTCCGCTTTAAATTATATGCGACCCTGCTGGTGACCGGAGGAGCGATATTACTGTTTCTGACCAAAGGTTCCGCACTGATCTCCCTGTATCTGACGGATACGGTGGGGAACGGAGCTACGGATGTGGCACTGAAATACGGTCAGGAATATCTGGCGATCATGATGGTAGGCCTGATCCCTTTTGCGGTGAACCAGTCTTATGCTACGAATATCAAAGAGACCGGGCAGACTTTTATTCCCATGTTAGCCAGCTTCGTGGCGGTGGGAACCAACGCACTGTTAGATTATCTGCTGATCTTCGGCATCGGACCTTTTCCCAAGATGGGTGTGCAGGGAGCGGCCCTGGCTACGGTGATCGCCCGTTACATTGAGGCATTGATCGTGATCATCTGGGCACACATGCACAGGGCGAAGAACCGCTATCTGGAAGGAGCCTACACCGGCTTCGGTATTCCTTTTGCGGAACTGAAAGCAATCCTCGTCAAGGGCTTCCCCCTGATGATGAATGAAGTAATGTGGGCAGCGGGTATGACCACCGTGACCCAGTGTTATTCCGTCCGAGGACTGGATGTGGTGGCGGGACTGAATATCGCATCCACCATTACGAATCTGTTCAATATTGTATATCTGCAGTTAGGCTCCTGTATCAGCATTGTGGTAGGACAGTATCTGGGCGCCGGCAAGCTGGAAGAGGCGAAGGATGCGGACAATAAGATGATCGTATTCAGCGTCTTCTGCTGTGTGATCATGGCAGCATTGATGTTCGTGGTGGGAGGATTTTTCCCCGGTATTTATAATACTTCGGAAGAGATCAAGGGACTGGCTACGCAGTTCATCGCAGTCTCCGCGATCATCATGCCGTTCTGTGCATTCAGCCATGCCTCCTATTTTACCCTGCGTTCCGGCGGCAAGACGGTGGTAACGTTTTTGTTTGATTCCGTATTTACCTGGGTGATCGTGGTACCTGCGGCTTATCTGCTGGCACATTTTACCGGGCTGGGGATCGTAAGCATCTATTTCCTGGTGCAGGGTACGGAGATGATCAAGGTCATCATCGGCTATTGCATGGTGAAGAGTAATGTGTGGGTAGTACAGATGGTATAGAGCGGAACCACAGAACAGATGTGGAAGAAAGGCATGGCATTTCGGGAAATGAGGGTGTTTCCTCTGGTGAGATCGGAGTATCCTGCGTCACAGGAGCTTCAAAATCTGTGTATTGGAGCCGGATGGTCTCAAGGATACGGTTGAAATCCGATTCCAGAGTATACCAGTCTGTTAACGGAAGCGTAGATTCCAGCTGCAGGGTATTTCCCTGCAAAGGGATGTCGGGATCGGACAACGTGATGTAAATCCAGTACTGTTGCTCGGTCTGGTAGATCTCGGTGTGTTTCCAGCCACGGAGGCCGCTGTCAGGCAGAGTGATCTCCTCGCTGGTGACACCGGTACCGCAGATTCCCGGCATGGGAGCATAGATCAGAGTAAAGGTATCCTCCGGGTATGCGATGTTCCAGAAGACGATGGCATCTGTGGTTGTCTCATTGGTAGTTACGCTACGGATTTCATAGTCCCAGGTCTCCGGAAGAGAGAGGGAGAACTGCACTGAATTTAGAGAGCAGACGGCTTCATTCCCTATGGATATTGCCAGATCATCCGCAGAACCGGATTCCGGGCACTCCGTCGGGACGAGAGACTCCGCAATAACCGGAGCGATCGGGCCTGCGGCTTCTGTGGGCTTCTGTGAATCTCCGGAAGCTCCGCAGCCGGTGAATGGCAGCGCAAGTAAAGTGCAAAGCGATAACAGCAAAATATTTTTCTTCATATAAATACCCTCCCAAAGTCGTGCATAAGTAACAGGATCTATACTATAGAACGACTTCCGGGAGGGAAAGTTTCAGAGAATTGAGAGTTACTGAAATAGTTGTTTTAAAATCCACGCAGAAAGGACTGCCCGCCCCGGACTCGGATGCTAGCTACAACTGTGGATTTTCTAAAGGAAAGTGGCCAAGTGCTTCTCATCATAACAGGGCCGCCTACAGACGCCATCCATGGCGTCAATCGGCTAACGCGAACATCGTGTTCGCGTTGCCCCTGCGGCTCAACCACTTTCCAAGAAAATCTCACAGTCTCCGCCGCA
>Ga0129313_1000953_pt1 | contig 20715 bp, 17 predicted proteins | sample O1105metagenome_FD_94436 | JGI IMG/M metagenome (GOLD analysis project Ga0129313, IMG submission 94436) | Orangutan group fecal microbial communities from fecal samples from Wisconsin, USA - O1105 metagenome | ecosystem: Host-associated > Mammals > Digestive system > Large intestine > Fecal...
GGCTTTCCCGCCCATGGGCATCTATGTAATTTTCACTTTTCCCTTATATTTTCCCATACAAATAAATAGCAAGGGAAAACCTACAGCTTTTTCTTGGCAATATTTTTATAAATATTTTTCTTGAAATCATTCTTTGAGTGAAAGAATTCACTTTCTGACTTTGTTAATACATTCTTCTGTGCTATCGCTTCTACCGTACATATCAAATCTGCTGCCTGTGATAGTTTATACTGATTCGTCTCTATCTTTCTAAATTCCACATTCGAAAACATGGTATTAAACACAGACACAAGAATCTGCGCCAACTCAACCTGTCCATAGTCGTAGTAAACAATAATTTTATCAAATGCAGAAAAATAATCAAATTTTGCTCGTAACTGATTTGCAATCTCTTTTGTCAATTTATCCGTATAAGCCAGCTTTGTTTTTTCTGCACAATCTCCCTGATTAATAATAGGACAGATGTATTGAATATCCAGCAAACGAGTAAAATGATACAATGCATTAAACAAAGCTTTTCTTTGTTCTCTCAAATCATTTTTATAAACACTTTCACGCCTGATTAATGGACCTGTATGTATTGTATGCTCCGGATATCCCCAATTACTCACTTGTTTTTCTAATGCTTCAATATTCCTTGAAATATCTATTTCCTGATTATGTAAAACCATTGCCACATAGTAATTCGGGGAAGCCGGATTATATTGTCCAAAATCTCCGGATTCATCTATAAAAACACTAAGAATTTTCTCCTTCATGTAACAGCCCCTTTATCTGTATAAAAATGGCGGGGTAAATCCCCGCCAGCCGGTGGACCAGGACCTTGCGGTCAGCCCAAATATTAATGCACTTCGTGCAACAGATTCATATCTGTATAAATATTATATGTTGATTTCCTTAAAATATCAACTGATTTTTATACTATTTTTTAACCTCGCAGAGCGAAATACACCCTTCGCACAAATCTTCGATTTGTACTTCGGGTATTTCGACTAATTATTATTTTGAATGCCCTCTTTTATTTTAGAAATACGTATCTTCCAAATCAAATACTGTACTATCCAAATCACAATAAATATTGCGAAAAAAATGCCAAAATAACTTAGTATGCCTTTAAAAGAATGCTCCATCCACTCGCAAATATATGCAACGGTCATCATAAGTACAGATACTATTCCAAAATAAATACTTGTTTGTTTTAATAAACTCCATTCATCCATTTCCCAGATAATAGAGCTCCCTGCAAATCCGGCTCCGAGAACGGCACTTAAAACAGTCTGTATGATAATCGCTGTTACCTCATTGCCAAATCGTTCAATCAAATTCGGAACACATGGATAGTAACTACCATCACCGATTGCAAGTGAAATTCCAATTGTAATCAAATAACTAATTACAATTCCACCTAATAATCCAACAAATACTCTAAGAACAAATTCTTTTTTCATATATTTTCACCTCATAATCCTAATACCTTTTTTATTTTGGAAACATATCTCCTGGAAACATAACTTACCGTTCCATTTGATAATTCCATACAAATTGTTCCTACAAAGCTTAAATCAAGGCTTTTAACCTTCTTAAGATTCACGATTTCTGAATTAGATATCCTAACAAACTTACTGCTATCCAGTCTTTCTTCCGCTTCATAAAGTCTCAATCTAATTTGATACGTCCATTTGTCAGTTTGGGTAAAAACCTTACTGTCTTCTGCATAAATCTTTACTATTGCATCCGAATCTAATAGCTCGACCTTATCCTCTCTAATACCAGAAATAATTGTTGGAGCATCATCTAATCTGCTTACAAAATCAACAACTCTGTTAATGTCTTCCGTCATATGCGCTGTTGTAATCATAATTTCAGGTTCTTTAGCTCCTGCATCGATATTAATATTCAGTTTCATGATTTTCCTCCTTTCTTGCTTTGTAGTATATCTGAATTAGAATTATTATCTACACTTTATCAATAGGTGGTCATTTTAGACACATATCTGGTCGAAACAATATTTTATCGGGTGATTCTTTCCCTTATTTTTTCCTTATCAGCAGTCATAACTAAAGGTAAAGCAACATAACACGCTACAAGAAGTAACGGAGAGGACACCCACAAAAACTTTAGTGTTTTCAATGGTTTGACAAGATTTTTATAGCGAAATATAACCGTTATTAAATCCCTAAAAATACCTCAAGTGAGAATTCAAAGTTTCAGTCTGATTTATTTATTCATCCTAACCCAAACACATAATTCCGAAAAGAAATTTAACTAATCATAACACATTCCGATAATTCCGAAAAGGGAGATTCTGATTTCGCTTCATTTTAGAGCCAAGCAATTCAAATGTTACATTTTGCACTCTATAGGGGGTTCCTTTTATACTCGTAAAAAGATAAAATAGACCTATAAACAACATTAGCCGCTGAAACGGCAGAATGTGAGGAAAGATGACAACCGGTGAGAAAATAGCAATGCTCCGCAAGGGAAAGGGCATTACACAGGAACAATTGGCAGAATTATTAGGGGTGGCGCGACAATCTGTATCCCGATGGGAAATGGACTTGGCTTTCCCCGAAACAGAAAAATTAATCCGCTTGAGTAAATTATTTTCATGCAGTATTGATTTTCTGTTAAACGAAGTAACAAACGGAAATAGACAGGTAAATGAAGATATAACGGCAACTGCCTGTGTGACCTTTATCCGGGAATGCGGCTATTTCTTTCTGGCTACCTCTGTGAACGAACAACCAAGGCTTAGACCCTTCGGCATGATTAGCACCGATGGGCAAAGTCTTTTTATTGCAACCGACAGTAGAAAAAGTGTTTATTCGGATTTGGAGCAAAACAGTAAAATTGAATTGGCCAGTTACAATCCAATCACAGGAAAATGGATACGAATCAGCGGTACTGCAAGAAAGAATGACACGCCTGTCAGTCAGGAACTGATGTGGACAGCATATCCTATGCTATGCCAAAAATGTTCGAAAGAGCAGGAAAAGTTTTTGGTAATCTACCAGATTGATATAGAAAAGGCCGATCTTCAATAATGAATCTTCAATAATGAAAATACAAGGAGAAAATTCATATGGAAAAACTGACAAAAGAAACAGAAACAATCATGACGAAACGCTTTGGAAAGGATTCTTTGATTGCTCTGGCGACAGCAGAGGAAAATGTACCCCATGTACGCACTGTTGACGCATACTATGAAGATGGTGCATTTTATGTAATTACCCATGGTCTGTCCAATAAGATGCATCAGATTGGCAAGAACCCGACAGTGGCTATCTCCGGGGACTGGTTTACTGCTCACGGCGAAGGTATCAACCTGGGATACTTCGGGAAGCCGGAAAATGCCGAAATTGCAGGCAAACTCAGGACAGCTTTCGCCGCATGGATTGACAACGGTCACAATAACTTTGAGGATGTAAATGCCTGCATACTCTGCATCCGCCTCACCGACGGTGTGCTGTTCTCAAATGGAAAAAGATACGAAATTATTTTCAGAGATTGAAACTTTCCATCCCCTTTCCCGTCCATATAGTTGTGCAAAGGAAAACCAAGCGACGCCGAAGGCGGCATTTGGTTTTCCTGCACGACTAACGAGCAAGCTGTCTGCGAAGCAGACAATAAAGCACCTCGCGTGCGTGTTTGCGAGTTTATCGCAAGGGAAAACCAAGCGACTTTGGAAGGGGGATTTTAATATGAAAAATTATCTAAAAAGGTTTGTAACTGCTGCTATTTGCTCCGCATTGCTTGTCAGCACTCTGTCCGGCTGCGGCTCTCAGCCCGGAGCAACCGATTTGATGGAGGGTATCTCCCAGGATAATATCAAGGATACTGCTTCCTCTCCGATAACCGATGAGAAACCGCAATTCTCCGAAGGGCAAATATCTTCCGACAGAGGCGTGCTCTCTCACGATGCCTCACTCCCTACCGCAAGCGTCGTTACCTACACCGATTTTGCGGTGCGTCTGTTTCAGAAAAGCCTGGAGTCTGAAAAGAACACCCTGATTTCACCTCTCTCCGTTATCAATGCCCTAGCCATGACTGCCAACGGAGCAAAGGGAGAAACATTGTCTCAGATGGAACAGGTTTTTGGCGCCGACATTTCTTCTCTCAACGAATATCTGCACAATTGCAATTCCTCCCTGCCTTCTGCAGAGAAATACAGGCTGCATATAGCAAATTCCATTTGGCTGAAGGACAAGGAAGGCTTTGCCGTGGAAGAAAGTTTTCTGCAAGCCAACGGAAGCATGTATGGCGCCGATATTTACAAAGCCTCTTTTGACAATTCCACGCTGAAGGAAATCAATCAATGGGTGGCAGAGCATACAGATGATATGATTCCGGAAATTTTGAACGAAATACCTTCAGATGCCGTTATGGACCTGATTAACGCTTTGGGATTTGACGCAGAATGGCAGACTCCTTATAAGAGTTATGAAGTAAGCGATGGCATTTTTACCACAGAGAGCGGAATAGAAAAAAGTGTTCAGATGATGCACTCTGAGGAGGATGTCTTGCTTCAGGATGTCAATGAAAATGGTGAAACTTCGGCATTAGGGTTCCTGAAATACTATGCAGACGGAAAATATGCTTTTGCCGCCCTGCTGCCGGAGGAGCACATCAGCATGAAAGATTATGTAAGCAGCCTCTCGGGAGAGCACTTAAGCAATATGCTGTCCGACACTATCGACGCAGACATACGGGCTTCTCTGCCGAAATTTGAAGCAGAATACAGCGTAGAAATGAAAAATGTATTGAAAAGTATGGGAATGACTACTGCCTTTGACTCCGGTCAGGCCGATTTTTCGGGTATCGGCTTTAGTTCCGACGGTAATCTTTATATCAGCGATGTCATTCACAAGACCTTTATTGCAGTGGATGAGCAGGGTACAAAGGCAGGTGCCGCAACCCTTGTGGAAGTCTGTTCCGAATCTGTATCTATTGATATTGCAGAACCGATTTATATTACACTGGACAGACCCTTTCTCTACATGATAATCGACTGTAAAGAAAGCTTGCCCGTTTTTATTGGCACTGTTATGGAACCGTAAAACCATACATAAAGCATGTTTGCCATACCATTCAGTTTTATAAAAATATCACCATCTGAAACATAACGCAAAACATTCTTTCATGTCAGATGGTGATATTCTCAATACTACTATTGTCAATTATATTGGAATCAGATATTGTAAAGGATGTAGGTTTCTATTATCGTTCTTAATTTTTCATACCCGTTAATGCAATTCCTTCCACAAAATACTTCTGACCAATCAAATAGAATACAATGCCCGGTATAAAGGACATGCAGGTTGCACACATAATGGCTGACCAGTCTGATTTTAATGAACCCTTGAACTGGGAAAGTCCAATTGCAATCGTGAAGTTTTCTGAGGTATTGATATAAATCATCTGCTGAAGCAGGTCATTCCAAATCTGAATAAAGAGAAGTAACGCAACTACAATCATCGCTGACTTTATGGACGGAAGAATAATACTGAACAAAATCCTAAATTTACCCGCTCCGTCAATCGTAGCTGCCTCATCCAATTCTCTGGGAATTGTATTAATGAACTGGCGAATCAAAAAGATATTAAAAGCACCGCCACCGCAAAAATAAGGCAATATCAAAGGCCAATAGGTGTCTGCCATATGAAAGCCCCTTGTCCACATAATGTACAACGGAATCAATGTCACCATAGTAGGCAACAACATGGAACCCACACACAGACTGAACAGAAATTTCTTTCCCGGAAAACGAAGTCTGGCAAACGCATAACCTCCTAAGGTTGCTGTTATGGTTCCTCCTATTACTGCAGGAATGATAATTGTCATTGTATTTCTGAAATAATCCCAAAAGGGAAAATATACCAGAGCATCCTTATAGTTAGAAAAAAGCCAATTGGGTGGCAGAAATTTCGGCGGCCACTGAAACAGTTCCGCATTTGTCATCAGACTTGAACGGAAAATCCACCAGATCGGCAACATAACAATCAATGCCAAAATAATTACCAGCACCAGCGAAACAATATTGGCCACTTTTTCATTTCTTTTTTTGCTGGCAAAACTTTTCTCACGACGCATCATTCCTCGCCTCCTTCATAGAATATCCAGTTCTTGCTGGTTGCAAACAATATCACAGTAAACACTCCTATCAACAGGAAGGATACGAATGCAATTGCGCAGGCGTAACTGAATTTTCCGCTTTTGAATGCATATTGATACATCACATAGGAAATGAATCTGGAAGAATTTCCCGGACCTCCCTGGGTTAAGGCAAGCGCCGGTGTTACCACCTGCATATTTGTAATCAATGCCATCAACAGATTATAAAATATGATAGGTGTCATACATGGCAATGTAACATGACGGAATCGCTGCCATCCATTCGCGCCGTCAATCTCTGCCGCTTCATGATAGACTTTTGGTACATTCTGCAGTCCTGCCAGAAAAATCACAATCAGATTTCCGGAAAGCCACACAGCAATCAACGCAAGGGATGGAACAACAAGTTCTGAGGAAGCAATAAACTTCAGCTTATGAATTCCCAAAAGGGACAAAATGTAATTAAATAATCCAAAGTTTGCTTCATACAACCAGCTCCATCCTATATATACTGCCATTGCCGGCAATACATACGGCAGATAGAAAACTGCACGGAAAAATCCACGTGCAGGGATTTTCCTATTCAGTAAAAGAGCAATTGCAAGTGAATAAATCATGCTACCGATTACCGCAACAAAAGAAAAATATATTGTAACCTTGATAGAATCCACAAAATAGGGATCCGTTGTAAACAGCTTTATGTAATTTGCAAAACCTACCCATTCCGGAATACCGACGCCCTCCCATTTAGTCAAACTCAGCCCAAGTACTGCGGCCAAAGGTACGTATGTCAGAAAAATTAGTCCGATAATAGAAGGAATAAGGCAAATATATGCCACCAGTGTTTCATTTTTGTGCATCTTTTTTGTTTTATACTGCTTTTGCAAGTGAGGCACCTCCATAATCCGAAATGTTCCTTAACAGATAAGGATGCCTGTCCTACGAACAGACATCCCTCTTTTATAGCAAAACTATTATTCTCCAAGGAAAATTGCATTTAATGCATTATAATTTTCATTCAAAACACTTTCTGCCGTGGCATCGCCGGTCCAAACATCACCAAGTACTGCTCTCAACAGCTCAATGAATTCATTTGTATGAGGCACATAGTACCAACAGGTGGACTTCGCATTATTCATTGCATAATCAACCAATGCACCGACACATTCATCATGCTCCGGGAAATTCTCATTGTCAATCCAACTGTTTGTCAATGCATCATCTGTATAATACTTCTCCAGAATAGGCATCCAGATACCGGTTGCAATCAAGCTGTCCCAGCTGTTTTCTTCCTTCATGTACCACTTAATGAAATCCATTGCTTCTTCCGGATGCTTGCTCTGAGAAAATACAACCTGAGGACCACCGGTACAGATTGTAACAGAATCCTTCATCTTAGGCAGGCGGGCAACTCCATAATTAAAATCAACACCATTTAAGCAGGTTCCGATATTCCATGCCCCACCGGTGGACATTGCAACATTTCCGGCGCAGATTGTAGACTGCACACCGTCATCTGTCAACCCGGCTCTATAAGGCATAACATGTTCCACGTTCATCAGATCTGCAACCTTCTGAATGGATTCAGCCACTTCAGGTGTATTGATAGTACAACTCTTTCCGTCCTCACTAAACCAGCGGCCTCCGTTAGAAAGTGCCCATACTTCTAATTGCCATGTCCAGTTATCTACCGTACATCCATATTGTACGATATTTTCAGGATCAAAGCCAGCCTCCGTCGCATTTTTTCCGTTTACGTCCAGAGTCAGTTTTTTTGCAGTATTCACAAACTCATTCCATGTCATCGCTTCTGTTGAAGAAGGATAAGGAACACCTGCCGCATCAAAGAGATCCTTGTTATAGTATAATACCAAAATTTCATTTGCAGCTGAATATGCTACCGGCTTTCCGTCTGCCTTAAAGGTAATGCTGTCAAGAGGCACAGCATCTGCACCTGCATACATATCTGAAACATCGGCAAGGAGACCCTTGGAACCAAAATCAAGTACACCTGCTTCATTCATAATGCCGCAATCCGGAAGCTCATTTGCTGCTGCCATGGTGTTCAATTTTGTTACATACTCTTCATTTGGAATACACACAATGTCTACAACAACACCGGGATTCTCTTCATGATACCGATCAGCTACTTCCTGTACGCTGGCTGCCTCATCAGGAGTTCCCCAATACGAATAAGAAATATGTATTACATCATCATTAGTTGCTTCCTGCTTTGTCCCCGTTTGGGCATTTGCAGCAGGTTCATTTGAGGTTGTTTCTCCCTGACTTCCGCCACATGCTGTGAGGGAAAAAACCATTGTCAGGCCAAGAATTGTTGAGATAATCTTCTTACACTTTTTCATAATTTCTTTTCCTTTCTTTTTTTAAATTATCTATTATACAGCAACTTCCTGCTGCGCATAATCCTAATATGCTGCATCTACAAAGACTCGCATTTCTCCACTTCCGCGGTTTCCCCAGAGGCAATAGGGTATCGCCGTAAGTTCCTGTTCCTCTACCCTAAATCCCGGTTCTCCATATAACAAATTTGAGTCCTTTGTCGTTGCAGTCACTCTCTGTCCCTTTACCTTAAGGGCAGGAATGTCACCTGGTAGGCTCTCCTGCAAAGGAGCTTCTTGTATTTCAGCATCTGTCCCGATGCGCAGAGCCGCCAGATTACTGCCATTATCCTTTTCCTCCAGACAATAAACAAAGGGGCCTTTTATCAGTGCAACCTTTCCTACATCCGCTCTTACATTAATATTAGCTGCCATGAGCTTTGCCGGGACTTCTCCGGAAAGAAGGAAACTCTGTTCTCCATCCCTGTTCACTGCCAGCACCGCATATCCATTTTCTACAGCCGGATGAATTTCTTCCTTACTGGAATAAAATACCGGTTTCTCAAGCCAGGAGGGAATACGAATACGTACTGTAATTGCTTTTTTCCCGTTGTTACAGATTGTAAGCTTTAGTTTTCCTCCTTGCATCAGAGAATTTTCCATTTTTATCTTGACTGGGTTTTCATTTACAGTAAGTTCCAGTTCAGATGAAATAAATAAATTGATATATAAGCTTTTATCATCTACAGCGCATATATATTGTCCAAGGGATGCTAATGTTCTCGAAATATTAGGAGGACAGCATGCCACATCAAACCATGGCTGCCTCACCGGCTTTACATAGTGAATTGTTGTATGCTCAAGACAGTTATCAGGCCAGACTTCCAATGGATTCACATAAAAGTATCTGTCCCCCTCCGCAGATATTCCCGCCAGCACTGTATTATATAGAGCCCGTTCCACCACTTCATAATAGGAAGCTTCTCTATAGAGAGCGGCCATTCTCTGACCAAACATCATAATTCCTATAGATGCACAGCTTTCACAATACATTCTGTCATTTGGAAGGTCATAATCTGTTGTAAACCGTTCTAAAAGACCTGAGGAACCAATACCCCCTGTAATGTACATCCTTTTTGTGGTAACATTCTCCCACAACTTATGGCAAGCTGTCTTAAGGCCTTCATCTTTATATGCTTGTGCAAGATCTGCCATAGCACTATACATATACATCGCCCGAACTGCATGCCCCTCTGCGGTCTCCTGCTGAATGGGTGGTACATGCGACTGTGAGTATGCCGGATCATAATCTGCCAACTCCGGAAAAATACTTTGGAAGTCTTCTCTCTGCATTTCTTCCACAAAGTAATTTGGTGTACCACCACGTTCACTAATAAAAAAACTTGCCAATTGCAGGTATTTTTCTTTTCCCGTCACTCTCCAGAGCTTTACCAAAGCAAGTTCTACCAGTTGATGTCCCGGATAACCCTTACATTGATTTTCTTCAGGTCCAAATACCTCACAGATTAAGTCTGCAAACTTGCAGGCAATATGAAGAAGTTTCTCCTTACCGGTTGCCTGATAGTACGCCACCGCTGCTTCAAACAGATGCCCTGCACTGTACAATTCATGTCCTTCCCTAAGATTTTTCCATCTTTGCTCCGGATGTACTACTGTATAATAGGTATTCAGATATCCGTCCGCCTGCTGTGCTCTGCCAATTAATTCAATTAGTTCATCTGCTATAGGAATAAATTTCTTCTCACCATTCATTGTGCAAAAGGCAACAGCCTCCAGCCATTTATAAGCATCAGTATCTCCGAATACGACTCCTCTATGCTCATCGGCAAGCTCTCCTGCTGCAATCTTAAAGTTATTGATACAATAACTGTTTACACATTCACCTTTTCCGTTTAAAACATCCCATTGGTAAGGAATCATTTTTTTTGCAACCAAATCAACATAATGCTTAAACAAGTTGTCACTAATTTTAATTGTATGTAATTCCGGTGTTCTTATCATACTTGGCATACAAGAGCTTCCTCCTTTGTTAAACGTTTATCTCTTTTTTGTGTTTTTTCGCATTTTTCTACAATTAATTGCTGTTTTTTAATAAACGTTTAACTTTCTTTTATATTAGCACCGCTGCCTTCCCTTGTAAACACAAATTTTCAAGATTGTATATATTGTTCGCTTTTACCGGTATTTTTTTGTATAATATGCACACATACAGCCATTTTTAGTTTTTTTCAATCCTTTTTCTAACATGTAACTTCACTTTTTTCAATATAAAAAACATTTCCTTTTCTTTGATTCCATCCCTTGCATGTTAAACGTTTTTATGTTATTGTTTTTCTATAAACTGACATCAAAAAGGAGGGATACCATGGCAACTATCAAAGAGATTTCCGAACGGGCGGGTGTATCTATTGCCACTGTTTCCAAAGTTCTCAACGGCAAACCCGGTGTCAAGCAGGAAACAGCCGATGAAATTCTTTCCATTGCAGACAGCATGAATTATCGGCCGAATCTGAATGCCCGCTTTCTCAAAAGTGGTCGTTCCCAGACCCTTGGTATTATCACGGAGGATTTAACTGTATTTAACTCCCCCGAAATAGTTGACGGTATCGCTGTTGCCTGCGAGGAGAGAGGCTATCACTATATTCTGGGGAATTTACGTTTCCACAAACGCTATGGTAATGGTCCGCGAAAAGAAACAGAAAGCACCAGATTGTTGCAGGCTACAGTAAACGATATGCTTTCCAAGCAGGTAGATGGAATTATTTACATAGGCTGTCACAGTCATGTTGTTGTTTCTTTGACAGAGCATGCCGACATTCCTTTTATATGTGCCTATTGTACCAGCAGCGACCCCAATGTGCCTTCCGTTCTTTATGATGACAGAACAGCTGCCTGTGAAGCCACCAAAATTCTGATTCAAAAAGGCATTCGTGAGATTGGTATGATTACCGGTCCCATGAACAGCATCCACTCCATTAATCGCACCTATGGATTTCAGGATGCTCTCTTCCAAGCCGGTATACCTTTCAATCCAAGATTATCACAGAGTGGCGACTGGAGCCGTGAAAGCGGCTATCGTTTTTGCGGTCCCCTGATTAAGGAAGGCGCAAAAGCTATTTTTGCACATAATGATTTGATTGCAACCGGAGTAATCGACTGGTGTAATCAGAATAATATTGTTGTAGGTAAAGATCTTTACCTGATTGGCTTTGATAACCGCGAAATCAGTACCGTCAGTCAGCCTTCCCTGTCAACGGTAGCTCTCCCTCTCTACGACATTGGATTTACCGCCGGAAATATGTTGCTTGACATCTTATCCGGAAAAGAAGCCCATAAGCAGGATGTCCTTTTAAACTGCACCATTATTGAGCGTGACTCTACCGGTTATCCGACAAAAAAGTAAACGTTTTCAACCTATAACACGCAGAAAGGAATTCTATATGAAGGCAACTCTGTTTTTAAACCCTCAAAATATTATTTCTAAAATCGACAATCGAATTTACAGCTCTTTTATTGAACACATGGGGCGGGCTGTATATACCGGTATTTATGAGCCAACCCACTATTCTGCAAATCAGACCGGATTCCGAAAAGATGTTGCTGACTTAATCACACCTCTGGAAGTAACAAACATCCGCTACCCCGGCGGTAACTTTCTCTCCGGTTACAACTGGAAGGATGGCATTGGTCCCAAAGAGAATCGACCAATCAGACCCGAAATGGCCTGGAGTGCCATCGAGCCCAACCAGGTGGGCACCGATGAATTTCTTACATGGTGTGAAAGTATGCATATTTCTCCCATGCTTGGTGTCAATCTTGGAACAGGCACTCCGAAAGAAGCTGTAGAACTGCTGGAATACTGTAATTCTACCCTTCACACCTACTGGGCAGACAAACGCCGTGAAAATGGCAGAGAAGAACCCTATCATGTAAAATTGTGGTGCCTTGGCAACGAGATGGACGGTCCCTGGCAGATTTGTGCAAAAACCGCTACCGAGTATAGTCGCATTGCCTGTGAAACCGCTAAGTTAATGAAGATGCTGGATCCCTCTATTGAGCTTGTTGCCTGCGGAAGCTCTTTCCGCGATATGCCGACATTTGGTGTCTGGGAGGAAACTGTACTGCGTGAATGTTATCCCTATATTGATTATCTCTCCCTCCACCAATACTACCAGAACATGGAAGGAGATATCATGTCTTTCCTTTCCAGAGATGAAGATATGACTGATTTTATCATTGAAGTAGCTTCTATTTGCGACCGTATCAAACAGGAAAAGAACAGCGAAAAAGATATTAAACTTTCCTTTGATGAATGGAATGTCTGGTATCACTTCAAAAAAGAGGGAAAAGGACCCGAAAAATGGACTGTGGCACGCCCCATAGAAGAGGAGTTGTTTGATTTTGCAGATGCTCTTCTTGTAGGGAGCATGCTGAACACCTTAATTAATCACTCAGATGTTGTGAAAATTGCCTGTCTGGCACAGCTTGTTAATTGTATTGCCCCAATTATGACACAGCCGGACGGTCCTGCGTGGATTCAGACGATTTACTGGCCCTTCCTGTATACTTCAAAATATGGACGAGGCAGTGCCTTGCATATCGAGGCAACGGCACCTTCCTACTCTTGTGCAGTTCGGGAACAGGCTTCTTATCTTTCCGCTTCCGCAGTATTGTCCGAGGATGAAGAAACTATTTCCCTCTTTCTTATCAACAAAAATCCGGAAGAGGTGATGGAGTTGTCTCTTCCCGGGATTTCCGGAACTATTGAAACCTTTATCACACTGTCCGGTGTTTCTTTTGACAGCGTAAATACTTCTGAATATCAATCTGTTATGCCTAGGGAAATTACTGAACAGACCCTTGAGACACTTTGCCTTCCGGCAGCATCTTGGAATATGGTACGCATCGCCCGGAAAAAATAATTTCCGGCAAATACCCGGATAATCAATCCAAAAACGGGAGTTATGACGACATCGTCATAACTCCCGTTTTTACCACATGGGATACGCTTTCTTCTCATAGCTTCCCTTTTGAAAATCAAATATCTCTTCGTAGGGCTTTCCTTCCTCGTAAATCCATCTCTTTATCAGGGTAGGCTTCAGGCAAATCAGCCTTTCGTCGGACAGAAAAGTATAGGTTTTGTAAGAATTTGGGTAGTACTTCTCGTACAAAGTGCAAAAGTCCCGATTTTCCGAGGGCTTTCCCACGTCTCTGCACTCGCCCTCCACCTGTACATTATCCACACACAGAGCTGCCTTCGGATTTTCTGCTATCTGTTCAAACTTTCTTGACTTCCTGTCTGTTTGAAAATAGAAATTGCCGTCAATGATAATCACGCTCATCATGCGGGAGGTAACATGGTTATCCACCGAAGTAGACAGCACCATCTTTTTACTTTCACCCAGCTGTTGAAATACCATAGTCTTCCCCCGATACCGGAATCAGAATTTTTATTTTAAAGTAAATAATCCCCAGTGTCATGATGGCATTATCCTCAATCCACCAATACGGGATTTTCCTCCACCACCCAGGGCAGACCATACTGATTCAGAGCCTCCATGAAGGGATCGGGATCGAACTCTTCCACATTAAATACACCGGGCTTTTTCCATGTGCCGTTCATCACCAGCATAGCTCCGATCATGGCGGGAACACCGGTGGTGTAAGAGATAGCCTGGGAGCCTAACTCCCTGTAGCACTCCTGATGATCACACACATTGTAGATATAGACGGACTTCTCCTTACCGTCCTTCACACCGGTAAAGATACAGCCTATGTTAGTCTTGCCCACGGTGCGGGGACCCAGGGACGCAGGGTCGGGAAGCAACGCTTTCAGGAACTGGATGGGCACAATTTCCCTGCCCTCAAACATGACCGGGTCGGTGCGAAGCATACCCACATTTTCCAGACATTTCATATGAGTCAGATAGCTCTGTCCGAAGGTCATAAAGAAACGAATCCTCCTAATACCGGGAATATTCTGAGCCAGTGACTCGATTTCCTCATGGTGCAGCAGATACATATCCTTCTTTCCAACCTGAGCAAAATCATATTCTCTCTTAATTTCCATGGGCTTTGTCTCTACCCAGTGACCGTCCTCCCAGTAGGAGCCGTTTGCGGAAACCTCGCGGAGGTTGATTTCCGGGTTAAAGTTGGTTGCAAATGGATAGCCGTGATCGCCGCCATTACAGTCCATGATATCAATGTAATGAATCTCGTCAAAATAATGCTTCAGCGCATAGGCAGAAAAGACGCTGGTAACACCGGGGTCAAAGCCGCTGCCCAGAAGCGCGGTGATACCCGCTTTTTCAAAGCGCTCTTTATATGCCCACTGCCAGGAATAATCAAAATATGCGGTAAAGCCCTTTTCTGCACAACGCCTTTCATAGACTGCCCGCCATTCGGGATCCTCAGTGTCCTCCGCCTCATAGTTGGCTGTATCAATGTAATCCACGCCGCAGACGAGACAGGCATCCATAATGGTCAAATCCTGATAGGGCAGGGCGAGATTCAGTACCGCTTTGGGCTGCTCCTTTTTTATCAGTGAAATCAAATCATTGACATCGTCAGCGTTCACCTTTGCCGTGGTAATCTTCGCATCGGTAGTCCCCTCCAGTTTCTCCTTCAGCGCATCACACTTTGACACAGTACGGCTGGCAATACAGATTTCCGAAAATACATCTGCTTTCTTTGCGCATTTCTGAATTGCCACGGAAGCTACACCACCGCAGCCGATAATTAAAATCTTTGACATTTTGTCCTCCATTCCGCCGCTGAAACGGCTTCATATAACATCTATCACACTGCAAATTTATTTTTCTTTAAATCTGTTCTTCTGTAAAATTCACAGCATCAGGCTTCTACAATGCCTTTATCCGCTGTCAGCCATGTATCTCCACCTTCCGCAGCAGCTTTTCCACATAAGCCGGCAGGCAGAAAGCTCCCTCGTGAAGTTTCGGTGTATAGTACAGGGTATCCAATTCTCTCTCAAGCCACTTCTCCGCATCCAGGTCATGTACCGGATGGTACTTTTTGGAGGCAAAGCCAAACAGCCAGTGACCCGAAGGGTATGTGGGAATATGAGCCTGATAGACACGACTGATGGGAAAGCTCTCCACAATCCGTTTGTGAGCACGCATACATGCCGTGGCATCTGCCTCATAGAAGGGACTTTCATGCTGATTTACCATGATTCCGTCCTCCTTCAGGGCTTTGTAGCAATTACCGTAAAATTCTTTTGTAAAAAGTCCCTCCCCCGGCCCAAAGGGGTCTGTTGAATCCACAATAATCAAATCATACTCGTTTTCCTTGAAGCGGACAAATTTCAGCCCGTCTTCATAGTAAATATGAACTCTATTGTCATCCAGTTTACAGGAAATTCTGGGCAGAAACTCCCTGCAAACCTGAATCACCTGCTCATCAATCTCCACCAGGTCAATGTGCTCAATCTCCGGATATTTTGTCAACTCCCTGATGACACCGCCGTCTCCCGCACCGATGACAAGCACCTTCTTTACGCACGGATGCACCGCCATGGGTACATGGACAATCATCTCATGATAGATAAATTCATCCTTCTCCGTCAGCATGACGTATCCGTCCAGCACCAGAATTCTTCCGAATTCCGGGGACTGAAACACATCTATTCTCTGAAATTCGCTCTGTCCGCTGTAAAGCTGCCTGTCAACCTTAATGGACAGCTTTACGTTTGGAGTATGAGGCTCCGAAAACCATAGTTCCATATCGTTCTCCTTTCTAAGCCATCCACTTCTCCTTCAGTACATTCAGCCTGTCGATTCCCGCATCCTCCGGTCCCGTCATGGAACAGCCCTTTTCCTTGGCGTAAACAATATACTCCAAAATATCCGCGGTAATCTCTTCACCGGGAGCCAATATGGGGATTCCGGGAGGGTAACACATGACAAATTCGCTGCAAATACGCCCTTCCGTCTCCATGAGCGGCAACGATTCCTTCTCCGCATAAAAAGCATTCTGAGGGGAAACCGCAACCTTGGGGTCAATATATTCCTGAGTGTACATCCCTGTATTATCTCTTCCGTATTTACGCCTGATTTCCACCAGCGCACTGATAAGGCGCTCTGTATCCCGCTCCCTGTCTCCGATGGAAATGTAAGCCAGCACATTTGCAATATCACCCAATTCCATCTGGATATCGTACTCGTCCCGCAGAATATCATAGACCTCAATTCCCGCCAGACCGATACCCAGAGTGTTCACTGTCAGCTTTGTCTTGTCAAAGTCAAAGATGCTGTCGCCGTTCATCAGCTCCGAAGTGTATGCATAATATCCGCCGATACTGTTAATTTCCTTTCTGGCATACTCCGCCAGTGCCGTCACCTTGCGGAATTCCTCTCTTCCTCTGAGAGCAAGGTTTCGGCGGGAGATGTCGAGGCTTGCCAACAGCAGATAGGATGCGCTGGTTGTCTGGGTCAGGTTGATAATCTGTCTCACATAGCCCGGGTTCATGTCAGGGCCTGTCAGCAAAAAGGAGCTCTGAGTCAGGCTTCCGCCGGACTTGTGCATACTGACGGATGCCATATCCGCTCCTGCTGCCATGCCTGATACCGGCATATTTTCCCCGAAATAAAAATGTGTGCCGTGGGCTTCATCCACGAGTACTTTCATACCGTTTGCATGGGCAAGCTTTACAATACTTCTCAAGTCGGAACAGATTCCGTAATAGGTGGGGTTATTTACCAAAACCGCCACCGCATCCGGGTTCTCCCGAATGGTCTTCTCCACCTGAGACACCTTCATTCCCAGGGCAATACCAAGCTTCTTATCCATGTCGGGATTGACATAAATCGGGATAGCGCCGTTGAGCACCAGCGCATTTATCACGCTTCTGTGCACATTTCGCGGCAGAATAATCTTGTCCCCCTTCTTGCAGACACTCAAGACCATGCTCTGAACGGAAGAGGTAGTTCCCCCCACCATGAGAAAGGCATAAGCTGCACCAAAAGCTTCCGCTGCCATCTCCTCCGCCTCACGGATAACAGACACAGGATGGCACAGATTGTCCAGGGGCTTCATGGAATTCACGTCAATTCCCACACACTGCTGTCCCAATAGTTCCACCAGCTCCGGGTTGCCTCTGCCCCGCTTATGCCCCGGTACGTCAAAGGGTACAATTCTGTTTTTTCTGAATTCTTCCAGCGCCTCATATATAGGGGCTCTTTCCTGATTAAATCTTCCCACTGGGGCGCCTCCTTTTACATACATTCATGCGTCTTGCGCCGCTCCGCCCTTTTTGCCGTGCGCCGCTCCGCCCTTTTTGCCGTGCGCCGCTCCGCCCTTTTTGCCGTGCGCCGCTCCGCCCATCTCGATTTCGCCGCTTCGCGGCTTTTCCGTTGCTTCGCAACTACAAATCTCGATGTATGCAGAGCGCCTTATGCAAATCACGAAGCGTCTTGCGCTCTGCGAGCAAGCTCGCTCGCGCCGTGCGCTTCATGATTTGCGCACGGCTAACCTGTTAATACACGTTTCTTCCGCTAAATATCTCTATCATTTCCCTGCGAAGGTTGTCCATAATTTCCAGTCTTGTCTTGGGCGGCAACTCATAGACATCGCTGTTAAACAGATAGTTCTGCAAATCAATTTCTTTTATCAACATCTTTGTATGGAAGATGTTGGCATCATACACGTTGATATCCACAGCGTCATATTTGCGCAATGTCGCCCTGTCAATGTAATCCTGAATGGATGTAATCTTGTGGTCAATAAACAGCTTGTGTCCGCTGACATCTCTCGTAAAGCCTCTGACCCTATAATCCATAGTAATAATATCGGAATCAAAGGAGCCGATCAGATAGTCCAGCGTGGACAGAGGCGTAATCTCTCCACAAGTGGCAACATCAATATCCACCCGAAAGGTAGCCAGACATGTCTCGGGATGATACTCGGGATATGTGTGCACCGTAATATGGCTCTTGTCCAGATGAGCAACTGTCGTGTCTCCAACGGGCACCATACTGTTCTCCGCAATGAGTATGGTCACAGAGCTTCCCTGGGGCTCGTAATCCTGACTGGAAATATTGAGAACCGTTGCGCCAATCATATCCGTGACATTTGTCAGAATCTTGGTAAGACGCTCGGAATTATACTGCTTGTCGATATAGGCAATATAATCCTTCTGTTCCCGCTGTGTCTTGGCATAGCACACATCATAGATATTGAAGCTTAAGGACTTCGTCAAATTATTAAAGCCGTACAGGGAAATCTTATCACTCATAGCGGATTCCTTTCTTTTACTCCTGTTCATACAAACGTGGCATGGGCAGCCGCAGCTTTCTGCCTCTGCCTATGCGCACAAAAAAGGCAAGTGATGCCACTCATCACTTGCCCTGAAAATCTGTTATCCTCTGTCAGAAACCGAATGAAGAACATATTTCCTTACGCAAACTGTCAACAAGGACACTTTTATCCCCGTAGCACAATTTTCTCTTCGGTTTCAAAACAGTTTATGTATGAACAGATATGTGGTTTTTAGAGTCTATATAGCAAATATTTTACTTTTACTACTCTTATTGACCGTTTCACAAGTTAGATGTGCATCAGCACCGGTTTATAGTAACCAACTTATAAAATTTGAGCTTTTAACTCAATCAATAAGGCAACAGGGTTGCCAAAAAATATTTGCATGGAAGACTCATTCACATATGTTTTCCATACAGCCGTACTATATCACAGTTTTATCCAATAAGTCAATTTAAAACTTTTATAAAATGAAATTAATCCAATACTATAGGTTCCCATTTTTTCAGCATGATGTATAATGCTGTTAGAAGCATACTCATGAAAGGAACGGATATAAACATGTTATTACTGCCACAGCCCAAAACAGTCAACCCCCAAAAAGGCTTTTTCAATCTAAACTTATACACTCTTATCTGCATCGGCAGTGATTTGCCACAGTCTGTCAGACAATATGCCATTCTGTTAAAAGAAGAAATCAAACAAGACCTGGGCTTTCAGGCGGACATCATTCGCACCGACCGAAAAGAACAGCCAAATGCAATCCATCTTCTGATATCCCATACGGGTGTGCATGAATCCTATCAGCTCAACGTGACAGAGAAGAATATTACACTACAGGGGGCAGACGAAGCCGGGCTGTTGTATGCAGTTCAGACTCTTCGACAGCTGCTTTTACAGTATGGGGCAGCTGTTCCGGCAGTTGAGATTATCGATGAACCTTCTATCGGAGCCAGAGGAATCACCCATGATGTCACGAGAGGAAGAGTTCCGACACTGGAATATCTGAAAAAGCTGGCGGACACCTGTAGCTTCTATAAAATCAATCAGCTGCAGCTAAATGTTGAACACAGCTATCTTTTTCAGAACGAAAGTGAGGTTTGGCGCGGCAACACACCGCTTTGCGCAGAGGAAATCATGGAGCTGGATGCCTATTGTCAAAGCCTGAATATCGACCTTGTTCCGACGCTTGCCTCCTTCGGTCATTTATATGAACTGCTGCGTACCAAAACTTATTCTCATCTGTGCGAACTTGACGTACATCCCGAGGATGGTTTTTCCCTTATCGACCGCATGCAGCATCATACTGTAGATGTGTCTCAGGAAGAAAGTTATTTACTGATAACCTCACGAATCAGGGAATACATGGGCCTCTTTTCATCCCGGTATTTTAATATCTGTGCGGATGAAACCTTTGATCTGGGAAAAGGGAAAAGCCGAATCCTGGTGGAAAAATACGGTGTCCATCGTGCTTATATTAATTTTTTACATAAGCTGTGCGATTTTGTAATCTCCTGTGGGAAAATCCCCATGTATTGGGGTGATATTTTAGTTGAACAACCGGATACTCTTCATGAGCTTCCGACAGATTCTGTCCTGCTAAACTGGGAATACAGCCCGGAGGTAAAGGAAGATAATCTGCGAAAACTATCTCAAACAGGTGCAAAAAATATCTATGTGTGCCCGGGTGTACAAGGTTGGAACCATCTGATTAACAACCACTCAGATGCCTATCAAAACATTTTTAAAATGTGCCAAAACGGTCATAAATACCATGTAAAGGGTGTATTAAACACAGATTGGGGAGACTTGGGACATGTGGGACATCCGGAGTTTTCCACAATAGGCTATATCTATGGTGCGGCTTTCTCCTGGAATCCGGAAAAAATATCCGAGGAAGAATGTAACCGACGTATTTCTCTTTTGCAGTACAGGGACCGTACCTGCACCATTGTAGACTGCTTCCGCA
>Ga0129313_1000954_pt1 | contig 20713 bp, 17 predicted proteins | sample O1105metagenome_FD_94436 | JGI IMG/M metagenome (GOLD analysis project Ga0129313, IMG submission 94436) | Orangutan group fecal microbial communities from fecal samples from Wisconsin, USA - O1105 metagenome | ecosystem: Host-associated > Mammals > Digestive system > Large intestine > Fecal...
AAAGGCAGCAGAGATTTTAAGGAAATATAATTACTTTGATGTGATAAATGGATTTGAGTCTATTTTACTGAAGAATGACTCACCAGTGAAATTATATGAAGGGGTTTACTTTGAGGATTTTGTTGATTTGTTCTTCTTTGATATGAAGTTGAAGAAATGCACATTATTCAAGATTTTTGATATTGAATCTAGATTGAGAACATCTATTGCATATAATTTCGCAAGTGTATATTGTTGTACAACCGCAGATACAATATATTATACTGATTCAAAATATTATAAGGCGCCAAATCCGACTGATAAGCATATGAGTAATATATTTGGTTCTTTCGATTTGTTTCGTCCAACATTATTTTTCCCTAATGGAAAAGTTAAGAAAAAATCATTTGTAGATGAGTTAAAAGAAGACAAAGAATATGTAAAACAGTATATAGATCCTCCTTTTTGGGTTGTAATCAAATCATTACCGTTGGGAAGTTTGTACTATACATTTGTATTTCTTGATGATGTAGTAAAAGAAAAGGTATTGAAAGACTTTGAGTTGGAACTTAAAGATGCAGATGCCTTTGAACAGGCATTGTTTATACTTAAAGAAGTTAGAAATCAGTGCGCGCATTTGGAACTCATTACTCGTTTCCGATTAAAGCGAAAGTCTAGCTTGAATAATTTCCAAGATATTACGATTATGGGTGGATTATCACATGGAAAGCTGAATTACTTGGATGTTATGAAAATATTTAAGTTATTTGGAAAAACTGACGATATAAAGGGTGTAATAGTTAGATTCTATTGTAAGATGATGGTTAAATGCAGAAAGAAGATTGCAGACAAGTCATTATCGATGATGGGACGAAAAAAACTGTTTGTGTGGCTCAAATTATAAAAATTTGTTAAATTTTTATTTTGGATATTGCATTTTATTTTGGCTTGTGTATAATAATAGTACGGTAAAGCTAGCGCTAGGAAGCTAGTAGCCATGTATTTGGCGTAAAGGCATCCATTATGGGGTGCCTTTATTTTTTGCAAATTATTTTGAGTTTTCGTTGTATTCTGTTGCAATAAATTTGTCGGTAAAATAAAACAGGAAAGGAGAGCCCTGTGCAAGTGCTAAATACCGGCAGTGACAAACCTTATGAATCTTTTGGTTCATAAGGTTTTTTTTATGTGGATTTTTTGATGCTTGCAATTTATAATAAAACATGCTAATATTAATAAAAGCATATTTTCTATAATATATCAAATGCGGAAATAATATTTACCGTATTCTTATGTTTCATTCCATTGACGAAAGAGAAGCCTTTCGGCACTTTTTCGTATCTTTCAGAAAATTCATGCTTTTATTCCATTTTTAAGCAGGAGTTGTTCTGAAGGTGAGCTCCTGAAAATATTATAAGGAGGTCAGATGGAAGAAAGTCAAAGAAAAAATCAGGCGCTCCAGTGGCATCCGGCATTTTATGCCGGTCTTCAGATTGAACTTTCGGAGGAAGCGGAAAAGTTGGTTTTTGAAAACGAGCACCAACTCGGAACAAAGCCAAAGGAAATTGATGTACTTATAATCAAAAAGAATCCGGAGGAGAGGATTCACAAGAACATCGGACGGATTTTCCGAACCCACAACATAGTAGAATACAAGAGCCCGGAGGATTATCTGAGCATAGACGATTATTATAAAGTCTGCGGGTATGCCTTCTTCTATAAGTCAGATGTGACGGAGACGAATGCCATTCGGGTATCGGAGATTACTTTGTCATTTGTGTGCAGAAATTATCCGTACAGGCTGATAAAGCACCTGAAGGAAGAACGGAAAATGTGTGTCGAAAAACAGGAGCCCGGCATTTTCTACATAATTGGAGAAGTATTTCCCATACAACTGATTGTGACATCGAGGCTGTCCGGAACTGACAATTTGTGGTTGCGTAATCTGACGAATGATCTACAGCAGGAAGAAGAAATAGAACATCTGCTAAGGGACTATAGAGGCCATCAGAAGGAGAACCTGTATAAATCAGTGATGAACCTTATAATCCGTGCAAATCGGGAGAAATTTGAGGAGGAAAAGGAAATGTGCGAAGCGTTGCAGGAATTATATCAAGATGAGTTTGAGACATTGAGAGTATTGTTTCAGGAGGAAATAGCGGCTGCCCAAGAGAAGCTGGATGTCACTCAGGAGAAGCTGGATGTCACTCAGGAGAAGCTGGATGTCACTCAGGAGAAGCTGGATGTCACTCAGGAGAAGCTGGATGTCACCCAAGAGAAGCTGGATGCCACCCAGGAGAAGCTGGATGTCACTCAGGAGAAACTGGATGCTGCTCGGGCAGAAGGTATTTACGCTTTGATTGCGGATAATCTGGAGGAAGGATTTTCCCGTGAACGAATTATCGAAAAGCTGCAAAAACGATTTGGGCTGACGATACACGAAGCAAGAGATTATTTTGAAAAATATACAGCGGCATAAAATTATTGCATTTGGTGAAGCTAATACATTTGGGCACTTGATTTCCATCGCTTACTCTTGTATAATTGATTCCATAGTAATCGGAACGGAGAGCACCGGTTGCCCTCAGTAAGAAAAAAGCAATCATGAGATAGCATCTACACTTTGGGCAGTGGGATGCTATTTTTTGTTGTAGTGATGAAGCTGATTAAGATTGCAACAATTGCCTGAAAGTTGGAGTTGCTGTCCGTGAAGAGAATAGGGGTATAGACATGAGATATCAGATCAGACACGCACTTGTGCAGTATGGTGCGGACACAATATTGCAGGATGTGAATTTTGAAGTACATGACAATGAAAAAATTGCAATTGTCGGAAGAAACGGCTGTGGGAAGACTACGCTGCTGAAACTTATTGCGGGTGATATTCAGATGAATAACCTTGACAGCGACGAGGAGTGCGGCATTTCCATGGCAGGCAAACAGGAAATCGGTTTCCTGCGTCAGGTGAACTTTGCGGACAGGGAAGTGACGGTGGAGGAGGAAATCAAAAAGGCTTTTGCTCCGGTATTTGCCTGTGAAAAGCGGATGAATGAGCTGGAGGAACGGATGAAAATCTCCGATGACAGACAGCTCATGAATGAGTATGACAGTCTGCAACGGAAAATGGAGGCGCTGAGGGGATATTCCTGGCGGCAGGATATGGAAATCATGTTTCAACGCTTCGGGTTTGCACTGGAGGATTTACAGCGCCCTATCGGTAGTTTTTCCGGGGGCCAGCAGACCAAAGTGGCATTTATCAAACTGCTGTTGGGAAGACCGGATATCATGCTTTTGGATGAGCCTACCAACCACCTGGATTTGCCCACCATCGAATGGCTGGAAGGATATTTAAAGTCTTATGACAAGGCGGTTATTATCGTTTCTCACGACCGTATGTTTTTGGATAAGGTCATTGATGTGACCTACGAGATTGAGTATCATAGAATCAAGCGATATCCGGGAAATTATACCGCCTTTATGAAAAAGAAGGAAGAAGACCTGGTAAAGCAGGAGAAGGATTACGAGGAGCAGCAGAAGGAAATCAAGCGGCTGACGGAGTGGATAGAGAAGTGGAAGAATACGCCCACAAAGGTATCCGCTGCGCACTCAAAGCAAATGGCATTGGAGCACATGATAAAGATTGAGAAACCCAGACGTTTTGATACCAGAGCCTTTCATGCCAGATATGTGCCGAGAATCGAGAGCTATACCAATGTCATCAACGCAAAGAAGCTTGCTATCGGTTACACGAATATACTGAGTGAGGTGACTTTCCTGTTACAGAAAAAGGAACGGCTGGCCATCATCGGCGAGAACGGAAAGGGAAAGTCCACTTTACTAAAGACACTGATTGGTGAACTCCCGGCTCTGGGCGGTGAATTCAAATTCGGTCAGAATGTGGAATGGGGATATTTTGACCAGCAAAAGGCTGTGCTGGACGATGCGGACCCGGAGCAGACGGTACTGGATAACTTTTGGGAGGAATATCCGGATTATCTGCGGGAAGAAGTGCGAAGTGCACTGGGAGGATTCCTGTTTTCCGGGGAAGATGTGATGAAAAAGATGGGGCAGTTGTCCGGCGGCGAGAAGGTGCGCCTGTCACTGTGCAAAATGTTGCAGACAAGACCGAATCTCCTGATACTGGATGAGCCCACGAATCATATGGACATCATTGGCAAGGAAGCCCTGGAGCAGATGTTGAACGAATATGAGGGGACAGTGCTGTTTGTCTCACACGACAGATATTTTATCAGCAGAATTGCGACAGGTATTCTGGAATTTTCACAGGATGCGGTGAAGCAGTACAACATGAGCTATGAGGACTATCTGGCTGAGAAGCAGAGGGAGGCGGCCGGACTGGTAGGCGGTTTGAACGGAAAGGACAGTGTGGCGGGCACAAAAGCTGCAAATTCATCCGGTACGGACGGAAGTGCCGGTTCGCCCACTCTTGCAGATGTTTTTGACAAAAAGACTTACTATAATCCGGGCAAGGTACGTTCCAGACTACAGAATCAGTTGGAGAAGTACGAGAGGCAGCTGGAGGAGAGCGAGAAGAAACTGGCTGATTTACAGATGAAGCTCATGGACCCTGCCCTTTCCAGCAACTACCCGAAACTGATGGAAATTCAGAACGGTATCGACGCGGAGGAGAGGAATCAGGAAAGTCTGTTGGAGCGGATGTTGGAGACGGAGACTGCGCTGGAGGAAATGAGGGAGGAACCGGGCTGATGCATTTGAAGAAACCCAAAATGATTCTGTTTGATTATGGACAAACTCTGGTAAATGAAAAGCAGTTTGACGGGGTGAAGGGAACAGAGGCGGTTCTGAAATATGCTGTTTCGAATAAATACAATCTTTCAGCAGAGGAAATACATATAGAAGCCAATGCCATCAACAAAGAACTGGGCAGATTTGATCCTGCCAGGCGGCATCTGTTTCAAGTAGAGGTGCCGAACCATATGTTCACAAAGTATCTGTATGAATCTATGGGGATTGACGTCCCCCTTTCCGATTTGGAGATGGATAGAGTGTTTTGGAATGCTGCTGCGCCGGGAGTGCCTGCAGAGGGAATAGAAGACTTCCTTGTCTTTTTGAAAGAGCAGGGAATCCGTACCGGTGTCATCAGCAATATCTCTTACTGTGGGGCGGCGGTGGAGGAGAGAATTTGCAGTGTGTTGCCATCCCATGAATTTGAATTCATTCTTGCCACCAGCGAATATTTGTACCGCAAACCAAACAGGCGGATATTTGAGCTGGCGCTAAAGAAGGCAGAACTGAGGCCGGAGGATGTCTGGTACATCGGTGACCAGTATGAATGTGACGTGATGGGGGCAAAGGGCGCGGGTATCTTTCCGGTGTGGTATATCGGAGCCATAGATTTGCCTTATGAAGAAAGGGAAGATGTACTCACTGTAAAAAGCTGGATGGAACTAATGCTGCTGATGAATGAGAGAATAATAAATACTATGACCCTGAATTTGGTTTAATTGACGGAGAATATCAATATGGAAAAATAACTTCTTTTTGGCAATTTATCAATGATAATAGATTTTGAGTACTTTGATTTTACTGATTTCAGAATTATACTTGATACACTTCGGAAAAGAATGCATCAGTGAAAAATAGAAAGGACGATAAGCCATGCAGGGTAAGCTGAGAAATATGGCATCTGTCTACATCATGGACGGAGGCAGAATGCTTCTCTTGTACCGTATCGGTTCCAGAGTGGTTTCCCCCTCTTGGTGCGGGGTAGGCGGTCACTTTGAAAAGGAAGAGTTGAATGACGCAAAGGCGGCTGTCTTACGGGAAATATGGGAGGAAATCGGACTGAAGGAGAGTGACTTGCAAAACCTGAAGCTGCGCTATATTACTCTGCGAAACAAGAACGGGGAAATCAGGCAGAATTACTATTTCTTTGCAGATTTGGCGGAGGGAGCCAGAATAGAAAAGGAATGTAATGAAGGTGTTTTGGAATGGGTGCCCATGAGTGAGGTTTGTAAAAGGCAGATGCCTTATACCGCAGATTATGTGGTGAAACATTATCTGGAAACTGGCAGGAAAACGGAAATAATTTACAGTGGTACTGCTACTGCCGAGGGCGTGAATTTTACGGAAATGGAAGTGTTTTAGGAAAATATTTGCGAGAAAGCCTATGAGTAAGCATTACAGGTGAAGGAAGCTCGGAAGATATTTTGGGGGTAAAAAAATTCGGGAAACTTGAGGAGTCAGGAACAGATGAAAACATTATATGTAACGGATTTGGACGGCACATTGCTTAATACTCATGACACCATTAACCCATACAGCATTGAGATAATCAACCGTCTTGTAGAACAGGGGATGCTTTTCACCTATGCAACGGCCCGCTCACAGGTGTCAGCAGCAGTAGTTGCAAAAGGGCTGTCTGCCAAGATTCCTGTTATTGTATATAATGGAGCTTTTATCTTAAATCCGGCTACAGGTGAAATGCTTTCGGAATTGTATTTTGAACCGGAGGAAGCGGAGAAGGTAAAGGGGCTGTTGACAGCTTACAATATTAATCCGCTGGTCTATTCCTATGTGGACGGAGCAGAGAAGGTGTCATGGGTTACGGGAAGAGTGAACGAGGGCTGTAAACATTATCTGAGCAAACGGAAGGAGGACAGGCGTTTGCGTCCTCTGACGGACAGCGGCGGGCTTTATGACGGTAAGGTATTTTATTATACCTGTATCGGCGAAAGGGAGGAGCTGCAGCCGTTGTATAAGCTTTTGAAACAGGATAGTCGGTATCGCTGTACTTTGCAGCAGGAACTGTATCGTCCGGAATACTGGTTGGAAATCATGCCGGCAAAGGCTACCAAGGCGGAGGCAATCAGAAGATTGAAGGAATTATGGCAGTGCGACAGGGTGGTTTCTTTCGGGGATGCGGTAAATGATCTTCCCATGTTTGAAATCTCTGATGAGTGCTATGCAGTGTCTAACGCGGTGGAGGAGTTGAAAGCGGCAGCTACGTGTATTATCGGCAGCAATGAAGAGGATGGCGTGGCGAGATGGTTGGCAGAAAATGTCCGACTTTTATAAGGAGAAAAGTATGAAAACATTTAAGGAACTTTATCAGGCAGGAGAAATTGAATTTGAGACCATAGATGATTACAGCTATGAGTGGGGCATCAGCGAAGATGAGCGCACTTTGGCACAATATCTGGGCTTAAATGCGGAGGAAGAGGACGCATGGGTCAGCATCGGTGAGGATGCCCTGCGGGAACTTTTGGATAAGGGAAAAAAGCATGCACGAGGTTGAAGCAAAAGGAATTCTTTCGGCGCAAAACGGAATGAATATTTACAGGGGATGCACCCACGGCTGTATTTACTGTGATGCAAGAAGTACCTGCTACCAGATGCACCATGCCTTTGAGGATATTGAGGTGAAGAAAAATGCGCCGGAGCTTTTGGAGAAGGCTCTGCGCAGCAAGCGGAAAAGGTGTATGATAGGAACAGGTGCCATGAGCGACCCTTATCTGCATTATGAGGAGGAACTGCGGCTGACCAGACGTTGCCTGAAATTGATTGACAGGTATGGCTTTGGACTTGCCATCCAGACAAAGTCTGACAGAATCCTGAGAGACCTTGACCTGTTGAAGAGCATCAACCGCAAGGCGAAGTGCGTGGTGCAGATAACGCTTACCACTTTGGATGATGAGTTGTGCAGAATTTTAGAGCCAAACGTCTGCCCGACAAGCAGACGGATTGAGGTATTGAAGGTGATGCGGGATGAGGGGATTCCCACTATTGTGTGGATGACGCCTATTTTGCCTTTTATCAATGATACGGAGGAGAATATCAGGGGATTGCTGGAGGCATGTAAGGAAGCAAAGGTTTACGGTATATTGACTTTTGGAGTAGGCTTGACTCTGCGGGACGGGGACAGACAGTATTTTTATCAAAAGCTGGATAAGCACTTCCCGGGCATAAAGGAACGTTATATCAGTACCTATGGAAATGCTTACGAGCTTCCGGTTCCTGACAGTGCATATTTGAACAGCCTGATAAAAGATGAGTGCAGGGCGGCAGGCATTATATGTAATACAGACAGGCTGTTTGCATATATGCATGAGTTTGAGGACAAAGCGTCGGGAGAACAGTTGTCTCTGTTTTAGGAAGACAAGGTAAAAATGTATTGACTTTTGTGCTTTAAACTGCTAAACTTTAAAGCGTGGCTTCCGCAAGGCAACAGAACGCGAGACCGCAGTATATACAGAACGTGGAAAGGAATGAGGTTTATCATGAAAGAAATATCCAGCTTGATTGCATATCGTCCTGACGTAAAGGTGGTGGATGCCACTCTCCGAGACGGAGGTCTGGTGAACGATTTTTATTTTGAAGATGATTTTGTTAAGGCGCTGTATCTGGCAAATCTGCGTGCGGGTGTAGACTATATGGAGTTCGGCTACAAAGCGTCCAAGGAAATGTTCGACGTAAACAAGTTCGGAAAGTGGAAATTCTGTAACGATGAAGATATCCGCGCTATCGTGGGCGAGAATGCAACAGATTTAAAGATTGCGGTTATGGCGGATGTGGGCCGCTGCGACTATAAGACGGATATTCTGAATCGCGCCGACAGCCCCATTGATTTGATTCGTGTGGCTACTTATCTGAATACCATTCCTGCGGCGGTGGATATGATTGAGGATGCCGCAAAGAAGGGCTATGAGGTAAGCTGTAATATTATGGCAATTTCCAACGCACAGGAGGGTGAGCTGAAGGTAGCGCTGGATATTCTGGGTCAAACTCCCGTGGATGTGTTCTATATTGTAGACAGCTACGGTGCTATGTACCCGGAGCAGATTGCGCGGCTTGCAGACACTTATATGAATGTAGCGGTAAAGTATGGTAAGAAGGTGGGAATCCATGCTCACAATAACCAGCAGCTTGCCTTCGCAAACACTATCGAAGCGGTGGGAGACGGAGTGGACTGGCTGGATGCAACTTATGCATCCATGGGAAGAGGAGCGGGTAATTGTGCCATGGAATTATTGCTTGGCTTCCTGAGAAATCCCAAATATAATGTATATCCGGCAATTCAGTTTATTGATACCTATATGAACAAGCTGAAGGAGGAAGGTGTTGTCTGGGGTTATGATTTGCAGTATCTGATGACAGGTCTTTTAAATCAGCATCCCAGAACCGCAATTCAGTTCACGAAGGAGAAGAGAAAGGATTATGCCGAGTTCTACAGGGAAGTCGTGGCGCAGGATTGAAGGAAGGATTCCTATTTCAAACGGGGCATCTTATGATGCCTCGTTCTTTTATTCTTGAATTTCCTCCTGTGAATGTGTATACTGGATAGTGAGTTAATTTGCATACAAAAAAGGGATTGGGATTATTATATGGACTGTAAAGAGTTTGAGAGGCGGATACCTGACTTTATTGATAAAAAGCTGGACTATCCCTCCCTGAAGCAATTCAGCGAACACATGGAACAGTGTGAAAACTGTAAGGAGGAACTGGTGATTCAGTTCCTGGTGACAGAGGGTATTCAGAGGCTGGAGGACGGCGGTGCTTTTGACTTGCAGAAAGAACTGGATCAAAGGCTTGAGGATGCAAGACGCAAGCTGAGGATTCATGACAGATTTATGAAACTGGGAATAGCCATGGAAATCATTGCGGTGGCTTTACTGGCGGGGATTATTGTCTGGATTTTGATATAGATTTCTATTTTCGATATTGTTACAGGCAAATATGGGTTTCATATGAAATATGGACATGGTCTGTGGTTAACAGCTGTTGGAAAGGTATGGATTTGAATGAGTAAGAGCGGAAAGCTTGTATTAATAGACGGACACAGTATTTTGAACAGGGCATTTTACGGAGTGCCGGAACTGACGAATGCCAAGGGACTGCACACCAACGCTGTGTACGGATTCCTAAATATCATGTTCAAAATATTGGAGGAGGAAAAGCCGGATTATCTTGCGGTGGCTTTTGACGTGCATGCCCCTACCTTCCGTCATAAAATGTATGATGCATACAAGGGGACGAGAAAGCCCATGCCGGAGGAACTGCGGGAACAGGTGCCGGTAATGAAAGATGTACTGCGCGCCATGCATGTTGTCATCATGGAGTGTGAGGGACTGGAGGCAGACGATATTCTGGGCACGCTGGCAAAGAAAGCGGAGGCAGAGGGCATGGAGGTTTCTCTGGTTTCCGGAGACAGGGATTTATTGCAGATTTCGGATGAACATATCAAGATTCGAATTCCCAAGACAAAGATGGGGAAAACGGAGATTGAGGATTATTATCCTGAGGATGTGGTAAAGGCTTATCAGGTGACACCCTTGCAATTTATCGATTTGAAGGCGCTGATGGGAGATACAGCGGATAACATTCCGGGGGTACCCAAGGTGGGGCAGAAGACGGCTACGGAACTCATGGTTCAGTATGGTTCTCTGGAGAACATCTACGCCCATGTAGAGGAGATTTCAAAGAAGAGTATCCGGGAATCCCTGATGGAAAATAAAGATTTGGCGGATTTGAGCAAGACTCTGGCAACCATCAAAATTGACAGTGACGTGGAGCTTGACTATGAAGCGGCAAGGGCGGAGGGATATTTTACGCCTGAAGCCTATCAGCTGTTTAAACAGCTGGAGTTCAAAAATATGCTGAGCCGATTTGAAAACGGAAATAATGGTAGAAGCGATGAACTTGTGAAATCCTTTGTGCAACTGGAAAGCCAAAAGGAGTTTCTGGACAAGCTGAAGAAAATAGAGAGTGACAGCCGGGTGGGATTGTATCTGGCGGTGGAGAAGGATAAAAATGCGGGAACAGAGAAGCTTTTTGGTGCAGCGGTCTGCATTTCACAGCAGGAAACCTTCTTTTTTGCAGTGAGACAACCTGAGAATGAACAGCTTTCCCTTTTTAGTGAAAGCAATCGGAACTTTGAGGACGTGGACACGGAAGCCCTCAGAGCAGCTTTATCAGGGCTGTCCGGGAGAGCGGAGATTGCTACCTTTGATATTAAAAAGCAGTATGCCTGGCTGAATCAGGACAGCACGGACAGGTACTTTGATATCCTGATAGGGGCATATCTACTGAATCCCTTAAAAAGCGATTATGATTTTGAGACCATTGCCTCGGAGCATCTGGGTCTCGTGATTCCCGGAAGGGCAGAGAGCCTGGGTAAGCTGAAAACCGGTGAGGCAGCAAAACAGATACCTGAAAAGTTTGCGGAATATTGCTGTTACGGGGCTTATGTGTCAAGGATGGCAGCGGATGTTCTGGAGGACAAGCTGCGGGATACCGGTATGGATAAACTGATGCGGGATATGGAGATGCCTCTTTCTCTGGTATTGTACGATATGGAGAAGGAGGGGGTTAAGGTACGCCGGGAGGAACTGAAGGCTTACGGCGATGCTTTGACTGCCAGAATTGAAGAACTGGAAGCCTCCATTCACGCGCAGGCAGGTGTAGAGTTTAATATCAATTCTCCCAAGCAACTGGGAGAGGTGCTTTTTGAGACGATGCATATTCCCGGCGGGAAAAAGACAAAGACGGGCTATTCCACGGCTGCGGATGTGCTGGAGAAGCTGGCGGAGGATTATCCCATTGTAAAGGATATTCTGGAGTACAGAGGTCTGACAAAGTTAAAGTCCACTTATGCAGAAGGGCTTGCCGCTTATATCGGTGAGGATAAGAGGATTCACACCAATTTTAATCAGACGATTACGGCGACAGGACGCATCAGTTCCACGGAGCCGAATTTACAGAACATTCCCATGCGCATGGAACTGGGAAGGCGCATACGAAAGGTGTTTGTGCCAAGAACAGGGTATGAGTTTATGGATGCGGATTACTCCCAGATTGAACTGCGGGTTCTTGCCCATATGTCCGGAGACGAACAGCTGATTGATGCTTACCGTACGGAGCAGGACATTCACAGAATTACGGCAGCAAAGGTGTTTCACACTCCCTTTGAGGAGGTGACGGATTTACAGCGGCGCAATGCGAAGGCAGTGAACTTTGGCATTGTGTACGGAATCAGCTCCTTTGGTTTGAGTCAGGATTTGAGCATCAGCCGGAAGGAGGCAGCGGAGTATATTGAACAATACTTTGCCACCTACCCCAAGGTGAAGGAGTTTTTGGACAGACTGGTGGAGGATGCGAAGAAGCAGGGGTATACTACCACTATGTTCGGCAGGAGAAGACCTATTCCCGAACTTTCCTCGTCCAACTTTATGCAACGTTCCTTCGGAGAGCGAGTTGCAATGAATTCCCCCATTCAGGGAACAGCAGCGGATATTATCAAGATTGCCATGATTCGGGTCTGGCGGGCGCTTCGGGAAAGAGGGCTTAAATCAAAGTTGATTTTGCAGGTGCATGATGAGCTTGTTATAGAGACTCTTTTGGAAGAAGAGGAGCAGGTCAGGCAGATTTTGTCGGAGAACATGAAGGCAGCCGCAGATTTAGCCGTGACTCTGGAAATTGATTTGCACACGGGAGAAAACTGGTATGAAGCCAAATAAGCTGTTGTTTATCGGAATTACCGGAGGCATCGGTGCAGGAAAATCGGAAATCCTGAGTTATATCGGAAAGCATTATAAATGTGAGATTTATTTAGCTGACCGGGTAGCCCATGAGGTGAAAAAACCGGGAACGGAGTGTTACAGAGCGCTTGTCGATTTGCTGGGCTCGGGGATTCTTTCTTCCGACGGGCAGATTGATAAGGGGCGGATGGCAGAAAAAATTTTTTCGGATTCCTCGTTGTTGGAAAAAGTCAACGGTATGATTCATCCCGCCGTAAAGGTGTATCTGTTGGAACATTTGGAGAGAGCCCGGGCGGAGGAAGAGGTGGAGCTGTTTTTTGTGGAAGCGGCGCTGCTTATTGAGTGCGGATACAGACAGCTTGTGGACGAAATGTGGTATATTTACGCCGATGAAAACGTGAGACGGGCACGGCTGAAGCAATCCCGGGGTTACAGTGAGGAAAAAATAGAAAGTATTATGTCAAAGCAGCTTTCGGAGCAGAAATTCAGGGAAAACTGTGATTTTATCATAGATAACAGCGGAACGCTTGCGGACAGCTACAGGCAAATAGACAGGAAACTGGAGGCTTTTACATGGCAGGAGTGAGAGAAGGACAGGGGCAGCTGGTGTTCGGCCTGGACATCGGCACCAGAAGCATTGTAGGTACTGTTGGCTATTTAAATAACGGAAAATTCCATGTGCTGGCCCAGCGCTCAAAAGAGCACGAGACCAGATCCATGCTGGACGGACAGATTCACGATATCGGCAAGGTAGGAGAAACCATCACACAGGTGAAGGAACAGCTTGAGGAGGATTTGAGCCGAAAGCTGACAGAAGTATGTATTGCAGCAGCAGGACGTGTACTGCGCACTGTCACAGCTCATGCGGAGCAGAGTTTTGACGGGGAGCACGAGGTCACGGAGGAGGATGTTTATTCTCTTGCCACCATGGGCGTGGAACAGGCCTATGAGGAGTTTTTGAAGAACAATGACACGGATATGAAATTTTACTGTGTTGGTTATACACCCATGCGTTACTATATGAACGGATACCAGATTGGTAATCTGAAGGGGCACAAGGTAAAGAATATGGCAGTGGATTTGATAGCCACATTCCTACCCGATGATGTGGTGGACGGATTGTATAAGGCAGTGGAAATAGCCGGACTGCATGTGGCCAATCTGACACTGGAGCCCATTGCTGCCATACAGGTGGCTATTCCTGAAAAATTCCGCATGCTGAACATGGCGTTGGTGGATGTGGGAGCGGGCACCAGCGATATTTCCATCACAAAAGAAGGAACCATTACTGCATACGGCATGATACCCGTGGCGGGAGACAGTTTGACGGACATCCTTGTACAGCATTGTCTTGTGGATTTTGATACAGCGGAGCAGATTAAGAGGCAGGCCGGAGTACAGGAGAAGGTGGAATATCAGGATATCATGGGGCTGACACAGGTCATCACCGCGAAAGAAGTGGAGGAAATTCTTGCTGATCACGTAAGGGAGATGGCGGAACAGGTGGCGGCATGTATCCGGGAGTTAAACGGAGAAAAGTCTGTCAGCGCCGTGTTTGTGGTAGGCGGCGGCGGCATGATTCCGGGCTATACGGAACAGCTGGCCAAGGCATTGGACATTGTGAAGGAACGTGTTGCTATCCGTGGACAGGAGGTTTTTCAGTCCGTTGAGTTTGAGATGAACAATCCCCGCAAGGATTCCATGATGGTGACGCCTATCGGCATCTGCTTAAGCTACTATGAGCAGAGCAATAATTTTATTTTTGTGGATTTCAACGGAAAACGTGTAAAGCTGTACGACAACGGAAAACTTTCCGTTGCGGATGCGGCGGTGCAGTCTGATTTTTCCAACGAGGAACTTTTCCCTAAGAGAGGAAAGGCACTTACCTTTACAGTCAATGGCAAGAGCCGTATTGTGAGAGGATTGCAGGGTGAAGCTGCGGTTATCCGGGTGAACGGAGATGCGGCGGATATTTACAGTCAGGTACATAACGGAGATCATATTGAGGTGACTCCTTCCACTGCCGGGGATGCTGCTGAGATGGAGTTGGGCAAGCTGCCGGAACTGGCGGAACGTCTGCATGTCTGCGTCAACGGTGCCAAGATTGATTTACCGAAGACGGCAGCTGTCAACGGGCAGCTGGAGAATGAGTTTTATGGCATCAGGGAAGGTGACGATATCAGGATCCGGAATTTTTATACCGTGCGAGAAGTGGCAGAGTTCATGGATGTTCCTCTGGGCGGGAAAATATTGGTCAACGATACTCCGGCAAAACCCGACACAAGAGTCTATGAGAATTTTACCCTGAATTGGGATGTAAACAGTGAAGTGACCTTCGCAGATTTGGAGGAGGAAACCGAGGAAGATGCCGCCATGAGACGCGCTGCAAAGGCGGCAGCAGAGACTAGGACGGCGGAGAGCAGGGAACAGTCCGATGAGCAATCGGATTTTGGCGCAGATGAGCAGCAGGCTGCATTCGGAGAGAATGTAGGTCAGAAACAAGATGCTGTTCAGCCGTCAGAGGCGGATGTGATTGTGCAGGAAGCGGCATCCGGCCCTGTCACCATGACGGTTATTGTAAACGGGCTCCCGGTAGTGCTTAGCGGAAAGAACAGCTATGTGTTTGTAGATGTATTTTCCTTTATCGATTTTGATTTAAAGAATTCCGGAGGCCGTTCCATTGTGACAAAACTGAACGGCAGAAACGCGGAGTACATGGAGCCGTTAAAGGATGGCGACGTGATAGAGATTTACTGGGAATAGGAAAGGGAGAAAATGAGACTTTGTAGTATAGCGAGCGGAAGCAGCGGCAACTGTATCTATGTAGGTTCAGAAGCCACCCATCTGCTTGTGGATGTGGGAATCAGCGGAAAGCGGACGGAGAGCGGTCTGCAGGAGCTGGGACTCACGGGAAGAGATATTGATGGCATATTGATAACACATGAGCATGCCGACCACATAAGCGGTCTGGGAGTATTGGTAAGGAAGTATGGAATCCCCATCTATGCCACATCGGGAACCATCGAAGCCATGAAATGGGACAGAAGTCTGGGAAATATTGATGAAAGTCTGTACCGTGAAGTGCAGGAGGACAGAAAGCTGACCATAAAGGATTTGACGGTGAATCCCATGCATATTTCCCATGATGCGGCACAGCCGGTGGGCTACCGCATATCCTACGGAAACAGGAAAGTGGCGGTATGTACGGATCTGGGGGTATATAACGATTATACGGTGGAGTGCCTGAAGGGAATGGACGCCCTTCTGCTGGAGGCGAACCATGATGTCAATATGCTTCAGGTGGGACCTTATCCCTATTACTTAAAACAGCGTATTCTCGGTGACAGAGGGCATTTGTCCAACGAAAATTCCGGGCGGCTTTTATGCCGGATTCTGCACGACAATTTAAAGACGGTGCTCCTGGGACATCTCAGCAAGGAAAACAATCTGCCGGAGCTTGCCTACGAGTCAGTGCGCATGGAAATCAATCTGGGAGAGAATCCCTATAAGGCGGGAGATTTCGATATCCGGGTAGCGAAGAGAAGCGAGATTACCCCGGTGGTGGAGATTGCGTAGAATAAAAAGATTCATTTACTTGCAAAAACAGAATAAATGTAGTTAAATGGAAATATTCGGAAGAAGGGATTCGGACAGGAAACTTTGTTCCGATATAAAATATGCGCAGGGCGCAGGAATGGAGATTTACATGAAGAGAACAATTATTACTGTAGTCGGAAAAGATACTGTAGGTATCATTGCGAAGGTATGTACCTATCTTGCGGAGAACAGCATCAATATCCTTGATATTTCCCAGACAATCGTACAGGGGTATTTCAATATGATGATGATTGTGGATACAAACGGCTGCGGCAAGCAGTTTGGCGATATGGCCGATGAACTGACGGCATTGGGCGAGAAAATCGGTGTGGTTATCAAGTGTCAGAAGGAAGAAATTTTTGACTCCATGCATCGTATCTAGTACATGGCGTCAACGGTGCTGCTGAAACAGGCAGGAGAATAAATCTGGAAGGGCATGGATATCAAAATGATAAATTTATATGAAGTAACGGAAACCAACAAGATGATTGAGAAGGAAAACCTGGATGTGCGCACCATCACTCTGGGTATCAGCCTTCTGGACTGCATTGATTCGGATTTGCAGAAGCTAAACGATAAAATATACAACAAGATTTACGAGGCGGCAAAGGACCTTGTAAAGACAGGCGAGGAGATTTCCAGAGAATTCGGAATTCCTATTGTCAACAAGAGAATCTCCGTAACTCCCATTGCACTGGTAGGCAGTGCTACCTGTAAGACAATAGAAGATTTTGCTTCAATCGCAAAGACACTGGATAAGGTAGCGCACGCGGTAGGCGTCAATTTTATCGGCGGATATTCCGCTCTTGTGTGCAAGGGCATGACTCCTGCCGATGAACTTTTAATCCGCTCTATTCCCCTGGCGCTTTCCACAACTGAGAGAGTGTGCAGTTCTGTGAATTTAGGCTCCACAAAGACCGGCATCAATATGGATGCTGTGAAGCTCATGGGCGAGATTATTCACTCCACTGCGGAGTACACCAAGGAGGACGATTCCCTTGGATGTGCAAAGCTGGTTGTATTTTGCAATGCGCCGGACGACAACCCGTTTATGGCGGGAGCATTTCATGGCGTAACCGAAGCGGATAAAATTATCAACGTGGGCGTCAGTGGCCCCGGTGTTGTAAAGACCGCACTGGAAAAGGTTCGGGGTGAGAATTTTGAGGTACTCTGTGAGACAATCAAGAAGACAGCTTTCAAGGTGACCCGTGTAGGACAGCTTGTGGCAAAGGAGGCATCCGCAAGACTGAATGTGCCTTTCGGTATCGTAGATTTATCTCTGGCACCCACTCCTGCAATCGGTGACAGTGTGGCAGATATTTTATGTGAAATCGGATTGGAGCATGCAGGAGCTCCCGGCACAACGGCAGCCCTTGCTCTATTAAATGACCAGGTGAAGAAGGGCGGCGTTATGGCTTCCTCTTATGTCGGAGGCCTGAGCGGTGCATTTATTCCTGTCAGCGAGGATCAGGGCATGATAGACGCGGTGAGAGCAGGAGCACTGACACTGGAAAAGCTGGAGGCAATGACCTGCGTCTGCTCCGTGGGACTGGATATGATTGCCATTCCCGGAGATACCAAAGCGACCACTATTTCCGGCATCATTGCAGATGAGATGGCTATCGGTATGGTAAACCAGAAAACTACGGCAGTCCGCGTCATCCCCGTTATCGGCAAGGGCGTAGGCGAGACTGTGGAATTCGGCGGACTTTTGGGCTATGCGCCGATTATGCCGGTCAATTCTTTCTCCTGCGATGCCTTTGTAAACCGGGGCGGAAGAATCCCGGCACCCATACACAGTTTTAAAAATTAGATGAATAATCTACACTATTACAAGCGGCAGGGTATATTCGTTCAGCGGTGCATTGACGGACAGCCCTGCCGCAACTCCGTGATAGAGCTGGCTGATTTGGATATCCTGTTTCAACATGATATAGGAATCCGCATCCAGAATTTTTTCTGCATCAGCCAGCTTGGTGATGAGCGGAATATTCGACTTTTCCTTGATGGCACTAAGAAGAGGAGCGGCAGCTTTACGGAAGCCCAATACTCTTGCATAAGGTGTGTAGCCCAACTCGGTACAGTATGCCATATCCTCCTTGGTGATATTTAAGAGAATATGAAGCAGACACCGGCTGATTCTTGTATAAGTCATTTCTTTTGTTTTCAGTAAATCACAGAAGCTGTCAAAGCTGACAAATTTATTCAGTTGTTTCACAATGCGGTCGGACAGGGCCGGTGAGACGTCCAGATATTTCTCAAATCCGTATTCCTTTTCCGAAAGCAGTTTATAATATAGAGCAGAGGAAAAATCATTACTGCAGACAAATTTTTTTCGGCTCAGGTATTGTGACAGCAGGCTTTTTACTTCCTCCGGAATATAGGCATGTACACAGGAGATGGCTTTCCCTTCCCCAAGAGACTGGCGGATGGCAAGAGCAGAGCAGTATTCCGTTTCGGGAACCGGATCATGGTATCCTGCGCCAAGACGTTTCACGGTGACCGGAACTATGGGGCTTTTTTGGCGCAAAAGAGCCTTAATATATTCAATACCCAAAATATTGTTAGGAGAGCGGAAGATATCACTGTTATCAGCCAAAACAGGTGCATACTGTATCAATGCAGCGGATCTGGCATTGGGATAGGAATACCCCATACGCAGAAATTCTTTTAATATAAAAGTAAACTCCTCCGGCTCGTCAGACAAAACAGATGCAACCTGCTCCAAAAGAGAAATATCCCCGCACTCACTGCCGAAACAAAGATGTGTGACAAGGTTCAGCCGATTCAGCAGAGAGACTGCACCGGCGGCAAAATATTCTGCGCTGGAGACTGCGTAAACGGCAGGAATCTCCAGCACCAAATCCGCACCACACCGCAGAGCCATTTCGGCTCTGGAATGCTTGTCGAGAAGAGCGGGAGCGCCCCTTTGCACGAAGTTACCGCTGATGACAGCGATAGTGTAGTCAGCCCCGGTAAGGCGTTTTGATTCTTCAAGCTGGTATTTGTGACCGTTGTGGAAGGGATTGTATTCTGCAATGATCCCGTTAATTTTCATGTGGATATTCATTCCTTTCCCATAGGAGCCGAACCGGCGAGGTCATGGGCTCAAGTGCGTAGTGAAACTGACTCCGAAACGCTGAAAGCAATATAAGAATTGCCGAAATAACGTTAAAAAATGCGGACGAAAAATGTGAAAAAAATAACATACTATGAAAGCGTTTACATGTGCTTAAATATCAGGAAAAACAGAAATGCGCAAATTGGTCTGTGTACTTGAAAATATACAATTTAACGCACATTTTCCCTTGTGTTGATATTCTATCTTTAGTATAATATAAACAGCTCGGTTTGTTAAGCGTTAAATTATTACAAACAAACATTAAGGAAAGAGAAAGCGGGCGACCGCCGGAAAGGAGAAAAGAGATGTCATATATTGACACAATCAAAGAGAGAGCCAGACTGGACAAAAAGACTATCGTACTGCCGGAATCCAATGACAAGAGAACATTGATTGCAGCAGCCAAAATCATGGAAGAGGGTATTGCCAATATTATCATGATAGGCAATGAAGAAAAGATTATGGACGGTGCCGGTTGGCTGGAGGTGGATTTATCCGGCGTTCGTGTAATCAATCCGGCAACTACAGATAAACTGGATGAATATGTAAACCTTTTGTATGAGACAAGAAAAGCAAAGGGAATGACACCCGAGAAGGCAAGGGAAATCCTTCTGAATGATTATCTGACCTTCGGCATCGTGATGGTAAAGGCGAATGACGCAGACGGTATGGTTGCAGGTGCATGTCATTCTACGGCTGATACCTTAAGACCCGCGCTTCAGATTTTAAAGACAGCACCCGGCGTAAAGCTTGTATCTGCTTTCTTTGTTATGGATACACAGTTCAAGGATCAGGGCGAGAACGGTGCCTTTCTGTTTGCGGACTGCGGACTGAATCAGGACCCCACAGCGGAAGAACTTGCCGCTATCGCTGATTCTTCCTCCAGAAGTTTTAAGGCGCTGATTGGCCCGAAACCTGTCATTGCCATGTTGAGCCATTCCACCAAGGGCAGCGCCAAGCATGCACTGGTGGACAAGGTTGTGGAGGCGACCAGGATCGCACAGGAGGAGTATCCTCATCTGACAATTGACGGAGAATTACAACTGGATGCTGCACTGGTTCCGGGAGTGGCAAAGTCCAAAGCACCCGGAAGTCCCGTAGCCGGCAAGGCAAATGTGCTGATTTTCCCCAACTTGGATGCCGGAAATATCGGTTACAAGCTGGTTCAGAGACTGGGTGGTGCGGAAGCCTATGGCCCTATGCTTCAGGGAATTGCAAAACCTGTAAACGATTTGTCCCGCGGATGCTCCTGGCATGACATCGTAGGTGTTGTGGCTCTTACGGCAGTACAGGCACAACTTGTCTAAACGCAGAGTCAAGTCGCACCTGCATTAACTGCCGAGCTTGCTCGAGCAGTAATGCAGGTGACGATTTGACGAGCAAAAGCACCGAGGAAAGCCGAAGGCTTTTCGAGGTGATGCTGCGTTTAGACGAGTAGCAAGAGAGTCGGCATTGAAAAGCAAAAGCACCGAGGAAAGCCGAAGGCTTTTCGAGGTGATGC
>Ga0129313_1000956_pt1 | contig 20676 bp, 17 predicted proteins | sample O1105metagenome_FD_94436 | JGI IMG/M metagenome (GOLD analysis project Ga0129313, IMG submission 94436) | Orangutan group fecal microbial communities from fecal samples from Wisconsin, USA - O1105 metagenome | ecosystem: Host-associated > Mammals > Digestive system > Large intestine > Fecal...
CTTACTTAATCCGATAGCTTATTTTCATGGTTACTCCACCACATGTCCGATATAGTAAAATCCATGACATTCATCCAACGAAACGGGCATAATCTTTCCAATCATCGAAGCATCCCCGGGTACATGGACAACAGTATTGTTGGAAAGTCTTCCTGTCACCATTTTATTGTCACTGTCATTTACCTCTTCCATCAGTACATCCATGACTCTTCCCCGGTACTTTGACACCTGCTCTCTGGCTGTTTCCTGTACCACCTTCAGCAGCTTGTTAAACCCTTCCTTTACCCGGGCTTCCGGCACCTGATTTTCCATGGCAGCGGCAGGGGTTCCGGTGCGCTTGGAATAGATAAAGGTAAAAGCATTGTCGAATTTCACTGTCCTGACTACATCGATAGTTTCTTCCAAATCCTCCGGAGTCTCTCCCGGGAAACCTACGATAATATCCGTAGTAATGGCAATGTCCGGGATTTCCCGTCGTATTTTCATGGCAAGGTCAACATACTGTTCTTTGGTATAACGTCTGTTCATGCGCTTTAAAATTTCTGTGGAACCGGATTGCAGGGGCAGATGCAGATGTCTGCATATCTTTTTAGATTCTTTCATAACCTGAATCAATTCATCGGATAAATCCTTTGGGTGGGAAGTCATAAAACGGATTCTCTGTAAACCCTCTATTTTTTCCACATCGCGAAGAAGCTGTGCAAAGGTGACCGGCTCCTCCAAATTCTTTCCGTAAGAGTTTACATTCTGACCCAGCAGCATGATTTCTACCACACCGTCAGCGACCAGCGCCTCAATCTCCCGAATGATATCCTTGGGCTCTCTGCTCCTCTCCCGTCCGCGCACATAAGGTACAATACAATAGCTGCAAAAATTATTACAGCCGAACATGATGTTGATGCCGGACTTAAAAGAGTACTTTCTCTCAACAGGCAAGTCCTCCACAATTTTATCCGTGTCCTTCCAGATATCGATGAGCATCCCTTCTGTCTCGAAGGAAGCACACAAAAGCTCTGCAAATTTGAATATATTATGAGTGCCAAATATCAAATCAACAAAGCCATAGCTTTTCTTGATTTTTTCAATGACGGCAGGCTCCTGCATCATACATCCGCAAAGGGCAATTTTCATATGAGGATTTCGTTTCTTATAGCCGTTCAATTCTCCCAGTCTTCCGTACACCCGCTGATTTGCATTGTCCCGGACGGTGCAGGTATTAAAAATAACAAAATCCGCATTTTCGCTGTCAATGATTTCATACCCCACATTTTCCAGAATTCCCACCAGTTTTTCGGAGTCTCTTGCATTCATCTGACATCCGAAAGTGGTGACACAACAGGTAGGGACATGCCCCAACTCCTCTGTCAAGGCTTCCACATGTTTCTTTGCCTTTGCCATGAAATAGAACTGTCGTTTTGTCTCTTCTTCCGGCACAGGGTTATTTATATCTATTTCCTTTAAGTCTGCATTATTTAACATTTTTTAACCTTTCTATTGTTCATTTACCCCGCATACCATGCTTACTTCTGATTCATATTTCCTAAAATCCGCGTACATCCCCGCCAACCGAATCAGCAATTCCGTCACCGTCTCCATGGACTGAACACAGGCATACTCAAAGCGGCTGTGATAGTTTGCTCCACCGGTACAGAGATTCGGACAGGGCAGTCCCATATAGGACAGTCTTGCACCGTCGGTCCCTCCTCTGACGGGAGAAATCACCGGCTCTATCCCCAGCTCTCTCAATGCTTTTGAAGCATTTTCCATGAGATGCGCATGAGGCCGTAAAGCTTCCTTCATGTTATAATAGGAATCCTTTACCTCCGCAGTAACTGTACCTTCTCCGTACTTCTGATTCAGGAAATCAGCACATTGAACAAACATCTTTTTCTTCTGCTCAAACAAATCTCTGTCATGGTCTCTGATAATGTAATCCGCAACAGTCTCCTCCACATTTCCGGAAATGCCGTCAAGATGGAAAAAGCCCTCATATCCTTCTGTATACATGGGATTCTGAAATACAGGTAAAAGTGTTTGGAATTCCTGAGCAACCAAGATAGAATTAATCATCTTACCCTTGGCGCTGCCCGGATGTACGCTACGCCCCCGCACAGTCAGTTTCCCCGCTGCCGCGTTGAAAGTTTCGTCCTCCAGTTCACCAAGTTCTCCTCCGTCTACGGTATAGGCAAAATCTGCGCCAAAAAGTGCCACGTTAAAGTAGTCTGCACCCGCTCCGATTTCCTCATCCGGTGTAAACCCAATACGTACCTTTCCGTGTCTTACTTCAGGATTCTTCAACAGATACTCTGCCATTGCCATGATTTCCGCTATGCCTGCCTTGTCATCTGCTCCCAACAGCGTGGTGCCGTCAGTGACAATCAGGTCTCTTCCCTGTAGCTTTAATACTTCCGGGAAATCCTCTACCCGGAACACGATGTTTTCTGTCTCATTCAATACAATATCCTTACCGTCATAATTTTCCACGATTCGGGGTCTTACATTTTCGTCCGTCACAGCCGGAGAGGTATCCATATGGGCGATAAAGCCAAGTACAGCGGCATCTTCGCAGCCCGGTGTGGCAGGAATCGTTGCATACAAATAACAATGCTCCTCATCGTAGGTTATTTCTGTTGCTCCGATTGTCTTCAATTCCTCTGACAACAGTTTTGCCAACACATGTTGTTTTGCCGTACTTGGCGTCGTACCCGTCGTTTCACTTGACTGTGTATCTATCTTCGCATACCGCATAAAATTCTCGATTGTTTTTGACATATTTTTCCCTTTCTTTTTTCCAAATAAATGCTATTCCCAATAAAAGTAACGCAGACAAAGTGCCTGCGCCATTTATCATAGCATGTTTTTTAATATTCAACAACTTTTTTTACTTATCCCTGTCATACTCTCTCGCTGTAATCTCTTTACAGATTCCTTCCGACAATACCAACACACAAATCAGATTCGGAATTGCCATCAACCCATTACAGATATCCGACAAATCCCATACTATCTGTAGCGGGCAGACACAACCCGCAAAGGCAACAAATCCGTAGAAGAAGCGATACATCAGATTATATTTAGCCTTTCCTCCCATCAAAAATTCAAATGCTCTCTCCCCCTGATAAGCCCAACCGATAATGGTAGCAAAGGCAAACAGTACAATACATACTCCGATAAAACATTCCCCGAAATCTCCCAGGACAGTATGAAAAGCTTCCAGAGTCAGCGCCGTTCCCGTCAGCGGATTTCCGGCTTCATCCACGGTTCCCAGCACACCGGATGCGGCAAGCGCCAGTCCGGTAGCGGTACAGATGATTACCGTGTCAAGAAATACTCCCGTCATGCTGATATACCCCTGCTTTATGTAATCATCAGTATCTGCTGCAGCTGCTGAAATCCCGGCTGCTCCAAGCCCTGCCTCGTTGGAAAAGATGCCTCTGGATACACCCCACCTTAAGGCGTCCATGGCAGAGGCTGTCACATGTCCGAACAATCCCCCCGACACCGCTTCCGGCGAAAAGGCTGCAGTCAGAATACCGCCGAGAGCCATTGGAATATTTCTCCAGTGAAACAGTATCACGGTTATGGTTCCTGCCATGTATATAATACCCATAAGCGGTACGATAAGCTGCGTAAATTTCCCTATAATGCAAATACCTCCCAGCACTACCAAAATGGTAAGCACGGTAAAAATAAGTCCGCTTTTTGCTTTTGAAAGCCGAAATGTAACTGCCAGGGCATCGGCTATGGAATTTGCCTGCGTCATATTTCCCATACCGAAGGAGGCGAACACTGCGAAGAATGCAAAGCTGACCGCCAGAAAATGCCCTATTTTCTTATTCGGGAACGCTTTCTCCATCACATACATGGGACCTCCGGCTGTCTGACCTTTTTCATTTTTCCCTCTGTATTTTACCGCAAGGGTACTCTCCACCAGCTTGATTGCCATCCCGAAAATACTGGCTGCCACCATCCAGAACAACGCCCCCGGACCACCCAGCACCATAGCGGTGGATACGCCAACAATGTTGCCTGTTCCTATTGTGGCAGCCAGTTCCGTCGTCAGGGACGAGAATGACGACACCTTTCCCGATTTGTTCACACTTTTTCCGCCTGTACTTATTCTTTTACTGTTCTTTCTCATTATCCCCTTCTTTATCGGGCCGTTTTTATCGGTTGCTGACAGATTACACTCTTTTCGTCTGTCCTCCTTTTCCCATCCCAGAGCACATTTCAGGGCATATTTCAGATTTCTCAAATTTAGGAAGCGTAAACGAACCGTCAGATAAATCCCCGTCCCAAGAAGAAGCACTAACAGCCAGGGACCCCATATGATATTATCTATTTTCTGAATCCACTCACTCACATATAAAACCCCTGTACCGTTTTCTAAAAATATATCGGTACAGGGGCAAAACTATTCCGAAAACTCCGGAATCCGATCATAGATTTCGGGAAATCCTACAATAAATTTTTGTGGTTTAAAAAAATACGTACTTTTATCATTCAATGCTTTTGCAGACCATTCCGCTTCCACCCTAAAGCGAAGTTCTGTTATATCCTGACCCTCCATCATTCCATCCCTGCTGTATGGAAACAAAAAATCGATACAATTTTTGTCTTCGCTTTCCTCCCATTTCAGGTTTTCCAATACCTTCTGTATCTTCTCTTCTTCGTCCGAACTGTCTATGTTGATATAGGGTGACTCTATGGCATCTACACCATATATTTCAAATTCTGAAGCATAGGCATAGTATCCGTATTCTTCTGCAATTTGAAATATCTCTGATTCTTTCTGCCCTCCGTAATAAAATCCCAGTGCATACCACATATTAAGCATATCAATGTCTGTCCGTGCACTAAACAAATCTCTCAGATTATAACCTTCCGCAGAAGCTTTGTATTCGTTCTGAATCAGGTTTTCTTCCGGCACCTCTATACTGATGCCGTAAAAGTCCCATGTCTCCGCATCAATCAAAAGTTTTAATACTGTTGAGTCCTCCTCCCCCAATTCTACATACCAGAGAATAAAATTCATGCCGTTTGAAAAATCATCCCCATAAATCACATACTGTCTGCATTGCCGCATCGGATAAAATAGTGCATTCTCAGTGATAGCCCCATAATCCATCCATATCCAAATCTCATCCCGATACAATCCCTTTTCGGACTTCAGAAAATCTTCAATTTCAGCAGTGTCCTCCATCTCCTGCGAAGCAACATAAAACTGTTGTCCCTCTTCCAGTTCTTCTGCAAACCGAAACAGCCTTTTGTAAAGCTCCTTCTCGTAGCCTGTATTGAAGGAGGTGATGTCCATTTCTTCCGCTTCGCTGAGTACTACCTTCCCGCACCTCACATTATCCTGAAATTCCAGTATTAACTTCGGTGCAAAAAAAGCAGCGGCTATCAAAATGACAAGTCCAAGTGCTCCAAAGCCAAATCTCTTAATAATACTTTTTATCCGCTTATTTTCTTTCTTCCCCTTCGTATTTCTTACCGCATTCATTCTTTTCCCATTCTTTTCCTGTCTGATTATATTCCCTTCAATTCTTTTGGTTATCTTTCTGCGGAAATACTACCTTCATGACGGTTCCTTCTCCCGGTCTGCTGTCAATCTGCAATGTCCCGCCATGTAGCTTAATGATTTTTTGGCATAGTGCCATACCGATTCCGGCGCCGCCTTCTCTTCGGGAACGGGACTTATCCACCATGTAAAAAGCTTCCGTTATACGGCTGATTTCCTCTTTGGGAATTCCCCTGCCGTTGTCCACCACCTTGACTTCGTAACCCCCGTCTCTCAATGCAGTTCCTTTCAGAAGGACAAAGCCCTTTTCTCCTTTGTCCGTGGCTTTCCTTGCATTGTCCAACAGATTGTAAAAAAGCGAAAGTAAAAGTTCTTCGTCACCGTAAATGATACCCTTGTCCATCTCCACCTTGCCATGTATCTTTTTCTCCTCCCAGACAGGACGTACCGTCGCTCTTATGTTTTCCTCCAGCCTCTTTGTCTGTACAGGCTTAAAAGCAATGGGATTTTTGTCCATGCTGACCAAATCCATCAGCTTATGAGACAGACTTTCCAGCCGCTTTCCCTGACTGAAAATGTAATAGGTTGCCTCTGCCCGCTCCTCCTCGCTCATCTTCATGGTATTCATCATATCCGCGTATCCGATGATAGAGGTAAGGGGTGTTTTCAGTTCATGGGCGAAGGCGGACGTGAAATCCTCTTTCTGTTTTGCTTCCAGCGCCTTTTCCTCCATCTGTTCCACAAGCCGGTCAGCCATTCTGTCGAAATCTCGCGCCAACAGCCCGATTTCATCCGTGCTCCGGTTGCCGCTTCTAAGACCGAAATCTCCGTCTGCAATCCGCTTCGCCGTTTTGCCTAGGCTGCTTATGGGTCTTGTGATATACCGGGAAAGTACATAGATACAGATTCCTCCCAGCAACAGCAAAAAAGCAAGCGCCATGCGGTATTGTGCCAACAATTCCTGCCTGATTTCATAAATGTCCGTCAATTCCCTGCATATACCAAGGTATATCCGGGAGTCTGCCTGCATAGCAGACACACTCAACAGAAAGAATCCGCTATCTGTCTTCCTTATCACATATCCACATGATTTTTCATCTTCCACAGCCACCACAAGTTCACCTGCAGCCTCCGGAAGGGCTCTTTCATCCATGTAGCCTTCTCCGTATAACCAGCTGCCGTCCTCTTTCAGGACAAAACAATGACTGCCATCCCTTTCCACACTGTCTGTTATGCTGTCCAACGTTCTTTTCAAAGCATAATCCTGCCCGAATTCCTCTGTGGACTGATATCCCGTTTCAAACAGGAACCGGAACATTCTGCTTTCGCTGTTGCCCCGCTCCACCTCCCGCTCCAACAGTCTCGAAAAGTTAGAGGACAGCATCCACATCCCGAAGGCAGTAAAGATAACCGTCAGCAATGCAGTTGTAGCCAAAAAAAGCTTATCCGCAAACTTCATCCTATTCCAACTCCAGTCGGTAACCCACCTTGTATACGGCAGAAATCTCCCTGTCCCAGCCAAGCTTCTTTTTCAGCCTCTGAATATGTAAATCCACCGTTCTGCTCTGTCCCATGTATTCACCGCCCCAGACTGTCTCATAGATAGTCTCTCTGTACAGGGCGATGTTCCGATTTCTCGCAAGCAGAAGCAGCAAATCAAATTCTTTCATAGTGAGAGGAATCTCCTCTCCTTTTCTCGTTACAGACCTGGATGCTGTGTCAATGATAACATCAAACACCTCCAAGGTTGCCTCTGTCTTGTGATATCTGCGCAGCACTGCTTCCACACGGGCAAGAAGTTCTACAATTTCAAAGGGCTTGGTCAGGTAGTCGTCAGCTCCCATCTTCAAGCCCTTCACCTTGTTCTCCGTACTGCCGAGAGCAGTTAAAAAGATAACGGGTAATTCCAAAGTCCCGGCATACTCCATCAGTTCATAGCCGTCGATGCCCGGAAGCATGATGTCCAACAGCACAAGGTCAAAATGCTCACTATCCATCAGATCCGCCGCGCGCTCTCCCTCCGCTGCCCAGACACAATCATAGCCCGCTCTGCGCAGATTCATTTTTATCAGATTTGCAATAGGTTCCTCATCCTCTGCAATCAGAATTCTCAACATCACACCCACCCCTTTGACACACTTTTCTCTCTTCCAAATATGTCTCAGAGTTGTATCATACTTGTATCAGGGAATTCTGTCAAGCATCCTCTCTCTCCATAAAGTACATTCTGGAGCCGAAATCCTGATAAAATCTCACTTCTTCGTTGTAGCCCGTACCTGCAAAAGCCTGCTTTAGCTTGACGCCGTGATACATCAGTTCATCCCCGTAAACCAGACAGTCCTCCGTTTCACCGTCCATCTTCACAAACTTAGCCACAAGATTGTGAGTCAGGGAATCCTGTTTGATATGAACCGGAGAAACCGTATTCACAAGGTCTCCGAAGTTTTTCAAATTATATTTCAGGCTCCTGTTGTAAAAATGATAGAGTTTTTCTTCCGCAAGTCCCTTTGCCTGATAGCAGGCATAAGGATTGTTAGGAATCACCAGTTTTTGAAATAGCATGCCCACTGCGCTGTTTTTATCCGGTGCCACACATGTCCACTCCATGGTATTTTCCGTGCTGACACCGATTGCCGAGTGATATCCGTATCCACTGTCTCCGGCAAAACTTCTCCCGCGGTAAAAATCGCCGAACTGCAATACCTCCCGCCACTTTTTATACAGTTCAATCTGTGCCTTCACAGCCGCCAGTTCTTCTTTTTTCATGTCGCAGAAATTACACTCGTAACCACAGATACCAAAGGCAGCCACATGAAATCTGGTCTCTATGGGCGTGACCCTAAGGGTCTGATGATTTGGACAGGATGATACATGAGCGCTTAACGTTGACATGGGGTAACCGTAACTGTAGCCGTTCTGTATTTCTGCCCTGCATAGGGCATCTGTGTTGTCGCTAGCCCATATCTGAGGGAAATAACAGAGAATCCCCAGATCAAACCGATTGCCGCCTGCACTGCAGCCCTCAAACAAAATTTTCGGGAAACGCTTTGTCAGTTCCTCCATACAGTGGTATAGACCGCACACATATCGATGAAAAACCTCTCCCTGTTTTTCCCGGTCAAGGTATTTGGAATAGGCATCCGAAAAAATACGGTTCATATCCCACTTCACGCAAGAAATTTCTGCAGAGGAAAATACTCCGGTCATCTCCTCTATCACATATTTCTGTACGTCCGGATTGCACAAATCCAGCAACCGTTGATTGCGCCCTTCGGAGTGACTCATACCCGGAATATCCATAGCCCATTCGGGATGCTCTTTGTAAAGTCTGCTCTGCACGTTCACCATCTCAGGCTCTACCCAGATACCGAAATCAAGCCCCAAAGCCTTCACCTTATCGCAAAGCCCCTTTAATCCCCCGGGTAGTTTCTTTTCGTTTACTGTCCAGTCCCCCAGTGCCCTGCTGTCGTCACTTCGTTCACCGAACCAGCCGTCGTCCATGACAAGCAGCTCAATTCCCGCATCCCTGCCTGCTTTTGCAAGGTGCAACAGCTTTTTCTCGTCAATATCGAAATAGGCTGCCTCCCAGCTGTTTAACAGCACCGGGCGTACCTTCTTTTTCCATTCGCCTCTCACGATATGTTCTCTCACAAAGCGGTGCATATTTTGGCTCATACCGTTAAAGCCTCTATGGGAAAAGGTCATAACTGCTTCCGGTGCCTCAAAATCCTCTCCCGGTTTTACCGTCCAAGAAAAAGACCGGGGATTGATACCGGTTACTACCCTTGTTTTCCCGAAGGCATTGACCTCTGCTGTCTCACAGTGATTTCCGCTGTAAATCAGATTCATTCCGTAACAATCTCCCACGTCCTCCGTGGTATGCTCTCCGGAAAGCATGACAAAGGGATTGGCCCGGCTGGATGAAGTGCCCGCATAAGAATCATTCACATGCTTTCCCGCCTGAAGCCGCACATCCGTCCGCTTCATCTCCCTGGCCCAGCCTCCGTTAAAAGAGGTAAATACAAATTCTGACGTGGGAAAATCCAGTTGCAGGCTCATCAGCCTTTTCAGCGTCACTGTTTCACCGCTTTCATTGATAAGTCTTGCACTTCGGGTGATTACATCGCATTCAGGATAAACATAATAATGCAGCTCCAGCACAAGATCATATCCACTGTCACAAAATGTGACACAAAGATGCTCCACGTGCCCATCCTCGCTGTAAGAGCCGGGTAGTGTCCGATAAGGTTCCTTCTCTTCCGTAATCGTATAGGATCGATAGAGAAAGTCCGAAGTGAAGCTGCCGTCTGCGTGAATCACTTCAATAAACGGCTCCCTGATATCACCCTTTCCGTAGGAGGACATTTCCAGACACACATTTTCCAGCGTCAAATTCTTGTGCTCATCGTCATACCAGACTGTATTTCCGGTAATAAATGCGCACTTTTCCCGCAGTGCGTACTCATCCCGAAAATGAATTTTTCTGCCGTAATACAAATGCTCCGGGTGCCCCGTATCCATAATACCGAACAGATAGGAGGTATGCTCCGTACACAACTCAAAAACTCCGTTTTTTTCCGTAATCATTTAGTCGCCCTTTCTCTGCATTCCTACGCGTTTCGTCTTTCTTTCAACTGTACGGAAATTTCCTCCACCTTTTTTTCCGTCAGCATAAATTTCTTTTTAAAATAAACTGCCGCAATTAAAAGTCCGATAATGGGAATGATTGTCATAGTCATTCTAAGTCCGACAACGCTACTGCTTGCAACATTCTCAACCACTGCCTCCGTATCATCACTCAAATTGAAAACCGAAAGACAAACGGAAGCAATCAGAGCAGCCACACCGGAAGCCAACTTCACCACAAATGTCTGCATGGAAAAGATTACGCTCTCGTCACGTCTGTTATTCTTTAATTCACCATAATCCACTGTATTTGCCAGAAAAACCGTAGTCAGCACAGAAAGGATTCCGTTGGCTGCGAAAATAAAGAATCCGGGAATAAACAGCAAAAATACGCTGGACATATTTGTAAAGGTTAAAACCAGCAGAGACGCATATCCGGCCATCGCACTGATAAAGCTCAGATAAAATACCTTTTCGGTATTCCATACTTTCCGCACCAGTGGGTATAAAATCATCATGGATAAAATCTGTACTGCCCCTCCAAAGGTGTTAAACAGCACATAGCTGTCGTTCCAGTTTGCACCGCCAAAGTCATATTTAAAGAAATAGATAACAAGATTTGAAGTAATGTAAATGGAGCAGTTAATCAAAACAATGGTAATCACCACCGTCATGGCCTGATCGTTCTGCAACAGCGTCCGAAACATCTGCCCCACAGAAGGTGCCTCCACATTCACCGTAGATTTTTCCTTGATGTTCCAACAGCAGATACCAATAAAAACTACAAATAAAACTGCGATAATCAGCGAAAAATACTGAAAACCATATCTCTCTATCTCGGTTGCGGAAGTCAATTCGCTATGGCCTATTTTCCCCAACATAGGAACACACTTCATCGTCAGAATGGTAATCAGGGCAGAACCCACTCCCGCACAGGAACGCGCCAGAGTGGAAAGTCCTTCTCTTTCCTTACCCCCTTCGGTAAATGCCGGAATCATGGACCAGTAGGGTATATCCATCATGGTATAGGTCACTCCCCAGAGCACATAAAAAATTGCTGCGTATGCCACCATCCCCGCACCATCCAGGGTTGGAGGTGCCGCAAACATAAAATAAAGCACAACAGCATTTAAAATTGTTCCGACGAAAAGCCAGGGGCGAAACTTGCCCCACCTTGTCTTTGTCTTTGCCACCAATACTCCCATAATGGGATCATTAAAGGCATCAAACACCCTCGCTGCCAGCAAAATGATGCCCATGATATAAGCCTTCACACCCAAAATGTCCTGATAATAATACAGAATATAGCTTGCTGAGAGCATGTAAACCATATCCTTGCCCACTGCTCCCAGTCCGTAGGAAACCTTTTCTTTACCTGACAATTTCATTTTCAAACCCTCCCTTAAAGTTTCTTGTTCTTACATGCAAAGGCTGCTTTCACAACCTCGTAAGCTCCGTTATAAATGCCTGCATCTTTATTTCTCAAGATATTGTCACACATATCGCAGAAAAATTTCTTCTCCTCCGTAAACATACGTACCATCTGCAAGGTGTGTGGAATATCTCTGCATTCCGGTGTTCCGTCCCCGATTTCTGCCGAGTGTACGGCGCCCCACTGCTCATGTCCTCCCACCCGTTTGATAAACAGCTTCGGCACAGGATAAAATGCCAGTTCACTGGGCTTTGTCACCAATACATCACAGCTTCTCATCAAAAGATTTGTACAATACACCGCTTCAAATATGTTTTCATGCCAGAAACCGTGTATTCCCTCCACCTTTTCCGTAAGCGCCTTATCAGCAAAGTCCACAGTGTCTTTCCAGTTGTTAAAGTGTTCCGATGCTAAAGCCTTCATTTCCGGCAGCTGTGAGCAAAGCTCTGTCCATACATTTTTATAGTCTCCCACGTTCACGTAAAGCGCTGCCTTCTTTTCCCTGATAAGCGGCAAAAGGTAATTAATAATCTCCGCAAATATTTCTCTCTGTGCTCCGGCACCTCCGATTGTCAACAGGAATCGCATGGGTTCGCCCTTTTCTTTTCGGGCTTTTCTCGCTGCGCAATCCGTTTCTATATGACTCACCAGCTCATGGTCAATATAATGTCCCGTATAAAGCAGTGCATCCTCCGGCATAGGTTTTAACACATCATTACCCTGCATCCCGTTTAAAATACGATAGCCCTGATATGCGTAGTGGGTCTGAACCGTATGGAGCGCTCCCTCGGCCAAATGAAGAGCCATGGGCCAGTTATCGGGGACTGCGTTGACTACATTAGTCATACCTGCATGAATCGCTGCCTGGGCCGGCCAGACATGGGTTGCCACCACGGGAACATCTTTTGGTATATTCCGGTAGACAGGTGCCATCAGTTCCGCGTTTTTCTGGTCTGCCGCATTGTAGGAAAGTTTTCGGAATCCCTCGTAATTCATAGGCTCCCATACGAATTTGTTAAACAGTCTGCTCTTCTGGGAGATTCTGGAGCCCAGAGAATACAAATCGTTCTGCGCACTGATTACCTTGGTGCAGGTAGTTTGTCTGTAGGAATTCAAATCCATCCAGTAAGGAGTATACCCCATCGCGTTTGCCGCGGAGGCAATGGCCATGGAAATCCGATAATGTCCGAAGCCCATTCTGATGTTACCCACGATAATGCCTTTTTCCGTATCAAAGCCCTCCGGTATATTTTCCGCATTTTTCTCCGCAACCGGCGTTCCTTCCCCAAGCCTGATTTCCTGTACCCCCAACAGCTCTCCGATGGCCGGATTTTGAACCAGTGTAACCGGATAGCTTAATCCTGTGTCGTCCCCGAATTTTTTTACATACTTTCTCTTGGATTTCAACGCTTTTTTGTAGGTACTTTTGCTCATCTCATTGCCGAAAATCACCTTTGATTTTTCCGACATTTTGCAACCTCCTCTTTTCTACTCATTTTTTATTACTCTGACTCTTGCTTTCAATGCATGTCTTCCATGCTTTTTTCTGATTCACTATGGATTTCAACCGAGAAAGGAAGCCTGCAATCCTGCATGCCATTGCATTTCACAATCAGGCTGCCCCTTCCGCTTCTTCCCAGACTCTTAACATAGGCACCTCCCATACCTCCCTTCAGAGAGATACAATCGGGTCCGATAAGTTGGATATCGCCCTCTGTTTCAAGCCGTAACGGCTCATTGAAGAAGGGAAGAACATTTCCGTTTTGGTCTACTGCCCTGATTCGCACCAATGCCACGTCATAGGAATTCTCTTCAGTAAGCCTTACATGATCTGCCGAGCACAACAGCTTTACTTCCTTTGCAGGCTCTTTCATCATCTCCTTCACTACCTTGCCATTCTTTACCGCCTCGAAACGGTATACGGTAGATGTGCCACCCCAGTCACCGATATATTTGTTATAAAGCGCAACTGCTTCCACAGGCTTCATATGATAGACCAGAACCAGTTTCAAGGCAATCAGGTATATCCGACGGGGAAGGTTTCCAAGCCCGTACAATGCCGCCGCATTCAGGGCTTCCTTTATGGCCTTTGCCTGTGCAGGCTTAATGTTTTCTTCTTCCATGATGGCATTGCCGATAAAATCATCCAACGCAATAGGACCATGCTTTAAGTTACGGAAGGGAGAGTCTCCGGGAACATATTCTTTGATAAATCTGTCATTCTTGTACATCCGCACGCTGTCCGCATTTGTATAAATCCAAGTCGTACCCCTGTTACAGCCCGGATGCTCTCCGATATCCATGGAGGAGCTTATCTCCAGCACCGTTTCCTGCTCTTGTTGACAGGTGTATATATATGCTGCTTCCTTGAGATTACGGAACATATCTGTCACACCGTGATAGCAAATCCGGTCGCCGCTTCCGAAATCCTTATGGGTATTGTAATCAAACATACACCATCCGAAGCTTCCTGCGATGTCTTCCTCCCCGGCCACCGCATTTAATACCGTTGCATGCCGGATTGCGTGCTCTCTTCTGTGGGCCTCGGTATCGTATGACTTTGTGGGATACATATGTCCGTTGTATTCGCTTATCAGATACCCTTTTTTCATATTCGATGTCACGTTTTTCTTCTGTTCGCATCCCTTGTTACTACCGTCGTGCACAAAATCGTTGTAGGTGTATACATCCTCCAACAGACTGCTCTTTTTATGTGCCCGTACCCCTCCGGTCTGTCTGGAAGGATCTATACGGTGCGCCGCCTCATTGGTTTTTCCGTAAAAAATATCATCATCCTTTGACTCATTGATACGGACACCCCAGAGTACAATGGAGGGATGATTGCGATACTGCCGCACCATATCCTCTGTATTTTGTATTGCCTGCTCTTTCCATGCCTCATCACCGATATGCTGCCATCCCGGAATTTCCGTAAATACAAGTAACCCTATTTCATCGCATTTACTCAGAAAAAAGTGACTCTGAGGATAGTGAGAAGTACGCACTGCATTTACACCAAGCTCTCTCTTTAAAATAATGGCATCCAGCTCCTGCATGGACTTTGGCATCGCATAACCGACATAAGGATAGCTCTGGTGCCTGTTCAACCCCCGCAGCTTTACCTTTCTGCCGTTGAGATAAAAACCATCCTGGCGAAAATCTGCCTTGCGGAAGCCAAAGGAAACCTGTCTCTCATCCAAAAGCTCCTCCCCGGCATATAATCGCGTAGTCAGTGTATAAAGGACAGGATGCTCCACGCTCCAAAGCATTACTTCACCGAACTCTACCCGCAGTGTAAGTGTTGCCGTGTCTCCGGTTGCCTCCTCTTTCTTCTTTCCCCCTGCCGTCTCAACCGCAGCCTTAACTTTTTGTGGCGCAGCTTCTCCGAGGCATTTCTCTTTCCCTTCTGCATCTTTTATGTACAGTCTCAGGAAAAGCTCTCTATTCTCATCAGGGTATTTTATTTCGTAATCAGAGATAAGCGTCACCTTATCTGCCTTTTCTCCGTCATCAGAAATACTGTTTTCCCCAAACTCACAGTAATGGAATACATCCTCTATGCAGCAGGGCTCTTGCACCTCCAGATACACATCCCGATAGATACCACCGTAAGTCATGTAGTCAATCACATATCCGAAGGGTGGTATATTCAACGATTCCCTGCTGTCCACCCTCACAGCAATCACATTATCCTGTCCGTAATGAACGGCTGAACCGATATCTGCCGTAAATGCAGTGTAGCCGCAATGATGTTCTCCCACAATTTTCCCATTGCAGTAAACCACACTGTCATGGGCAATTCCTTCAAAAGTCAGGAGCAGTCTTTTTCCCCGCCATTCCTCCGGTATCCGAAGAATCCGCCGATAACCGCTGACCATCTGATATGCCGTTTCATCAAAATAAGAAAAAGCCGTTTCCTGCACGGTATGAGGAAGTCTGACACTTTTAAGTAAATTTTCATCACAGTTTGCTTTCAACAGTTCCTCGCTGAATTCCTTTGTAAATTTCCAGTGATCATTCAAATAAATTCTGCCTGTCATTCGCTTTTCCCCTTTTGTTTACTATTCCACAGAAATTCCATCCATGATCACATTTACTACCTCTTCCAATGCCTCCATATAACCCAAATCATTTCTGATTAGGATATCCCTCTGGAAAAACTGTTCAAGAGATGCTTCCAACATCATTTTTACGATGGGTATACTTACTTTTCGGATAACGCCCTCACGCATACCCTGTTCCAGAAGCGCAATGGTACCCTCCCAGCCTGTTTCAAGACGTTCTTCCACCCTTGCATAAATAGCAGGATATTTTTCCCGAAGCAGGTACAGTTGTCTGAAATCCACATTCTTATAACTTTCCGGCATCACTCCGAGAATTTTTCTTGTTTTTTCCAGCGTACTCAGATTTCCATCTCGAAGAACCTGTTCTTCACTCTCTTTGATGGAGTCAAACAAATAATCCACCATAGCCATGAACATGCTTTCTTTGTCTTCAAAGACCGTATATATGGTCTTTTTACTGATACTAAGAACTTTTGCAATATCCTCCATGGTAAACTTGATTCCCTTTTTGTTAAATACCTCCAGCGTTCCCTCCAGAATTGTCTCTTTTAATTCCATATTTCCTCTCAATCCGCCGCTGTATACTATCTCACCGCTCACAACGACTCATCAATTACCTTCAGGTTAAAAAAAAATAAGGAAACTGAATTTAGATTTTCAGTTTCCTTCATTATAACATTGTACTGATTTTCATACAAGAAACTAAATTCACAATTTCAGTTTCCTGTTTTTATCTGTTTTTACCAAAATTTTTCTCCTTGCTCCGAGAAATTATATCAGGAGCCGCTGGATTTGTATTTGCGCACTCCATAGTGCCACAGCCCATATGAGGGAATCATAAACCATAGCGCAAGCAAGGGCAAAAAGATATAAAAGGGATTATCCCGTCTGTCCAAAATATACAGCAGAGGATAATGTTGCACCAATGCGTAGGGAATGACAAAAGTGGTCAGTTGCAACATCCTCTTGCCATAGACGCCAAAGGGATACTTGCCGTATTCTCTTGCTCCGTCCGTAAACAGATTCATAAACTCCAATCCCTCCAGTGTAAAGAAGCTAAGCGCTGCATAAATCATGAACAAACCCGTAAAAAGCCCGATTCCTCCAATCAACATAAATACGACTGTCAGCACTTTCGCTGCCGTCCATCTTACCTCCACATGGGTCATACCGTACACAAACATGACCAGAGCCTGTAGAACCTTCCCGATTCTGACCAGCTCAAATTTGCTTCCCAGCACCTGTAAAACCTCGTTCCTCGGGCGCAGCAATACCCTGTCGAAGGTGCCTTGTCGTATCATGGAAGGAAAAGTATCGAATCCCCTGGCCCAGATTTCCGCCAGAGAGAATTCCATGAGCATAATGGAGAAGCACAACAGCACCTCGCTGTAGGTAAACCCCTTTACGTTGGAAAATCTCTGAAACATGAAATATACTCCCAGAAATACGCTGAAAGATACCAGAAACTGTCCTAATGCCATCAGTAAAAAAGAAACCTTATACTGCATGGCACTTCTGAAAATAATAGACAGATAATGAATATATAACCTTAAACCACTGACTTTTTGTTTTTTCATGATACAAATCTCTTTCCTCTCTCCGTCGCTGACAACGTTTTTAACATCGCAGAATCTTTTGCCGTTAAACTTCATGTTATCATCCGCCCTGTATAATTGCCTTTCTCTCACCTCCGGCTCCAATCACTCTACCCAGAGCAATCAATGATAACAGCCAAAAAACCTGTATCACAATTGCTCTCGTCATCTCCTGCCCTGCCAGATTTCCGCTGTAAATTCGAAAAGGTACATTTCCCATGGATGCAAATGGATTCAGTTCCAGAAGCCTCTGTACCTTTTCCGGGAAAAAAGGAAGGGGAATAATCTGTCCCGAGAAAAATTCCACCACCGAACAAAACAGGATACGGAGTCCGTCCCCGGATATGGTAAACAGGGAGGTAACATACACCAGCATATTCAGAGATACCATCACAAGAAGTCCCAACATCAGGGTAATTAAAAACCACATAAAAGCGTAGTGCGAAGCCGGAAGTCCAAGCCCGTAGCTCTTCGGCAGAAATACTGCCACAACCAATATGGGAATACACCTGAGCAGGGCACGGGATAATCTCAGGGCCACGCTCCTGACAAACCACATGTCATAGATATGTATGGGACGGCACAGCTCGTAAGCCAAATTGCCGTTATTTATGGTATCAAAGATTTCACCCTCAAACATCCATGCTCCGAAAAAGGCGAGGAAGGCCTGCTGGAGCCACACATAGGATGCCGTTGCCTCCATAGTCATGGGATAAGCGGTAGGGTCCGCCTCATAAAAGGCGTGAAATACCATGATTTCCATGAATCCCCAAAAAAACTGTGTGGTCATGCCCGCCAGCGCAGCTGTGCGATACTGTAAGCCGGTAATAAGCCGCAGCCGAAAAAAAGAAAAATATTTCTTCATAAGCCACCCCCTAAATCTCGTAGGTACGGTACAATTCCGCCAGTGTCTCGTCCATGCTCTCTCCGCCCCGTCTGATGTCCTCCAGTCCACCGTCCATCAAAATCTGTCCTTTGCCAATCAAAATGATGCGGCTGGCAAGAGCTTCAATATCCTGCATGTCATGTGTAGTCAATATCACGGTTGTCCCATGATTCTTATTGAGATTTTTCACAAACTCCCGAACCGCCAGCTTGGAAACCGCGTCCAGACCGATGGTAGGCTCGTCCAAAAACAAAATTCTCGGACTATGCAGCAATGATGCTGCAATCTCACAGCGCATACGCTGTCCCAGAGAAAGCTGCCTGGTGGGCGTTCTCAGCAATTCTTTTAAGTTCAGTAATTCTGTTAATTCTACGAGATTTTCCCGGTATACGGGTTCTGAAATGGAATAGATATCCTTCAAAAGTTCAAAGGAATCTATGACCGGAACATCCCACCACAGCTGGGAGCGCTGTCCGAAGACAACTCCTATTTGACTCACATGTTCGATACGGCTGCATCTCTCCTGCTTTGTCAACGGCACTTTGCTGCCTGAATTCCAGAGAAGCCTGCCGTCCACGGTTACATTTCCGCTGTCAGGGGTCAATATTCCGCTTAGAATTTTGATTGTAGAGCTTTTCCCCGCTCCGTTGGGTCCGATATAGCCCACCATCTCGCCGTCGTCAATGGTAAAGCTGACGTCCTTCAGGGCATGAATCTCCTCATACTCCCTGTGAAAGAGCGCCTTGCAGGCCTCGGAAAAGCCCGCGTTTCTTTTTGCAATCCTGTACGTTTTGCATACATGCTCCATCGTAATCATACTGCTTCCTCCTGGTAGTTTAGATTTTTGATATCCACTTTCCAAGTAGGCGGTGTCAAGCACACCTTGTCCGTCGGTTTTTGCCGACAGATACCTGCTATGAAATTGTCCCCCTCAAAACGCGAGGGAATTTCATAGTAACAAATCCTTCGTTACATGTCAACATGAATAATAACCTTTCATTGTTTCTCCTCACAATTTTTCCCGACGCCCATATGATAATACTAAGCAAAAAACTTGAAAGGAATCAAAATGCAGGACTATAAATATGATAACAACATTGACAAATTTCCTGTTGCTATGGCATATGTGCCCTGGCAGAGATTTGAAAAAATGTTTGATGATTTGGAAAAGGCCTATCACATCGGCACAATATTTCCTGAATTAGACAAACCTTTTACAGGAAGGAGATGTGTATAGTGGGCAGCAGGGAACAACTTTTAAATGACATCGGAATCGTGAGCTTTGTACTGGTAGACTTGGGCCTCTATCTGGATACCCATCCTTTCGACCGCAATGCCATGGAATATTTCAACCATTACAACCGCATCAAACATCAGATGGTAAAGGAATTCTCCATGAAGTACTACCCTCTTACCATGGATATGGCGGAAAGTAACAAAGAGTGGAGATGGGGAGCTGCTCCCCTGCCCTGGGAAGGAGCGTGCGGATAAATGTGGAATTATGAAAAAAGACTTCAGTTTCCGGTAAATATCAAGGAACCCAATGCGAAGCTGGCACAGGTTATCATCAGCCAGTACGGCGGGCCTGACGGCGAAATGGGCGCAAGCATGCGTTACCTCTCTCAGCGATATGCCACTCCCTACAGAGAGGTTGCCGGACTTCTGACCGATATCGGCACTGAGGAACTTGCTCATCTGGAGATGGTTGCAGCCATTGTGCATCAGCTCACGAGAAACCTTTCCATGGAAGAAATTGAGAAGAGCGGTTTTGCCCCCTATTACACTGACCACACTGTCGGTATATGGCCCCAGGCTGCAGGCGGTATACCGTTTAATGCGTGTGAGTTCCAATCAAAGGGTGATATCATTACCGATTTGCACGAGGATCTGGCAGCAGAACAGAAAGCACGCAGCACCTATGACAATATCTTGCGTCTGATTAAAGAGCCTGATGTCTGTGAGCCCATCAAGTTCCTGCGTGAGCGCGAAATCGTGCATTTCCAACGTTTCGGCGAAGCTCTGCGTCTGACTCAGGATAAGCTGGATTCCAAGAACTTCTACGCCTTCAATCCCGGCTTTGATATGTGCAAAGACTGTGATGACTAAACAAATTTCATAAGAGACCGGGGTACCTTGGTAATAAGGTGCCCCCAAAATTACACCCATTCATTTCCATTGATATTCTCTTTTTCTTGTGCTACTATCATGCGTGTAACATTACTGTAATATTTGTGTAATTATATTGTCACATTTATGCGGGTAACAAAAAACATACGAAAGAGAGGTATATCAATGAATTTCTTACCATCTATGTTACTGGCAACTACAATCATCGGCGGAAGCTGCAACTTACCGGAAGGCTTGTCCGGACTTGAGGCACCGGACTTCTTCCCAACCTCCTGCAAGGAAAACTATGTGAATTGTCAGGTTTTTGTGGGAACATGTTCTGATTTGGAGAGCATTTTTGACTGTTTCCGCCCTTCATTTCCCGGTTTCGGAAATTGTGAAAATGAAAATGAGACTCCTGATGCAGAAATTCCCGGCGATGATGC
>Ga0129313_1000959_pt1 | contig 20546 bp, 16 predicted proteins | sample O1105metagenome_FD_94436 | JGI IMG/M metagenome (GOLD analysis project Ga0129313, IMG submission 94436) | Orangutan group fecal microbial communities from fecal samples from Wisconsin, USA - O1105 metagenome | ecosystem: Host-associated > Mammals > Digestive system > Large intestine > Fecal...
ATGGGACAGAATGAGAGAGGATTGGAAACAAAAAAGGAAGCAGGCCCCGGAGCCGGATGGCGGAGGGGCCTGCGTGTGGATTCTTAACTTGTCTCTTTGTTCTTCGGTGAACGCCCTGTATCATAGTAATATAGAAAAGAATATAAGTCAATATGTGACGATAAAATGTAACCTTTATAAATGTACTTTTAAATTAAAGTGTAGGTATTACAATGATGTGTGACAAGAGATAAAAAGGATTGCGAACAGGACACCATTCTCATTTTCTTTGTCATGGAGATAACAGCCTGTGGGATGAGAAATCATTTTACAGGCTGTTTCGGTTATAAGGGTATTGCCTCTCGCAGTTCCCTTTTATACTTGTAATATGTATTTCGTGCAATGCCAATGAGCCTGATACAATCTGCATCGCTGAGTGTGCCGTCAAAATCCTTGCTGTACTTTTTGATGGCATCCTTGCAAGCGGCAGCTTTCTTGACAACCAATTTGCGGCCACGTTCCTGCCCTATCTGCTTGCCGTTTAGTTTGGCGGTCAGCATTCCCTCTCTGGTGCGTTGGTGCAGGTCGTCAACTTCCTTTTGAGCTTGCGCAAAGGCAAGGCGTATCTGCTCTTTGGCGAGGTCAACGGTGTACTGATTCAGTGCAGCAATGACCGAGGATACAAAACTGTCGGTAGCGGCATTGCCGGTTTTCAGCTGGGTGCTGATTTGCCGCTGGATGGTCTGGCGGTAAGTCTCCGTGTTGATGTGTGGCTCTTTGAGAAAGCAAAGCGTTACATTTTGGGCGTACAGGTCTTCGTATAGTTGGCAACCCTCGTCTGCATTACGGCTCATACGAGATACACTGTCAAATACGATAGTGTCTCCTGCTTGCACGGTGTGAAGCAATTTATCCAATTCTCTGCGGCCTTGATAGGTCGTGCCGGTATATACTTCTCGGATGATATGTGCGGTTGGGTACGTTGCCAGAATGTTGCGTATTTGCCGTTCAATATTTTGCTGCGGCGTGGAAATGCGGCAGTAACCATATATCTGCATGGCGGTATCACCTCTAAGGCTCGTTAATTTTGATACTGATAGTATACTTACTTTGTCATACGATGACAAGCACTTTTAATACTACTTGTGCATAGCTTAAATTTGATACCGGAAATGATGGCGGTGGTCGCTTGTGTGACCGCCGCCATCATTCTACTTTTCGGATGTAGCCGCAAGACTGCACCAAGTGCAGGTTTTGCACTCGGCCATTTTCCCACAAGGGGGAACACCGGTATCTGGTTCGTATGGGCAGGAATGGTAATCGTATTGCATTGTAGTGCTCCTTGTTAAAAGTGTACATATAAAAATGGCGGTCTACTCTCACTCGACCATTATCGCTGTTATTGTCACTTATTCAGCAACGACCATCTTTGCCATACAGTCGCCACATATTATGTTGATGACCTTGGTCGCTCGGCAGCTGTTCCCGCATTTGGGGCAGATATATTTGCGGGTGCTGCTAGGCTTTTTCGTTCTGGGTTCTGCGCCTGCACCGCTGTTGCTGCCCTTGGGGAGCGTTCCGAGCACATCCAGTAGGTTAAGGCTCTCGACCATTTGGAAATCTTGCCAGCCCTGCTCCTCTACAAAATCTAGAAGCTCAAGAGCTGGGCTGGTAATTGTCCAGCCGTATTTAGGATGATGTTCGACTTCCAGACCGTGGGTTTCTGCAATGTGCTTGAAATTCTTGTTGTGGTAGACCCCGTTATTGCTGGTGTCCTTTATCCCGTGTTCCACACAATATTCGTGTACCATCTCATGGACTAACACGCCAGCCAGAAAAGCGCACTCCTGATTTAAACTGGCGGAGCTTATATTGATTTCGTAGCGCCGTTCCTCTCCTGTCCGCCAGACTTTGCCCGTTGTAAAATGTCCATACGCGCCAGCGGTCTTTTTTAAACTAATAACCACTTCCGGCAGTTCGCCGCCAAAAAAGCGGTTGTTAAGTGCGCGGAACATTTTCTCTAACTGACCCGCAACGCGGCTTGTTTTAATCGTCTGTTTCATTTTCGTTGTCCTTTCGTCTTAAAAGTTTGCTTTTAAATCCCCGCCGAAGCGGTTTGCAGGATTGGCCCCTGCCGACGAAAAGAAAAAGTAAAGCCCACGCCCTTGTGTCAACAAATCATGGAATATCGCAGCACCCCCGCAAAGTGCGAGAATATGCCGTGAAAGTTTGTTGACTAAAGGGTGTGGACTTATATACTTTTTTGAGCGGCAGGGTTACGCTTCCCCGTCCCGCCACAGCGGAGTACCGTACTATTTTTATAAAAAATACGATATGTATATATTGACATGCCGTATATTATATGCTATTATATACATATCGTATTACATAATGAATTGTATTTCAACTCGTAAGGGGGCGTTCTGATGAACCGCTATTTCATTTCAGATAAAGAAAGCGACATTCTGATTACTGTCGCAACCAAAGTTTTCGGCTTGAAAATCGGAGACATCATCAATATGGCAATCAAAAACGAGTTTCTGCCGATGACAGAGCCGTTCCGCACAGAGGCAACGTTCATTTTGCAGCGCCATGCAGAAAATAAGTTGGATGCGTGGGAAATCAAGCAGTCAATGACACGCGGCATCAGGGCGTTAGGAACACGCCCAGTGTACGATGCAGACCGTTTACAGGGCTTTTTTGCCAGATACCATCTGCATGAGGATGTAGAGAACTGCACCATTACAGAGAATGATGCCTTGTGGGAATCTGCTATCGAAGTCTACAGTTTTCTCGGCAAACAGATTCCGGCTGGTGGTATCAATAAAATTAACGGTGCGTGTTTGGTAGATGATATTTTTGCAGAGTGGGATATTCTGTGGGGTGAAAAGGCTGTGTACGATGTACTGGCAGCGCTGGCGTTTCGTTGTGTGCCGAGTCTGCTGTTCAGCTGGTTTGACGGTATCCAGTTCCTTGTAGGAATCGAGCGTGATGCAATGGGACAGTGGTGCCGTCTGCCGAGTAGAAAAAAGTAAGACCTGATACGCCTTTGCAATAGTAAGGCGTACAGGTCGCAACGAGGGCGGTGCTGATGCTCTGCGCGGGAGTGCAGAACTTGGCGCCGCCAATCTTATAGGGGTAGGAACGGCGAGAAGTCGTTCCGATGGGGGCCGCAGCCCCCACTGACGGCAAGCAGGTCTTGTCGGCAGCGGGGAGTCCAGAGGGGTCACGCCCCTTTGGCAAGGTAAGCCCGCAAGGGCGGTGGGAGTTTCCGGGGAAACTGCCATACCTTGTATGGCACATCAGTCCGCGACTAAATGAGCTGCTTCGTTGTGCAGGGCATTTCAAGGTGTGGGCAAAGGGGACATGAACCCCGTAAAGGAAAGTGAGATTACAATGGCAAGTGTAGAGAAGTTTTCAGCGGGCGCAGTCCGCAATCAACTGCGGCACAATCGCCGCGAAATCGAACATTCCGGCAATCCTGACATTGACCCGTCTCGGCAGGGGCGGGACTATGTTCTGTCCCCCGATAGGGACATGAGCGATTATGACTATTTTTTGCAGCGCAAATCAGAACTGTACTGCTATAAACGCGATGACGTAAAAGTTATGGCAGGCTGGGTCGTGACCGCCCCGCAGGATTTAGACCCAGAGCGCTACGACGACTTTTTCTGCGCAACATACGATTTTTTGGCAAATCGCTATGGCGAGGAAAATGTCGTGCAGGCCATCGTCCATGATGACGAGGGCGGCCAACCGCATTTGCATTTTTGTTTTATGCCTGTTGTCGAAGACCCGAAGCACGAGCAGGGCTATAAAATCTGTGCGAACGATATTCTTGACCGCCGTGAACTGCGCAATTTTCACCCAGACCTGCAACGCTACCTGAACGAACACGGTCTGGAAGATGCCCGCGTTATGACGGGCATAACAAAGAGGCAGGGCGGCAACCGCACTGTTGCACAGCTGAAAGCTGAACGCGAGCAGGAATACCAGCAGGAAGTAGAACGCCCTGCGCTATATTTTGGAGAATCCAAAATTGAGCAGGGGCTTCACTTTTAATAAGGTGCGACCATGAAACAAGTTATATGGATTATCAGCTGTTATCTCTATGGCGTGGCGGCAATTCTACTGGTTATACTGCTGCTGTTGGTGTATCTGCGCGGGCAGGTTAATCATCTGCCAAATCCATTTTCCAAAAAGAATCTTGCGTATCGGCAGCCAGCGCAAGCAAGAGGAATCCTGTTTGGCAAGAAACTGAGCCTATTGGCCTACTCTCCTGAACAGGACGAGGGGCATATTCTCGTAATGGGGCCGTCTGGCACAGGCAAGACCAGTGCGCTGCTGATTCCAACGCTACGCAGCTGGCAGGGAACAGCGCTGGTGGTAGACATTTCCGGCGACATTTCAGCTAACGTCAACACGCCCAACAAAATTGTATTTGACCCGACAGCGGAAAACTGCATCCCGTATGATGTGTTTGCCGCAATCAATGCGGTAACGGATGAGACCGAACGGCAGGAGCGCTTGGAGCAGCTTGCCTACCTGCTATTGCCGGACAAAGCCAACGATAGCGAGGCAGGTATTTTCTTCACGAAAAATGGCCGAAAAATGATAACAGCGACGCTTATCTGCTACTACGGTATGGGCTGGGGCTTTGTCCAAATCTGCGAGTTCTTCCTCGGCCATGATTGGCGCGGTTTGCTAAATGATATTGCAAAGCAGCAGAACCAGACTGCAAATATGTTCATCAGTTCCTTTGCAGGCGCGTCAGAACAGAATACAGCAGGATGCAAGCAGGCGGCAGACGATGCCTTAAAACTGTTTGCCACAAACGAAAAAATTAAAAATGCACTTCGAAAATCAGCCAGCTATGAGCAGTCAATCAGCCCGGCTACGCTGGAAACAAACAGCGTTTATATCTATATCCCTGATGAAAAGCTCAAAATTTATGGCGACCTGCTGCGCATTATCACGGCCCAGTCAATGGAATATTTTTCATCCAGACCGCCAGAGCATAAGAAAATGATTCTGTTTTGTTTGGATGAATTTGCTTCGTTTGGCAAGCTGCAAATCACCGAGGCCCTGCGTAAGCTGCGGAAACGGCATATCCGCATTATGGTGCTGACGCAATCGCTGGCTGACCTTGACATGATTTACGGTAAAGATGAGCGCAAGGCAATGCTCGGAAACTTCAAATTTACGGTCATACTGGGCTGCAAGGACACCGAAACACAGGAGTATTTCTCCAAAATGATTGGCGAGAAACACTCTCTGCTGGCAATAGACCCAAACCAAAAACCACAGTTTATCATCAAGCCAGCCGACCTAGCACATTTGGAACAAGACCTCTTTGTAATCTGTGATGATGGCGCAATCCGATTACAAAAGAACTTCTATTTCAAGTAGAAATGAAGAAAAAGCAAAGAAATCTTCTTGACATTTTATTTATACCGGCATATACTATAGACAAGAAAGGGGTGCTGTATATGTCACAAGCAGTTAATGTCAATTTCAAATTAGACGCAGATGTTAAAAAGAGCATGGAACAGGCGTGTGCAGATATGGGCCTGACTATGAGCGCGGCATTTACCGTCTTCGCTAAGAAAGTCGGCAGAGAAAGACGGATACCGTTTGAAATTACCGCAGACCCGTTTTATTCTGAAAGTAACATGGCACACCTGCGCCGTGGTGTCGCTGCCCTTAATGCGGGGAAAGGCGTGGAGCATGAACCCATTGAGGTTGACGACGAATGAGGAAAATATGGTTTGATGAGGCTTGGGAAGACTACCTGTACTGGCAGGTACAGGATAAAAAGACGCTAAAGCGCATCAATGCCCTGCTGAAAGATATTGAACGGAACAATTTTAATGGCATCGGCAAGCCGGAACCGCTGAAAGGTGATTTGAGCGGATTCTGGAGCAGGCGTATTGATGATACCAACAGGCTGGTGTATCGCATCAACAACAGCGTACTTGAAATCTTGTCATGCAAAGGCCATTATAACGATTGATTAGGAGGACGGGTGACCGTCCTCTTTTTCTTTTGTCATAGTTCATTCTTTCCATCAATCAAAAAATAGCAGCAAAAAGCGGGTGACATACACCCGCTTTTTCATTATAATAGATAAAAATATGTATCTTTGTCTGCAAGTCCGATTTATAGGATGGCGTATTTGCTACGATATGCATAGGGTTAAAAAGTGTACTTAAAATTTGGAGGAATCACGATGCCGGATAATAAAAAAGAGCAGGAACGCGAAGAACTTCACCGCGCAATATGGGCGATTGCGGACGACCTGCGCGGGAGCGTGGATGGCTGGGATTTCAAATCCTACGTTCTGGGCATTATGTTCTACCGCTATATTTCCGAGAACCTGACGAACTACATCAACGCGGACGAAATCGCGGCAGGCAACGCGGATTTTGACTATGCCAAGCTGTCTGACGAGGAGGCCGAGCAGGCGCGGGAGGACTTGGTGCAGACCAAAGGCTTCTTTATCCTGCCGTCTGAACTGTTTATCAATGTTCGCGCCCGTGCGCCGCAGGACGATAACCTCAACATGACGATGGAGGCGGTATTCCGCCACATCGAGGATTCCGCCAAAGGCACCGAGAGCGAGGACGACTTTGCCGGTTTGTTCGATGATATTGATGTCAACAGCAACAAACTGGGCGCAACGGTGGCAAAGCGCAACGCAATGCTTGTCAAGCTGCTGGACGGCATTGGTGCCATGAAGTTGGGCGAGTATAAGGAAAACACGATTGATGCGTTTGGCGATGCGTATGAGTACCTGATGAGTATGTACGCCTCCAACGCTGGCAAGAGCGGCGGCGAGTTCTTCACTCCGCAGGAGGTTTCGGAGCTGCTGACCCGCCTTGCCGTTGTGGGCAAGACCGAGGTCAACAAGGTCTATGACCCGGCCTGCGGCTCCGGCTCCCTGCTGCTGAAAGCGGCGAAGATTCTGGGCAAGGAGAATGTGCGTCAGGGCTTCTTCGGTCAGGAAATCAACCTGACGACCTACAACCTGTGCCGTATCAATATGTTCCTGCACGATATTGATTTTGATAAATTCAATATTGCGCATGAGGATACGCTGATTTCGCCCCAGCATTGGGACGAGGAACCCTTTGAGGTCATTGTCAGCAACCCGCCGTATTCTATCAAATGGGAAGGCGATGATAACCCGGTCTTGATTAACGACCCGCGTTTCTCCCCTGCCGGTGTGCTGGCCCCGAAATCCAAAGCGGATTTGGCCTTTATCATGCACTCACTGGCATGGTTGGCGACCAACGGCACGGCGGCCATCGTCTGCTTCCCTGGCATCATGTATCGCGGCGGCGCGGAAAAGAAGATTCGCCAGTATTTGATAGATAACAACTTTATCGACTGCATTATTCAGCTGCCCGGCAACCTGTTCTTTGGCACCAGCATTGCAACATGTATTATGGTGCTGAAAAAGAGCAAGGCTGAAAACAGAACGCTATTTATTGATGCCTCGAAAGAATTTGTTAAGGTTACGAACAACAACAAGCTGACTGAGGACAACATTGCAAAAATCGTGGCCTCGTTTGTTGACCGCGAGGATAAGGACTATTTCTGCCGCTTTGTGCCCAATGACGAGATTGCGGCGCAGGATTATAACCTGTCTGTATCCACCTATGTGGAGCAGGAGGACACCCGCGAGGTCATCAACATTACCGAGCTGAACGCAGAAATCAAGCGCATTGTGGCGCGGGAACAGGTTCTGCGGGACGAGATTGATAAGATTATTGCGGAGATTGAGGCCGAATGAAAAAAGGGGGGGCTTGAGGATGCGTGGCGATGCAGAAAGAAAATGCTTAGAGGCTGTGCAACGCTGTATTTTTATATCAAGTCCAGATAGAAAAGAAACAGCATACACCGTTTCGGAAGATGAATTTTTAAAGAACCATTATCTTTACACAAAACCCGTAGAACAAATATTTTTTGGAATGTCAGAAGATGATATTGTACACTTTGAAAACCTTCTTCGACTGGTGAAACCAAACAGCGCGCCAAGTGAATTTCCGGATTTTACGTCAGATAGAGGATTCGTTGAGCACTTTCAAGTCTCGTCATCAGAGATTACGAAACGGGCAGGTGCATTACATAAAAAAGAATATGCCGAATTTCAAAAAGTTGCGAACCAAAAGGAACGGCAACTAATGGATGAGATGAACGAACATCCGGAATCGGGAAAAATAGAAACGCTAACACAGGTTTTTACATATCCGCGCCATTCATATGAGTATTTCTGCACATCCTTTAAAAAGACGTGGGAGCATCATGCAGAAAGCCTCGACCAATATGGAGGGTGTAAAGATATGGCAGCCTTTATGATTGAATATCAAGAACATACATTACATATGTGTGAGGATTTTAGCGAACTGAAATTGAAGGAAAAAATTTCCTACGGTGATTTGCTTAAAGGTGAACGTTATTCCTATTATCGGTTGAGTCGTGACAAAAATATTTTGAATTATATTTATGGCTATAAAGATAAAATTGATTATGTGGTTATGGTGACAGGTGACGAATTGCCGGAAATCATAAAGGTGGAAAATATTCCGGAATTATTAAAACTAAATCCACATGGATTTTTAATTGAATCGACAATGTACACGAGTGAGATGCGATATTTTTCTGGGATGAGCGTACATATAGATAAAAAAGATGGTGAGCCAAATGAGTAACTTGGATAAGTTGATAAACGAATTGTGTCCAGATGGAGTAAAAAAGGTGCCTTTGTGGCGTGTTACGATTTGGGATAAGCGGTTTAATTCTGTCGAGAAAAGTAAGCAACCGCTGGTGAAAAATTATCCGTATTTGCTCGCGGCAGATTTGTTTGCGCTGGAAAAAGAGGGCGGAGATGTTTTTTTGCTGTCCACAGGAGAACGAACCGGTTGGACAACGGAAGAACTGGCAGGCGAGAATTTAAGAGAGGGAGAGGTTGTCGCAATTCCGTGGGGAAAATCGCGTCCGGTTGCAGAGGTCATAAAATATTACAATGGAAAGTTTGTGACGGCAGATAATCGAATTGCAACATCCGCTGATTGCAATAAGCTGGACAACAAGTACCTATTTTATTGGATGCAGTCGCAAGGACGAACCATAGATTCCTTTTATCGCGGTTCGGGCTTGAAACATCCAAACATGAAAGATGTACTGGACTTGCAGATTCCCCTTCCACCGATTGAAGTTCAACGTGAAATTGTCAGGATACTTGACAATTTCGCGGAGCTTACCGCGGAGCTTACAATGGAGCTTACAATGGAGCTTACAGCACGCAAAAAGCAGTATGAATATTACCGCGATAAGCTCTTGCAGTATGTGTTTGGCTATGTGAAAGTGTCTCTTGAAGATATATCAGAAAATTGTGATAATCAACGTAAACCTGTAACAAGTGGAAACCGAGAATCGGGCGAATATCCGTATTATGGCGCGTCTGGTATCGTTGATTATGTGAATGACTATATATTTGATGGAGATTATTTGCTTGTGTCAGAGGATGGCGCAAACCTGTTGGCAAGAAATACACCTATTGCATTTTCGATTTCGGGAAAGAATTGGGTTAATAATCACGCACACATACTGAAATTTAAAACCTATGAAACCAGAAAGTTCGTTGAGTATTACCTGAATTCTATTGATTTGACAACGTTTATTTCTGGCGGAGCACAGCCCAAATTGAACCAAAAGAATTTGAACAAAATTCCTATTCCTATCCCATCACAGGAAAAGCAAAAGTATATTGTAGCCATCCTTGACCGTTTTGACACCCTCTGCAACGACCTCACCACCGGCCTCCCTGCTGAAATCGAGGCACGGCAAAAGCAATACGAATACTATCGGGATAAGCTCTTAACATTTTAAACGCGTGAGGATATTATGGATAATAACGATTCAGAAACATCATTTTCAGGAATACTCGAAGGATTAACAGCTTTTTATGCTTCTCTCAAAAAAGTGACAGCCGAAATCGATGCAGCAATGCCTAAAATAGTCAGTACCCTTGAAGCGGTTGGAAAGATGGCTATTTGGTTTCGTGTTGTGGGAAAGTTGGCGGAGAAACAGATTGTGTTTACCGATGACTTGACAGCGGATTTGGCGTGTGAATGGGAAGATAAGGAAGATATTTCTATAGCTGTTGAAGACTACTACTATACATTGGGGCATATCCGGCAACTTATAGATAGAATTGGAAAAGATAGGGCAATAGAAAGATATTATACGTTTTATAGTGAGATAGTGGAATGCTCTAAGAGGCAGCATTATCAGCTCGCTTGTATAGGAATGTTTGCTCTATTAGATGGTGTACTTTCAGACTTGACCGACATGGCGAGCACTAATTACAATAAGCGAATAAATAAAATTGAGGAGACAGTCAGGAAAAATGAAGAACTAACAGTATTGGACAGAAAGCTTTTATGTGTTTATAAAGGAATTAGAGCCGCTTCAAATTCAATGTTCTGTGGTGTAGATTTCAAGGGAAGTGAGACCAAGCTTTTAAATAGAAATTGGTTGCAACATGGGAGAACACACCGTACATATAACAGAATGGATTTTCTGAAAGCCTTGTTATTTTTAGATGGTATTTTATTCTTTGCAGAGCAAGGCAACACCACCAAAATCCAAATTGAGGAAGATGAAACATGAGCACTTACAATGTGGTTGCTGCCAGCAACGAAAGTACCGTTGTAACAGAATACGAACCGCAAAGCAAGCGTTCTGATGCCTACCAGAGCGAGGCCGCGCTGGAGCAGGCGTTTATCAGGATGCTGGAGGAGCAGGGCTATGCCTATCTTCCTATCCACGATAACGCTGACCTTGTGGCAAACCTGCGCCGTCAGCTGGAGATTCTGAACAATTATACCTTTACGGATAAGGAATGGGATAACTTCTTTAAGGATAAAATCGCCAACGCAAACGATGGTATCAAAGAAAAGACCCGCTGCATCCAAGAGGACAACATTCAGAACCTGACCCGCGAGGACGGCTCTACGGTCAATATTACGCTGCTGGATAAAAAGAACATCCACAACAACCGTTTGCAGGTTATCAACCAATATGTGGAAAACGGCGGCAACTATGATAACCGCTATGATGTCACAATTCTGGTAAACGGTCTGCCGCTGGTTCATGTGGAATTGAAGCGGCGCGGTGTGCCTATCAAGGAGGCATTCAACCAAATCAACCGTTACCAACGGGACAGCTTTTGGGCTGGCAGCGGGCTGTATGAGTATGTGCAGATTTTCGTTATCTCCAACGGCACGAACACGAAATACTACTCCAATACGACCCGCGACAGCCACATTAAAGAAAGCGCCGGAACGACCCGAAAGAGCAGCAAAAAGACAAGCAACAGCTTTGAATTTACGTCCTTTTGGGCGGATGGGAGAAACCGCGTCATTCCCGATTTGGTGGACTTTACCCGCACGTTCTTTGCCCGCCATACGCTGCTGAACATCCTGACGAAGTATTGCGTCTTTACGTCCGAAGACCTGCTGCTGGTGATGCGTCCGTACCAGATTGCGGCGACCGAGCGTATTTTGTCCCGCATTGAGGTTTCGACCAACTACAAGCAGACGGGAACACTGGCGGCAGGCGGGTACATCTGGCACACAACAGGCAGCGGCAAAACACTGACCTCCTTCAAAACGGCGCAGTTGGCCTCTAACCTCCCCTACATTGATAAAGTTCTGTTCGTGGTAGACCGCAAGGATTTGGACTACCAGACCATGAAAGAATATGACCGCTTTGAAAAAGGCGCAGCCAACGGCAACACCTCCACGCAGGTGCTGCAGCGCCAGCTGGAAGACCGGGACGCCAGGGGCAACCCGCATACTTATAAAATCATCATCACAACGATTCAAAAGCTGGCGCTGTTTGTTGCCCGCAATAAGGGACATGAAATTTTCCAAAAGCACGTTGTCTTGATTTTTGATGAGTGTCATCGCAGCCAGTTTGGCGATATGCACGAGGACATCACAAAATATTTTAAGAACTATCACCTGTTTGGCTTTACAGGCACGCCGATTTTTGCGGCCAATGCCAGTACGCGCGGCAAACCTACGCTGAAAACCACTCCGCAGGCGTTTGGCGGTGAGCCTGATGCCAACGGCAAGAAAGTCTTGCCGCTGCATACCTATACGATTGTTGACGCTATCAACGATAACAACGTTCTGCCGTTCCGTATCGACTATGTGGATACGGTCAACCGCAAAGCAGGCATCGGCGATAAGCAGGTCAAGGCCATCGACACCGAAAAAGCACTTGCCGACCCGCGCCGTGTAAAGGAAATCGTCAAATACATCTTAGAGCATTTTGACCAGAAAACAAAACGCAACGGTAAGACGTATTCTTTCCGTGCGCTGCGCAACATTGAAGCAGTAGCCACCGATAAAACACGCGGGCAGGTCACAGAGGTCAAGGACAGCGTGCGCTTGTCTGGCTTTAATTCCATCTTTGCGGTCAGCTCGATTGCGATGGCAAAGGCGTACTATCTGGAATTTAAGTGCCAGATGCAGGACTTGCCCGAAGCAAAGCGTCTGCGTGTGGCAACGATTTTCAGCTACGCCCCCAACGAGGACGTGGAAGATGCAAACGGCATGCTGGGCGAGGAAAATTCCGATGATACCAGCCAGCTTGATGCAAGCTCGCGGGACTTTTTGGAGTCTGCAATCAAGGATTATAATGCACTTTTTAAGACGCATTATGACACCTCGGCCGACAGATTCCAAAACTATTATAAAGACCTTTCCCTGCGCATGAAAAACCGCGAGGTTGACATCCTGATTGTCGTAAATATGTTCCTGACGGGCTTTGACGCTACCACGCTGAATACGCTCTGGGTGGATAAAAACCTTGTCATGCACGGCTTGATACAGGCGTTCTCGCGCACGAACCGTATTTTAAACTCCGTAAAGACATACGGCAATATTGTCTGCTTCCGCAATCTGGAAAAGGAAACCAATGACGCTTTAGCGCTATTCGGAGACCGCGAAGCCGGAAGTGTCGTTCTGCTGAAAAACTATAAAGCCTATTATGAGGGCTATGACGAGGACGGCAAGCACCACGACGGCTACGAAGAACTGATTGCCAAACTGCAAGATAAATTCCCGCTGGGTCAGCCCATTGTCGGGGAGCAAAACAGAAAAGACTTCATCGCACTGTTTGGCGCAATTCTGCGCATGCGGAATATCCTTACCTCGTTTGACGATTTCGCGGGCAATGAGCTGCTTGCCCCGCGCGATATGCAGGACTACCAAAGCTGCTATCTTGACCTTTATCATGAAATGCGACCTTCAAAATCAGATAAGGAAGTTATCAATGACGATATAGTTTTCGAGATGGAGCTTATCCGTCAGGTGGAAATCAACATTGACTATATCCTTATGCTGGTTGCCAAGTATCACGATAGCAACTGCGAGGATAAAGAAATTCTTGTTGACATCCGCAAGGCCGTGGACTCCAGTATGCAACTGCGCAGCAAGAAAGACCTGATTGAAAGCTTTATCGCAACCGTCAATACGGCCACCAAGGTAGATGACGACTGGATAAAGTTCGTCACCGAGCAAAAGAAAACCGACCTTGATACACTTATCGTGGAGGAAAAGCTCAAGCCGGACGAAACGCGCAAGTTTGTGGATAACTCTTTCCGGGATGGTGTATTAAAGACTACCGGCACAGATGTTGACCGCATCCTGCCGCCGGTCTCGCGCTTTGGCGGCGGCAACCGAACGGCTAAGAAGGATGGCATTATTACAAAATTACAAGCATTCTTTGACAAATACTTCGGGCTTGTGTAATTCTTTTAACGCATTTGCGTTCTGTGCAAAATTGTGGTATAATATATATGTAAACTCAATAAGTGTCTAAAGACTTGTTGAGTGTCCGATAACGTAAAACTGAATAATCATACTGAATGGTAAAGCTGTAAGGAGTCAGTACGAAAATTGCGACATTATCTCTACGGGGATAGTGTAAGCAGCGTTTGTACTAGCTCCTTTTTTGTACCTTGAAAACAAAATAGCAAGCAGCATCGGCAACCCTAAGATGGTTGACAATCGCAAAATGGTTGCAATATGTCAAGTCTCAACTTGCCGGAAGACGCTAACTTCCGCTGCCGAGAAGAACGCTTACGGCAGTTTGGCCTTCAGTCTCCAGAACAAAAGGAACTTACCCACTACCGCAACTTTACTGGACGGTCTGAACTTCTCCCGCAAGCAGTGCTTCACTTCGGCCAAAGGAAGGCCCTGCCCCTTTAGAATGGTTACGGGAAAGCCGCAAACTTTGGTGGTAAGGTAAGCATATTCAGCAAGCCAGAACAGCAAGACAAAGCGGTAACTACTACTTCGGCAGATTACTTATAGTTTCCTATTTGTCTCGCGGAGCGTGGAATCATAGGAGACAATAAGAGTTCTGCTGGCGATTCTTATTTATTCCTATCTTTCCCCGCAAGGCGCGAACTTATATAGGAGCAAATAAGAGGCAACAAAGACATTTCTTATTTTATCATAGATAAGAAGAGAGACTTGGCATTTGTGAACGAAAGGCTTGAAAAATATAGCGATATATAGCCGTATATTCTGCATGGAAATATATGGAAATGAAACAAAAAGTATCATGGAATCACCCCTAAAGTATCAAAGGAGTAATGTAATGAAGAAACAAAATGTTGAAACGATTGTTCTGAAAAACGCTAAAACTGGCGTGGCTGAGAAAATCCAGCACGAGTGTCACAACACTGGATACGGGACAAAGCACTTTTGGAAAGCCGATGCTAAGTTCTTTGAACTTCTTTCAAACTTTTCTGCTGCGGAAAGCAAGGTGTTGGCATACATCTTGCAGGAAACACAGCCGACGAAAAATAAATTCGTTGGGGCGTACAAAACGATAGCAAGAAAATTGAATTGCAATGTCGTAACAGTACGTAATACAGTGGAAAAGATGCAGAAAAGTGATATGCTGGCAAAGACTGAGGATGAAAGAGTTTGGATGATAAATCCAAGGCTGCTTGTTAAAGGCGACATTTATGTGCAAGCACGGCTAATGTCGGAATATGACACTCTGCTTAACCGCCCGTTAAGTGATTTACTTATAACGGATGGCGATGGCAATGACCCGTTATTTTTGCCGCGAGAATATTCGACACCAGAAAGCATAATCAATGTAAAAATGAATTTTTTTAAAGTGTATGATTCATTTTTGGAAGTTGTTTCCGGACTGGGCGGAAAGGAATCACTGGTGCTGGATTTTCTGGTATGTACAATGCAGAGCAGTAACAATATGTACGTTGGAACAATGAAAATGATTTCAGTAAATATCAATAGCTCGAAAGCCACCGTACAGAGAGCGATGGACTCCCTTGCGGATAAGGGGTTTGTGGCAATGCAACTTGATGGCGTTTGGCTGATTAACCCATCAATGGTTATCAAGGGAAATCGTAATAAAGAAAAGGTACTGATGGATAAATTCATCTTGATTCAAAGGGAATACGATGAGAAGAGAAAAGCACGTAAAAATAGTAAAAGAAAGGAGGCAGATAAGGAAAAAGCGGCAGCATAGATATGCAGCTGCCATTATAAACTATGGCCGACAGAATCATTGCCCTTACTGTTTCACCCATCTTGCCACAGTCTTTGCGTCCATGCCGTACAGCTGCGCTATATGGTACATGCTGGCTCCTGATTGATACATTTCTTTCATCTCGGTCTTATAGTCTAGCACGGCATCGGGTGCGTGCAGCAGGTCATGGAGAGACAGTCCCAGCAGAACGGCAAGTTGCAGAACATATCGCGGCGCAACGGACTTGTTGCATAGTGTGGCGTGCAGCTGCTTTGCGGATATGTCAGTCGCAGGAACATAACTGCCATATAGGTTTAAAAGTGCATTTTCGATTTGGGTGGCGTATGTACGTCCACCGGTCAGGGAGCGCCAGCCACGGGAACGTAATGCGCAGTCAAGGACGGCGTGGTAAACAGAGCCGTCACGATAATCAAAACTTGAATCTAAAGTATCGTGCAATAATGAATCTAACGCCAGCAGACAGCCCGGTACGGGTTCTGCTGACTGCTTTTTTAGCTGCATAGTGAATGATGCGGGAAATAGTTCTTGCTGTCGTGTGCTATTGTATGCGACATCGGTATCGACTAGCCAGCAGCGATGCTTGGTGCAAATTTGCATATCCGGCAGTTGGTGGCTGCGATGCCAATAAGGCTCACCATGCAACTGCAAGTCCTCTTGATAGCAGACGGGGCAATAGCGCATTACGGAGCAATGATTTCCGTTGGCTTGTGAAATGCCCATCCGATGTACGGTTAAAGGATTGCCATTGACAACATAGGCATAGGTGGAACGCTTACGCTGCGTAGGGAAAAACCGCGCGTAATAGGGATAAAATGTGTGCTGCATTACAACATTCTTTGCAGACAAGAACCCTTGCGGAAGCTGTGCCAACAGCGTATTTATAGGCCCGCAGAGCATTAGACTGGGAGCACAGAAATTGTCCCCATATAGCTGCCGCAGGGTGTGCTTAGCACAGTAGTTGCCACTGTGAACATGGTAGCGGCAAATGACGCTGTACCATAGTTCATCAGGGTACGGCGAGGGAAAGAAGCTAATCATATTGCTACCTCGCCCTTGATATACTCAGCATAAGCAGATACAGGTGATTCGCCGCACTTTTTCGCTTTTTTGAGCAGCACCCGTATATCGTTTCCAACAATCTTGGCGGGGGCTACAGAACCTACAGATACCTCCGGCGTGGTCTTTGCCTGCCGCTTAACAATGGGCTTGGCGGAAAGCTCGCTTATGTATTCTGACACCATCTCCAGATTTTTTATAAATGCACTTTCAAAAACCTCTAAGGCCAGCTTTTCGCGTCCGTCAAGGATGGCTTGCTTTTGGGCATTATACAGCAATTTGGAGAGTATATCCGGGATGCCCTGTGTCTTGCGATACAGCCAGTTTGCAAGCTCGGGTGTCAGGTCGGTGGCATACTGTGTGTACTGGTAATGCCATAGACCGTTCAGGAGTAACAAAAATTCCTTATCGTTGGGCAGTCGGTCATAGACAAGCCCAGTGGTACGCCGTGCGACGCGAAACTCCTGCTGCAATACCTGCAATACGCGCGGTGTTCCGACCATGCAGACGCTTACCCCTGCCCCGTTGATAAGGTGGACGAGGAAATTTAAGAAACGTATACCGCCAGCGCTTTTGCGGTAGGCAATGTTCTGCAGCTCGTCTATCACCAGTAGCCCAATATGATTGACCCGCACGATTTGATTAAGCTGACTGACAAGGACATCAATGCTCAACCTGCGCGATAGGGCATCTTTTTGATAGGTGGTTCCAATCAAACTGTCGATTTGCAGGTAAATATCCAGTATCAGTGCTTTAATGGACGCATCGTGCGGGGTCTGCACAACCAAGTACGGGATTTGGTGGCAGTAGAACTTTTGCCCATGATACTCAGTGTGCTCAATGACCTGCGGATATAACGATAATACACGTTGCAAGGCGGTTGACTTGCCAAGACCCGACACACCGACTACAGAGAAAGAATTGCCGCCGCCGATGGATGCGGCAAGAGCATTGCCGTGCATCAGCGAGTAACTATTCTGCATGGCGGCAGCTTCGCTGTGGATTGAATACTGCCCATAGCAATGCTGCATAGCAGTGTAGATTTCACAGTATAAGTCAATCGTCATGGATAGGGGCTGGTAAAACTCATATAGCGAGGACAACAGCTGCAAACGCTCCCCGGTGCTGCGGTCACGGTCACTATCGCTATAGGGCGGGATGACCGCCAGAGCGTGAATCAAGTCTTTGCCGGACAGCATCGGAGGCAAGGCTTCAATAAAAGGATTATTGTCGTAGAGCGGATTTGCAATATAATCAGCGTGCATCGAAATCGTCCTCCTGTTGCTCGGCCAGTAAATCCATCAGAGATACGCTTTCTTGCTTGCGGGCTGTGCTGCGGTTTCGTTGTATCTGCTTGCTGATATTGCTGCGGTCTGGCATTGTGCGTTCGGAGCGGTCAGCAATGGCTTGTATATCGCTCATAAGGTCAAGCTGTGCCTGCAATTCCTGCTTCTTCCAATCGGTGCGTTCTACTTTTTCCTGCTGCTGGGCATCTGCAATTTCCGCCAGCGATTTGCCCAGATAGGCTTTTTGCACCAAGTCAAAAGCTGAGTAAGTACCGTTTTCATACAACCACACGGTATCCATACATTCCAGCGCATAGGCAACCTGTACAGTCTCCCGCCCGCCGAGACCGGCAGCGACAAAACGCTTTTTAAAAGTGCAGTTTGAAAAACGCAGGCCGAAGATTTCCAGACCGCGTTGCGTGATTTTTCCCTCGACACGGGGCAACAGCGTATAAAGCAGCTTTTTATCTGTGGCCTCATGCACAGGACAATCATCCTGTGCCTCACAGAACGACCAGATACTTGCTGCCAGAGGCGGTGTGTTGGCTTCTATCATGGCGGGTATGCGAGTAAAGCCCGTCTGTACAGATTTTGCATTATAGAACAGGACGCAGCGCAGAACAACGGCGGTAAATTGCTCTAAATCCAATGTGCCTTGTCTGCGGTAGTCCGGCGCACCGCGTTCTTGTGTGTCGGTTTCGATGACACCCTTGCCTTTAAGTAGCGGTTTGTAGGCACTCTGAACCAAATCAAACAGTTTTTCAACTACACCCTTTAAATCCGGACGGTATGCAGGAAGATTTTCAATCTCAATATGGTAACTCTCGCACAGGTTTTCCAGCGGGCCGCTGGTGAACTCACTGCCTCGGTCTGTAATAATTTTTGTGGGAAGATGATGACTCGGCCAGTCGTGCGGGTCAATGTCTATCCCGTGCTGATGGCAAAAACTGACCTTGTCCGTAAAAGTGTTCTGAAGCAGCAGACGCAGCGCGTATTGTCCGCCCTCTAAACCAACATAAACGCCGGTAATCAGGCGGCTGTAGGCATCGACCATTGTGTAAATGACAGGTCGGCCAATAGGTTTGCGGGAAAGGCGGCTGACAATGTAGATGTCGGCAATGGTGGCATCAGTCATGTACACACCAATAGTATGCGCGTAATCGCAGACCGAGCCGGTAAACGGACGGTGATTGCGCTGGTAGGCTTTAAGCCCCTGTCTGCTGATGGTCTCGCTGATGGGGTCGCGGTTCTTGCGAAAGAAATAGCGGAACTGCCAGAACGTGGGATATTCTGGCTTCAATGTACCGTGTGTGTCGCAGTATTTCGCCCGTAGCATCATCTTGTAGGCAGTCTGCAAGCTCTGCCGCTGTGGGGTGTAGTAATACTTGTTCAGCGCCCAGCGGATGGCCTTTTCATCGGCAGTAAGCTCATGTTGTTCTGGCGCGGGACGCTCTGCGGGTAAAAGTGCATTTTTACTTTGGTATACCCAATAGCGCCAAAGGTATTGGAGTACCGTGCGGCGGGCAATGCCATGCTCGGCAGCAATCTGGCGGACAACCTCGTTGCGATGGGATTTATCATAGATACAGGCATCCTCCAACAGCGGCGCAATCAGGTCGAGCTTGCGATTGCGCCCCTCGCGCTGGCGGTTGGTGATGTCCTCGTCCAGAACGAAAACAGAGTATGTTTCGGCAGGGACGGGCTGTAATTCTGCAAGCAAATCCGATGCAACGGGGTACGGCATCCGAAAGTGTTGGCAGCTGACAACATAGCTCTGTTCTTCTCTGCAAAGCAAAACGCGGACGTGTTCGCCGCTTTCAGCGGCAAGGATGTCAAGATTCCTCATGGCTGGTATCCTCCTTGTCGATGATGATACCCCAATCGGATATGCCTTGCTGCTGCCAGTATCGGCGGGACAGTTCCAGCTTTTCAGCAACCGAGGGGCGGCTTAAATAAGACCGAAAGACAGCCTCACGGACTGCCGTGTGCCCATCGTCATAGTGCAGGATAAAATCTGTGGTGTAGGTCTCGCTGGGAAGATTTAAGTCGTTGGCAGGAATATCATTGCAGAGGATAGGAACATTACATTCAAATTGAAAAATGGCAGATTCTGCATCCAGCATTTTCGCGGCGGCAAGCTGTACTTTGTCGTACAGGCAACAGACCGCCTTACATTTGGTGAGCACAATTTTTGTGCAACGCTCTTTTTGGACTTGTTTTCGCATTTTTGACGCTCCTTATTGTAAATTTGGGGCGTCCGTTCACCGAAGAAAAAGGAAAATCACCTGTGCCCTTTTGGGGCAAACCTCTGTTCCATATTTTCCAAGAATCGAACTGAAAAGAGCGAAATTTGGAAAAAGTGGAATTTCAGTGTGCCTTTTGGAAAATCTTGAATTTTTGCTTGCCTCATAGATTTATTGCTGTAATGGCATAAAGACGTATTAAGAGGCAAAACAGAATTCCATATTTTCCGATTTTCTATTGACCGTACTATATGTGCGGGTACACGAAGAAATACAGAAAGGCGCAGAGAAAATCAAGACAGCGCATAGGAGCTCGCTTCACTCCGTTCCGCTCGCAATCCGCCTAATCTCCAAGCTAACTCCAAGAACATTC
>Ga0129313_1000960_pt1 | contig 20536 bp, 21 predicted proteins | sample O1105metagenome_FD_94436 | JGI IMG/M metagenome (GOLD analysis project Ga0129313, IMG submission 94436) | Orangutan group fecal microbial communities from fecal samples from Wisconsin, USA - O1105 metagenome | ecosystem: Host-associated > Mammals > Digestive system > Large intestine > Fecal...
GGGTTTTTTCGTCACAATTCTCCATCACATACAAAATTTATCCACTACCGAATACCCGGTTCCATCTCCCCCTGTAACATACATCTTTCCAACACGTAACCAGGCATGAGCCACCATTTTTCCTTCGTCATAACCACATCCAAGATAAAGCGTGGATTGGATTCCTTTCATTCTAAGCATCTGCTGTGCTGTCAAAGCCCGTACCAGGCATTTACTTTCCCAAGCTGTCTTTGAACATATCCTGTCCACAACCCGAGAAACATTTTGTGCGTACCGGTATTTCCAGGGGACCTCGTTCTCAGGAGATTCCATTCCTTCTTTTCCCCATTTTTTTTGTAATTTTTTCGGTTTGACAAATTTTATCAAGAAACGATATTTTGCCGAAAGCAAATACGCCAGAACCGTCAGTCTCTTTTGTGAATTGTATTTCAAAAAATTAAACAGGTTCATACTTCTTCCTACTTATCGTTTAAAATGTAATTGCATCTTTTGATATATATTCTTATATACCCTTACCTGTTCCTGTTCGATATCCTGTAACATTTCCCGCTTATGCACGCCCTTTTTCATAAAAATTCCACGGAATGCTCTAATTCCCCAGGCAACCGGCAATAGATACGGATGGTCTTCCAACCAGGGATAATATTCTGACATATAAGATAACGGAGGAAAATAATACCATCTCTTCAGTTCTCCCAGTGTAACCTCACGATCTTTCATCTTTTCCTCGGAAAACTTATTCCATATTCCATTCTCATCTTTGCCGTAAATCCCACTATTCAACATATACAGGAACAAGTCATCATAAAACTGATTTCCTTTTTCTCCATTCAGCCAGATATCTGTCAATTTTTCCATGTGCTCTGTAAATTCAAGGATTCCGCAATTTTTCAACTCATTATTGACATAGCTGCGATTCATCTTTTCGCCATATTTATTTAAATACACATAAATATCCACCAAATTACGAATACCACATCCCATGGCATAAAAATGCTTCGCCATATGTGCCATCATATATATATAAAAGTCTTCTATAGTAAAATCATATGTGTATTGCATTCCTTCTCGTAATACCGATTTTTCAAATCCGGAAAAATACTTATACTGATTACTATCCACCGTTTTATCATACATAGAGCGATGCGCTTCCACAACCATGAACGGGGGCTTATGATAAATATCATGATGCTTCACAGACTGTTTTAAACAATATCTCATTTCAAGTAATACCTTTTTAGCACTGTTCATACTATCAGCATCAATCAATATATCAATATCACTCATTTCGCGCATTTCTGGAGTCGGATATATAAATTTCATCCGAGAGCCCTTCATGGGTTGGTTCTTAACATGTTCCTCCTCAAACCTTTTTTCTATCTGTTTTAATTCCATTATTTGAGCCAGTGTGCGCACTACACTGTACTTCACTCTTCCTCTGGCTCTTTCCTTTTCCTCTTCTGTTATCCCCTCCGTCTTGACAAGAGCACCTAACAACAGATAATCCATATGATTATTATGCGCTATTTCTAACAGCTGTTCCACAGTGATTCCATCCGGTAACGGTAACGGTTTTCTGTCTTCCAGTTGTGCTCTGACAAGTTCTGCCAAATACTCCTTTAATACCATAAATTCCCCCATAATATACATTTATCGTCATCTTTTGAAGGTCATGATTCTACTCCTAATATATTATCACATAATAGCATATTAGGAAATAAAATTTTTACAAATTATATATGCTAAATATATATCATTTTTGTTAGATTTGATTCGATTTCTTGACACTATCCCCAAAAAAGTCTATACTTTTTATATTATATAGCTACCAGAATCAGGAGAAGTCTCATGAAAAATTATAATTCACCCGTTTTAACAGAAATGAACGATATCTTGGAAGGTGTATATGCTGCAAGCGGCAGTATCCTGCAGCCTCCTTCACCGGAGAATCCTCCCGCAGGAGATAACAACGGTTCTTGGAGATTAACCGCAAAAGAATGGACAAATCATAATAGCGGACATCTTTCCTGCTTTAAGATTATCCTGCATAACGAAAGCGGAAAAAGAATGTGTAATCTGAAAGTATGGATTACCTTTGACAAAAAAATACTTGACTGGGAAAATATCAGTTATTCCTGTGGCGGAACCCTGAACGCCTATAAAGTTGGTGATTATACAATAGCTCTTGAGCATACTGCCAACTACAATGGAAGCGAAAATGTTGAATTCCATATTCAAACCATGCACTTTGAGCACGATATTCCATCATACTGTGATGATGGCCAGTTGCTTCGTGCTTATGCTGCACCTATTGGAGCCGGATTTACTTATCCCATTCCGGCAGGCGATTCAATCATTGTAACATGGAATGGTGGAACTTTCCTCGAATAATCTTTTTACACCACCGTACGGTGGTGTTTTTTTATTTATGGTACATATATGAAATCCAAAATACTTCACTATATAAACAGAATCAAGAATGGCGCTCTCACAGAGAAATTCAGTCAGATAAGATGGATATATCAGTACGCACAAAATCATGTTTTCTCCATACTTCTCTATACTTTACTCGGCTTATCCGGTACTGTAGTAGGTCTGATTAGTAGCTTTGTGTCAAAAGATCTCGTCGATATTATTACCGGTCATCAAACAGGAAAATTGTTAAAAACTTTTTTATTTATGATTTTTACTCAACTTCTGGGTGTATGTATTGGTCAAATATCATCATATATCTCTCGTAAGGTTAGTATGAAGGTTGAAAATACCATTAAAGCTGATTTTTATGATCAGATAATGATTACAGACTGGGAATCTCTGTCTCGATTTCATTCCGGCGAACTGCTTGGTCGTTGGTCCGGCGATGTATCTGTTGTCGCATCCGGAATATTAAGCCTGATTCCCAATTTTATTATCTCACTATTTAGATTATTTTCAGCATTGGCTATGGTGATTCACTATGATGCTTCTTTCGCTGTATTTGCTATTGCCAGTGTACCGATTAGTTTTGCAGTATCTAAATATAATCTGAAAAGGATGAGCAGAAGCAACATGAGTACACTTGCCATTGGCACAAAAATGTCTAGCTTTACCCAAGAGTCATTTGCAAACATGCAAACCGTAAAAGCGTTTGACATGATTCCTCTATACTCCCGCCGACTTCGCATTCTTCAAAAAGAATACACCGAGGCCACCATGAAATACCAACGTGTTACCAGTTTGAATACCATTATTCTGAATATTGTGACATTAATGGTCACTTATTCTACCTATGGGTGGGGGGTATATAAGGTTTGGACCGGTGCCATTACTTACGGTACTATGACCATGTTCCTATCTCTGTCCAGTTCTCTAACCGGAACTGTTCAGAATCTACTTAACTTTGTTCCCAACACCATTTCCTTAACCAACTCTGCGAAACGGCTCCGTTGGTTGTCGGACTTACCCAAGGAAGACTACAAAGATAAAGATAAAGCTGCCGAATTCTTTAATCAAAACAAAGAATGCGGAATTGGATTGAGTATCCGCAACGCAGATTATACATATGCAAACGGAACTGAAGTATTTGAAAATGTGAATTTGGATGCTCATCCCCATGAGATTATCGCTCTTGTTGGGCCTTCCGGAGAGGGTAAAACTACTCTTCTACGCCTTATTCTATCAATAATCCGTTCCAAAAATGGGGAAGGCTATATCTGCGAAGGAAGCACCACTCCCGAATGCAGCACCAGTAATATTCCCCTGACTGCATCCACGCGCCAACTCTTTGCGTATGTTCCTCAAGGTAACACCATGTTCTCCGGAACCATTGCTGACAACATGCGGAATGTCAAGGAAGATGCTACTGATGATGAAATCATAGAAGCTCTGAAAATCGCATGTGCATGGGAATTTGTTGAAAAATTACCTGACGGAATTAATACAATGATGCAAGAAAGAGGCGGAGGCTTTTCAGAAGGACAGGCTCAACGTCTGTCTATTGCTCGAGCTATTATACGCCGTTCACCCATACTCCTCTTAGATGAAGCGACATCCGCACTTGATGTTACAACAGAAAAAAAGGTCCTGCAAAACATCATGCAAGACCAATATCCCAGAACAACAATAGTTACTACACATCGTCCATCCGTATTAAGTATTTGTACCCGTGTTTATGCAATTCGTAATAAACATTGTGAGTTACTTTCCCAGCGTGAGATTGAAGAACTACTATAAAAAACGCTCATATACCGAATATAGAGCAATTGCTATTACTCCGGCTTTCATGGAACAACACAGTTTAAAATGGTCATCGCCAAGCCATTTAAGGACAAAAATGTATATTATACAGGCAAGTGCCATCGTTAAAATCTGTAGAACAATATTATAACGTTTATATAAAACATCTCTCATTTCGAAATCCGCTCTATCCGCAAAATAAGCTGTTAGATGTTTTATAGGGATTTTTAGTAGCATCATCAGCACAAAGGTTGCACTGCCTACAAAAAACGCAATTGTAAAATTCATGATTCTATTCCCTCAAAATACACAATTGTTCAATAAACGCATATTCCGTCAGTGAAATCGCTCCACTCATGATAGCCGACGGTACCGAAAAACTGATGAAGGGTGAAAAAACAGATAATAATCCAAAAAATAAAAAAGCAATCAGCATAACAATCAATATCAAAATGCCATTGTATCTTTTTATGTATGTTTCTTTATTCTCCCGATACTTCTCGTCACACCGCGCCCGTTGTTCAACCATTTCAGCAATCCGCTTTTTTATCGGCTTCTTTATCATAAATACAAGAACAAGCGTAAGCGTCCCTGCAATAAATGAGTGAATATCATATATATGCGATTTGCAATAACTTAAAAATAACCTCATTTTCTCACATTCCCATTTATCAAAATCTATTCAAGAGTGCTCAAATAATCTTCAATGGACTGAATAATTACATGGGTATTAGATACATACGGTCTAAAAGTCATATGTTCCAGAGATTGGTAACATTGCCCCAGTTGTTCTGTATCATAGCATGCACATATAATACCCAAATCATCAAACTGATGCAACAGTTGCAGCTGATGGTCATCCACATGTTCCCCGAATTTTTCCAGTCTCGGAACTGCGATTACCTTTTTCCCCTTTTTCACAGCACTGATTATTACGCCTGTACCACCGTGCGTAATTACGGTTGTACAAGAATCCATGACTTCCGAAAACCTCTCGCGATCCATGAATCTTACAAAATTAAAATGCAAAGGCTCGTATGTACTGGCCCCTATCTGAGCATAAATATCTTCTTTGATGATTTCACACTCTACAAGCTCATCTAACTTCTTTAGAAGCCGGTCAAACTGAAATTTCTGGGATCCTAATGTAACAAAAATCATTAATAAATCCCTCCCTTATAAATAGCCCTAGGGTACAGTTTCAGCATCTCTTCCCACTGGACATAGAATTGATCTGCGTATTTATATAACAATTTCCCGCTCAATGTCTTTGATGTTACCTTTGCAAATGACTCCAGATAAATCAATTTACCTCCTGTTAATTTCATCAGCAAGGCTAATGGGATAATCGCCAAAACACCGGTAGTAATCATCACCTTCGGTCGTTCCCTGATAATAATACGTAATGACCGAAATGAATTTCCTATCAGCTTGGGTATAAAAAAGATTTCCTTCCGATTAATTTGTTTCAGGTAATATGTCTTTATATCCAATTGGCCTGTACTATAATCGGTTTTTTCCGTAACCAGCACACTGTCATATTTATCCATCAAAGGCTTTAGCATCAGTAATTGCTCCAAATGGCCACCGGAGGATGCCGCAAAAATAATTTTCACCCTTCTCACCTCGTTTTGCTGCTATATGGAATCAATCCGAGGATTAAATCCTTATCGGGTTCGCACTGTGCTACACTATATACTCTGTTGGAGAAAAATTCTTTCACAAAAATAATTCCTGCTGAAAGGACAAAACCTGCCGCTGCAAATAAAAGCATATAAAGTTTAACATTAATGGAACTAACCGTATTGTATCCAAGGGCTTCATCTAAAACCTGCAGGGAACTTGTTCCCAACAAGTCATTAATCTCATCCGTATAGGCTGATGCCATCGCATTTGCAATATCCACAACATTTTCCGGGGAGGAAGAAGATACTACCAAAGTCAGCTTATATCCATAAGACTTTGAATCCTTGCTGGCACCGCTCAAATAAATATTTCCGTTGTTCACCATGGAACGCAATCTGCTTGCCGACACTCCGCTACCGCTGAGTTTATCGGCTGCGCGTTCACACACCCTGGTAGTACCCAGCATACTGGAATAGGTATTCATTACTGCAACACCGCTCGTAGACTCGGAATAGGAACCATAAACCACACTGTATATGGATGCTGTTGAATAATAATTTGTATGAATTCCCACAATACCGATATATACTAAAGATGCACAAAGTCCTATCAATGTAAATATAATAACGATTGCCTTCATTGTCCAAAGTCTGTAAAATGCAGTCTTGATATTCTCCAAAATATCATAATCTGCCGTCTCCAATTCCTTTACATCCAGCTTCATTTTCTGCCTCCTTACTTCTTCTTGCGAGCAATCAAAAGCACAACGGTAAATATGCCCAGAATCAATATACCTCCAACTCCCAGCAGAACGATATCATCACTTCTGGAATCATCATTAGCGTCAACTATCTCAGTGGTTTCTTCCTGTACAACATCTGTTTCAATGTCGTTTATAACATCAACTATCGCAGAGCCGACGACTACACTTTGAGTCTGATCCGTTTCATCATCATAATAAAGGATTAACTCCGCATTAAACTGCCCGGGAGCAAATCCTGTCACCGAAATGCTCTGAGTTCGTGTTGTACCAGCTGTCAGAATACCAATAGAACTTTTGCTGACTGACTCTCCATTCAATATAAACTCCATGGCAACATTCCTTACATTTTCGTCGCCCAAAACTCTGAAGGATACAGATGCAGAAGAAATTGAATTTACACCAAGCTGTTCCGGTATGCTTACTGCAAGTACAGAAAAAGGCGAATCAGAACCTACCGGTGCACGCAACGTAATATAGTTGGTTACCTCACCTACCATGGTAATATAAAAATCCAGATAGTCGCCCGTAATATCCACGGATGAGGTATAATCAAAGCTTACCGTAGCCGTTTCTCCCGGCCCCATCTCTTCCACCCAAGTCTGAGAAACTGTCCCATAGACCGGTGCTATTCCTGCAGGATTGGAAATATCTACCAATACATTTTTAGCCGTTGCACTCACACTATAATTTTTAAGTGTCAGTGTCAACGTAAAATCTTCTCCGGGTACAATTTTCTCATTCGATATCTCATAACTTTCCAACATAATATATGGACTACTCTCCAGGTTTATGGCATTTGCTTTCACGGGAAATCCTAAAAAAGTAATACAGCAAACCAAGCTAAACAGCAATATATTCCTGATTCCTGTCAATACTGTCTTCATGTGCTATTGTTCCTCCTGTTTTGCAAGCTCTTTATATTTTTTGCGAGCTGCCGCCGTCAACTTCTGTTCACCCTCGTTATTTACAAAATAATAATCATAATCCTTCAAGTTCATTCTGTAAATTTTCTTGTCAACCTTGTTAATTATCATTCCGTAATAATGTTCTGCAAACGGAGCCACCTTTCTCTTTGCATCCTTAATCTGCTTTTTTCTTGTTTCACCTAAGGCTGTCACGAGTACAATACCGTCAACTGCGCCAAACAATACCTGAGCATCCGGCACAATTGCTAGGGAAGGCAAATCAAAAATCACACAATCAAACTGCGCTTTGGTATTTTCTATCAACTGTGTCATTTTGGAAGAGCATAGAATTCTGGTGGCATTTTCGTAATATTTTCCGCAGGGAACATAGTATAAATCCTCCACATTCGTTTCATAGATGACTTCTTCTATGCCGGTATCTTTTTCATCATCTTCCAACAAATAATTGGCAAGACCTTCTGTCACTTCTTTATTTAGTTTCTTATACTGCATTGCTTTTCTGACATCACAGTCTACCAACAATGTTTTTCTCTTTGTATTGGCCATAGCAATAGCCAGACTGATGCAGGTTGAGGTAGTACCCGCAAGAGGAGAACAACCGGTAAGCAAAACAGCCTGTCCGCCCGAACTTGCTTCCCTTTTATTGAATAATTCCACAACAACTCGGTCCACTGCTGCATTGACAACCTGATCTGAATTCTCGTATAATTCTATCTGTTTTTTTGATTCTTTCATATCATACCCCTTTTCAAGTTCGACCCTTTCATCCCATCATAATGCAAATTTTAACACACATCATTTTGTATGTAAAGATTGGCTGTTTTGACCCCGCTTATCAATGAAACGCCTTAATAGAGCCACAAAATATTCGAATTCCGGTCTTTGTCTGCAAGTAATCACAATAATTAGATTAGGATAAACAATACATATAACTGCTCGAACAACCAAATTAACAATTCCTTGCAAATCTACTAAATTGCAAAGAAAATACGTCGTTCCTGCCAACCCCATCAAAGCACAAAAGTATCCCAATAGCCTTAACAAATACTTCACAACAGATTGCTTGAAATAATGTTTATACAAAACATATCCTTCAACCCATAGAGCAACAAATATATAGCTAATAATCGTTCCCAGCTTAACTCCTGCAATGCCTAATTTATATGTAAGAGGTATTGAAACAACTAAGTTAACCAAAGCTTCAGCAAGTGGTTTGTACCTATCATTATAAAATACTCCAGTTGCGTCCCGCATTAGTAAAGCCGGCTGTCTAATTCCTTCAATAAAGAAACAAATTGTAAAAATTGCTACAGCCTGAATTTCCAATAAATACTGTTGTCCCAGCCAAATGGTAATAAACGGATTAATCAAACAAAATATACAAATAGAGCAAAAACAATATATCCAAAAAGTTACAAACAGTATATTGTGAAAGACCTTCTTGCTTTTATCTAAGTCTCCCTCTGTAACCAGATTCCCTAAGCTTGCGGTCAGTGTCCATAGCATCTTCTGTAAAATAGCAGTCACATTATAAATAATCAAATTATAATTTGAGTATAACCCTAATAGATTTAATCCCAATAACTTGGAAATAATCATAGAATCCGTACTTTTCACAACGACTGTTCCAATCTTATGGGCCATCATCGCCTTAATATTCTTTTTTATATCAGCTATGTCTTCCCTGCTTAATTTGGTAATCTGTTTGCTTTTAAGAAACGGATACTTTCTATTCGCTATTACAGAGTCGACAAAATTTTCAAGAAATGTAAATAATATTTGTACTAACAGATAGCATAAGAAACTTTTGGTTACTATCAACACCACAATTTGTAAAAATCGGTTGCAGATAGAAGTAATCATTGTCACTATCGTTGCAATATATTCCTCCTGATAACAGATTATCAGGGATTTTTTGTATACAAAGAAATAGGATATTCCTGTATTGAACACATACATTAAATAATATATATGTATCCAAGGTATATCAGGCATATCTTTTATTAAATACTGCAAAAAAGGAGTAGCCGACGCACCAACAATAAAAATAGTGAGCCCGATAACAAAATACATCCTTTTATATAATTGCATTAGGCTTTTTATCTTTTCTGTATCACCTTCTGCTACCGGTTTATATAAAGCAAAAACCATTGCACTGCCCACTCCTAACTCAGACAGCGCAAGAACATTTAATATATCTGCAAATAATCCGCTCAAGCCTAAATACTCTGTCGATAATAATTTAATGAAAAAAGTTCTTCCGACAAATTGCAGCAGTATACTGAACAGCGTTCCGGTTAATGTGACGATTACGTTTCTGATACCATTATAAGTTCTACTTTTATTCATTGCTGATATGCCTTCCTAAACTAACCTATATCGCCTTTGCAAAAATGTACTTACCAATAAATAAAACCTAATTTATGCTTTATCTTAGCCAATAACCGAAGAATGCATTTATATTGTTGATGTGGAATAATGTACAATTCCGGCTGCTTGTATATCTTTATTCCACATCTCTTCTTGTTTTTATAAAACAGTTCCATATAACGGCAATACAAATCATCCATCAACGATTGGTTCCCTAGGTTTTCTTTCACCAAATAGAAGTGATTCCTATACATACCCAGCAACTTCAAGATAGTTAGGCGGGCCAACTCCTCCTCACCCTGTTCTTCATAGAACTCCACTCTTTGGCGCAACGCCTCAAGCACTAAAAGTCTGGACTCATTGTATTTTTTCCCCATAATACTTTCCGGGTTTTCCCGATAAAAGTATAGTATATTAGAGCTATATGCAATTTTACTTGCTCTATAATATACCTTATACATTACAAACTCATCTTCGTGATTTTTTCCTTCCGGATATTTAATGCCATCATAAAGCTCTTTTTTTATCAGTTTCCCCCATTGAACAAGCCAAATATAATCAAAGGTCATTTGCCTTAAAGGGTAATATTTATCACAGACACAATACAAATCATCACTTTCATGGATTTGAGGAGGATTATCCACAAACTTTTCAAATCCGGCTACTGTGATATCCGCATTTTCCTTCTTCATCATGTAATAAAGTGTTTCAATGTAATTTGGGCTTACAAAATCATCAGCATCAATCCACGCTATCATATCTCCATTTGATACTTCCAAAGCCATATTTCTTGCACTTGATACTCCCCCGTTTTGCTTATGTACGACTTTAATATTATCATTTTTCTTTTTATACTCATTACAGATAGACAATGTACTGTCTATTGAGCCATCATCAACAATAACAATTTCTATATTTTCATATGTTTGTGCTAAAACACTTTCCAAACAACTGCCTATATATTTTTCCACATTATAAGCCGGAATCAACACGGATATTAATTCTTCCATCGTTCTCACCTCACTCACTGGTCAATTTTCTATCCAATTTTTTACCATCCATTCTCACGTAGGATAGTATTATTAATCTGGTTTTTCTTGATAATATAAGTCTACTGATAATTTTCTTCTTTATCCTGTTAAGTCTTGTCCCTTGAAATACAGTATTTTTCAGTGCATTTCTGAATGTATTGTCATTGCAAATTTTTTCGACAATCTGTTTCTTCTTCGTTTCCGATAACAAATTGTTTAAACATACATTCTTAATATAATTAATCACTACGCCAGCATACAATAAATTAAATCTTGCCATTTGCCTCGCATTGTTTTCATATTTGCTGCAATATGCAATCGCATTATTATACATTTCTGTTGCAGCTTCAAAATTATTCTCCCAGAATTTCGTTCTAAGTGTTCCTTGGGTCCATATATTATATGTATAGTATTCTTTTCTGTTTATACAAATTTTCTCTGCAGCACTGCACATTTTAATAGAAAAAGTAATATCCTCATATATCGAATATCTTGTATCAAACATAATATTATTCTTCTGTAAAAACTGTTTTCTAATCATTTTGTTCCATGGAGCATGCATTAACTCCTTATCAATGATTTTTATTAGCTCCTCTTGAAAAAACTCTTCCGCAGAACCGCAAAAAACTTCATCAAACTCATTATGTACAATTTCTTCTCTGCCTGGAAAAAAATAACGAAAACAAAAAAACAAAAAGTCAGCATTTGAATCTTCTAAAATTTTGCAATTATCTTCAATCAGATATTCATCTATTTCATCATCTGCATCCAAGAACACAATATACTTCCCTCTGGCATACTTTATTCCTGCATTTCTCGCATTACTTACACCGGAATTATCTTGATGAATAACTTTTACCCTATTATCTTTTTGAGCATAATCATCGCATATTATCCCCGACGAATCAATACTTCCGTCATCAATCATAATAATTTCAATGTTCTCACACGTTTGTTTTAAAACATTTTTCATACACTTATGAATATATTTTTCTGCATTGTATACCGGTATAATTATACTAGCAATAATTTCCATTATTTTCTATCACTCCGCTCTTTTCAATTATCATAAGATATGCGCAAAAAATCGCAATAAATACATATTCAAATTTTAACGTTTGTAAAGCATCCAACCACCACAAATTGTAGAAATAGCAACAAGATGCAATGAAAATTATCTTAAATATACCGGATTTATATTTCACTATTGCACGTATCATCATAATTGCAGTTGTCAATATAAATATACTATATGAAATCAAACCGGGATATGCATATTTTATATACTGACTGACATAATAATTATCTATCGAACGTATGTATATTATACCACCGTCTGCTTTGGGAAATTCAGCTCCGAACGTATGTTTTACGCCACGTCCAACAAGTGGATTAAGCCAATCAAGTGAAAAAATCATTGGTAAATATTCTCTATATTCTTCACTATTCTTTAATGTAGTTATATCCGCCCCAAAATAAACCGAATATTCGGTTCCAAAAATTTGATCTATCATGCTGGTAATTTGCATCAATACATATTGACCAATACTGGTTTTAAAAGTTAATAATAAAAAAACACATAATCCAAATAATAACCCCAATATTCCCAATAAAGCTTTTTTCTTGTTGACATGGTTGCAGAACAGAAAAATGATAATTAATTCAACTGCTGCAATACCTAATGTAGATCTTGAACCAGTCAGGAATACATTTAACATTAAAAGAATTAGTAGAAACGGCCTTTTAAATAAATTCACATCATCTTTTTCCAGATCATAGCAAGCCATTGCGATAAGCAGTAGCAGTAAAAGGCCATACCCCAACGGATGTCCACATGGTCCCATTATTCTATAATGACCTGAACGGTAACAATTTACAACTCCCGAGGGAACTGTCTTGAGAAATTGCAAGTATAATGAATGCCCTGCCACATACTCAATTAGTCCATATATCCCTAAAAAGTATCCACTGAATATCGTTATCTTTACAGCCCGTCGACAACCTATCACATATCTGATTCCAAAAATGAGCATATATAATGTCAGTATTTCCATAAAGACAAGCATTAATGCATTAATATCTGCTCGGAAAACCATTGTATAAGCAGCTACAAATAAATAAACAACCAACGGCCAAGTAAATGCGAACTGCAAAACTGTCTGAGAAAATATCGTTACTATTTTTGAATTACACAATGCATACAAAACTAAAAGTATATTTGCAAATCTTGTACAGGTAATGTCCCAGCCTATGTGTATTCCAAAATACTGCGGCATTAAGTAATCGGTTATAATCAAAAACATGTTTATAAAATATAAAACTTTAAGATTATCTAGTTCCGGCTTATCCAGCAAACTATTTTCTTTACTTAATATGTCCCAATTTTTTGTCAAGCCGATAACCTCCATATATAAATACACAATACAATTACTTACAGTGTTTGAATTTTAGTGATGGTCTTTTTTAAATACTCGGGGAAAAAATAACTAATGTCAGAATGATTCGTATAAGATGCGATATCGTATTCGCACATAATATTCTTTCTTTTGATTTCTTCTACCAAAAACATAACATGTTCCCCATAAGTATGTTCCTTGTTTGAAAAATGAAGATATATCCTTTGACTGTCTGCATAATCATCCTGCAATATTCTATTTTGCAAATATTGATCAATATACTTATCCCTTTCTTCACTTGGTAATCCAATAATGTGTTTATATGCACACAGGTTCCCTGATGCTTTCAGATACGAAGCCAAAAAAAATTGCGGAGCTCCTGCAATAATAAAGGAGTTTTTTCTTTGAAGTCCAAAATTTAATGCTGCAAAACCTCCTTTACTTGATCCACAATACACAACTTTTTCCGGCTTAAGTTCATTCAAAATTTCATCAATAAGTTTATTGGTCGCTTGTTCTTCATCAAACAAAAAATCATGTCCTAAATAATACGAGCCACGATGATCCTCCGAATAATCATCCAGAATATACAATCTATTACATTTCAAACCGTCAAGCGTTTTTACATAATTATATCTGGCTTTTAACCCAGGTCTGGTACATGCACTGAATACAATTAACAACATATTTGAACGCTTATATCTTTTTATCATATATTTTACTTTAATACCTTGATACTGAAATATACGCTGTGCGTATATTATTTTAACTTTTGTCAATACAAATTCCCAATATTTTCCAATAACTTTGCTTGGACTAATTCTCATTTTTTCAATCCTTATTTGCCATGAAATTTACAATACAATATATTTAATGATACACCTATTTTTAATATCGCGCAACCAAAAATGCCACAAGTCAAACGGCTTGTGGCATTTCATCATTATTCATATAAATGTTCCAACAATCTTTCATTATACGAACCTATTATTAAATCGTTCAGTTGCTGCAAAGTTCCGCCATACTTGCACTTCTTAATATTGGTACCGCAAAAGGAATAATTGCCTATTGATTTCAGTGAACTTGGAATGTAAATTTCGCTCAATTCCCCACACCCTATAAACACATTCGCCCGCAAAGATATCACTGTATCTGGCAAAACCACCTTCTTCACTCGAACCAGATTTCTGAAAAGTTGATTACCAAGCACCTCAATTCCGCTATCTATTTCGATTTCCGTAATCAAATCACGGTATACATACCAAGGCGAGCAATTAAGTGAATGATAGTCGTATGTTGATCCCTTGCCAAATAAGTGTAATACACCATCTTCATCAACCGTATATCCAACATCTTTACCGCAAATTCCTTCAGCGATTATCTTCGCTGCTTGCTCCGCTTGAATTTCCTGATCTGATACCACATTATCTACGCTGTCTATATCTGGTGAAACCGCTACACTTTCTTCATCAATATAGCTTTCTTCATCATAATATACATTTATGTTAGACCAATTTACAAAACGTATCTGCTCATTTCTATTATCTGTAATATCAAAACATACCACATAATCACATTTCTGCGGAATCAAAACACAAACATCAAAAGGGAACTCCGCAAAGTCACCATACAGATTTTTTCCATCAGGGCACGCAGGAATAGTAAAAGTATAATTTTTACCATCAGCATAAACGAGCATCGTTCTTTCCCTGTTTGTGTCATTCGATACACTAATCAGTGTATTATCGCCTTCCCTCCAAACACTTCCGACATATAGAGTATCAGTTTCCGTCACATTCTTAAAACTAACTCCGTTAGAAACATGCGGATAAATATCATCATACAAATGTGCGACCCCAATTTCCACATTTTCAAAACAGACATCTGATAAGCTAATTTGCTCACTCTTTGTATGGGCATAAATTGTGTATCCGCCCCCATTCATTTTGCAATTAATGATTTGAATACTTTCTGCATCATTATATTCCAACTGAATCATAACACATGCATTTATACTCGCAGCAGAAGACGACATCTTAATTGCTGGTATTTCAAATCTGCAATTTGAGAAGAGAACATTTTTCACCTTCGCATCTTTATGCCCATACATCTGTGTTCCATCGGTATGTATCCCTGCACTGGCAGGATCATTTGAGGCCATATCACAAAAATACGAATCATATACATATATTTCCTGAAACGGAGTCAGCGCATCATTATAGCTGTTTCCAAATAAGCATCTGGTAAAAGAAGCGTTACTGCCATAAAAACTATTTATAGTACAATTATTAAACTCATAAGATAAATTGGTAGCCAGAACTCCTGTTGAAAAGCTGCTAAATATGCAATTGTTAAATATTAACTTAATCTGTCTGTTGACTTGGCTTTCATTATTGACGCAAACCGGGTATTTGGAAAAATCTATGCTGTCAAACACTATCGTTCCAACAACTTTACTATTATTATAGGCAAAATCAATAATATTTTTATCTGCACTTGCCTTAAAATACATAGAATCAAATGACTGTCCCAGTTCTGCTACTGTTAGTTCACCCTTAGCTCCGCAATTATATTTATCGGGAATTACATTTATATCAGCATCCGTCTCTCTAATCAACACCCCTTCTGTATTTCCGAGCGGAATGGGCTCATCAACAATGTCAACAGAAGTATCTAGTGGTAGTATAGTACCAACCGTCAACAGACCAATCATACAGAAACTTAAAAACGTCGCCTGAATTATTCCTTTTTTTGTAACCCTTTGTCTCATAGTAAATCACCCCTTCTTTACATTATATAGGAAGATGCTGCAATCGTGCAAAAAAAATCTTTGCCACTTACTATGACAAAGATTACCATAAAATTCAGGCAACCGGCTGTCATAGTATTATTCATACTTTAGACCCTTGGCTTTGCGTCACTGCCTTTCGACAATTTTGCTATTTTCTAACACTTATTCTACTATTTCAATTGTATAAAGAAAAAATAAACAAATCAATCATACAAAAGTACTATTTAATAATTCTTTAAAACCAGATAAATCTCTACAAAATATGACTTAACTTCCTGATAATATTTTAGAAAAGCAAGAAGCGGAATGCTCTTAATGATTCGTCTGCTCGATAATAAGTCAATTCTGCGTTTCATCATTTGAATATGCCTCTTCATGATTGTCTTTTTTCCCCGATCAGCATGGTTATCCGAAAGCATCTTTTCCATGACTATATCTGCATTTAACATCGCATCAAACAGCTGTACCCGTTTCTCAATAGTATGATACTTTCCGTATGTTGAGGTATTGTTATCGTGAATTCTGTGTTTTAGCAAATTACAGTGCAAAATATAACACCCATCAGCACATTGCGCCAATCTCCACATGCGGTCATCCTGCGCCCAGTCATCAAACCAATACTCTTTAATTGCATGATAGAAATCCCGCCTGACACACATACAGCAACCCAATGCACCAATATAGACACTCTTAGGCTTCAAAGTAATCTTTTCCAGAACACTGTTATTCGGCATCCTGTCCAGCACCTTTTGGGGAGCTCGTGGCGTCTTTTCTCCAGTATAAAATGGTTCATAATCCGTACATAATACCATGCAGTCACTATGTGACTCCATAATTTCAGTCATCTTTTGTACTTTATCGAGTTCCCATAAATCATCTTGATCAGAGAAGAAAATGATATCTCCGGATGCCAGCAAAGTAACCTTGTTAAAGTTATTGGCATATCCCAGATTTTTCTCATTTACAACTATCTGCCAACTGTCCTGCATCCCATATTGTAATATGTAGTTCTTAACGAGCTCGACAGTCTGGTCAGAGGAACGGTCATCACAGATAATCACTTCATCAACCATGCGTGTTTGCAGACGTATTGTATCCAATTGTTCTTTCAGATACTTTTCACCGTTGTATGTAGCCATTACTACCGATATTTTCATGAATATTGCCTTTCTGTTTTCCCCTTCAGCCGAATCAAATACGCAAACAAACCTGCCGTTCCCTTATTAAAGCTTTTGATATATAAATTCTGTAAACCGCCTTTGAAATACCTGTTTTTCCTGTAGTTTGGAAAATTCTTATACAAATATTCGACCGTATCCTGAACTAATTTTTTTCTCTCGTCCTTTTCCGCAACCTTTCCGATACGTTGCATGGAACTACATAGCAAAACTCTTACGCAAAAATATTCCAGTTCTTCCCAATAAAGATCACTGAACCCATTCTCATTGTAAAAATCCAAAGATACATCCAAAACCCGAAAAATTTGTGCAACCTTAGAAGCTCTATACGTAGTCATCGTAGAGTTACTGTGGCGAACCCTGAATGCCAACGGTTCCTCAATAACAGCCAACTTTTTTATATATGGAATGAGATTTAAATAAAAAGCAGTATCTTCATATATCACACCCTCCGGGAAGCGAACATTTGAGTTTACTAAAATATCCCTGCGATATAAATGCAAAAATGGAGATGCCAAAGCGCCTCTGAACATATCCTTCGTTTCTAATGCGACTCTTGATGCAACATAGTGCTGTAGTTCAATCTCCTGTCCGTTTTCATAGGTAATATCTGTATAGCCGCAGGCTACATAGTCAGCATCTGTTTCCTTTGCTTTCTCATACATTCGTTGAAACATATCTATTTTCACGAAATCATCAGAATCCAGGAATCCAACATATTCGCCATTGCATAATTCAAGTGCTCTGTTTCTAGCAACGGCCTGTCCGCTGTTTTCCTGTGTCCTATATAAGAATCTATCCGGATACTTTTCTACATATTCCTGAATAATCATCGGAGATGAATCCTTTGATCCGTCATCAATAATGACAATTTCCACTCCTTCAAGAGTTTGATTGACCAATGAGTCCAAACATCTTCTGAGATATTTTTCAGTATTATATGCCGGTACTATTACACTAACTCTGGGATTAATCACGTCGTTCCTCCGCGCTTTCCAATATCTTCAAACACTGCTTTTTCCAATCTCAATCTCGTCTGAAAATGTCTCTTGTATACACCTTGTCCTGCACATCATCCAAGCACATATCATACCTGTTTGCAATAATTGCATTGCACATTCCCTTAAATTTTTTCAAATCATTTACTATGAGTGAGCCAAAAAAAGTCTCCCCATCTTTCAGGGTAGGCTCATAGATGACAACTGTCGCACCTTTCGCCTTAATTCGTTTCATAACGCCCTGAATACTGCTCTGGCGGAAGTTATCAGAGTTTGTCTTCATAGTAAGTCTGTATACTCCCACAACAATATTCTTTTCTTTGCTGCTGGAATACTCGTTATCCTCACCATAGCCATAATATCCAGCCATTTGAAGCACTCTGTCCGCAATAAAATCCTTTCTGGTTCTGTTGGATTCTACAATAGCTTCAATCAGATTCTCCGGTACGTCCTCATAATTTGCCAACAGCTGTTTGGTGTCCTTGGGCAGGCAATATCCCCCATATCCAAAGCTGGGGTTATTATAATGACTGCCAATTCTTGGATCCAGGCACACTCCGTTGATAATCTGCTGTGTATCCAAACCTTTCATTTCTGCATAAGTATCCAACTCATTAAAATACGAAACTCTCAGTGCCAGATATGTATTAGAGAAAAGTTTTACAGCTTCCGCTTCGGTCAAGCCCATAATCAACGTATCAACATTTTCCTTTAATGCCCCTTCCTGTAGTAACCCTGCAAAGGTGTTCGCTGCATCAACAAGCTTTTCGTCTTGCAAATCTGTTCCCACAATAATCCTGCTGGGATACAAGTTGTCATAAAGAGCCTTACTCTCCCGCAAAAATTCAGGACTGAATATAATTTTATTACTACCGGTTTTCTCTCGAATAGACTTAGTAAATCCAACCGGAATTGTACTCTTAATTACCATAATGGCATTAGGGTTGTACTCCATTACCAGCCCAATCACTTTTTCTACTGCAGAAGTATCAAAAAAATTTTTTTGGCTGTCATAGTTTGTAGGTGTAGCAATTACAACAAAATCAGCATCTTCGTATGCTGCCCTTGCATCAAGAGTTGCGGTTAGATTCAGTTTTTTCTCACATAAATATTTTTCAATATACTCGTCCTGTATCGGTGACTTTCGCTGGTTAATCATTTCAACTTTTTCTGCAATAATATCCACAGCATATACCTCATTATGTTGTGCCAACAATACTGCAATACTTAATCCTACATAACCAGTTCCCGCAACAGCAATTTTCATTATCCGTTCTCCCTCTTCATGCAATATTGTATTTATTATACAACAACCTCATATTAAAATCAAACTTTGAATTCAGTTCGATTTCATCGCACACATAAAAAGGAGAAGCACTTGTATGCTCCTCCTTTGAAAATAACCACTATACTTCTTTGTTTTCCTCGCCTTCCAAGTCTTTCAACTTCTTATACTGCATATATGTGGTCAATCCCGTAACTGCAATAACAATTGCTGCAAGAACCGTTACATACAAATCAAGATGGCATCCCCAGAAGAAGTAAATTACTACTAATGCCGCAATAAACAAAACGGATACTCCGATATCAACATATTTCATTTTCATTTTTTTGCTTCTCCCTTCTTTATGCCTCTGCAGTTTCACTGTTGTCTGTTAATTCCCTGATTTTCTTGTTACGAGAAATTGCGCGTACCAACTCGTATACTGTATATACAGCTGTCAAAATCAGAATAAGCCAATGAATCCAACAATGTCCTACTCCGAGAGGAGTCTCCTCTTCTTCAATAATAATATCACTATCCGTCTCGGTGATAACAATGCCGTCTCCTTCAGCTTCATTATCCTCAATTGCAGGTGCAAGGGGTGTTTCCTCTTCTTCAATTTCTACTTCGTTTTCATCATTCTCTACAGGTTCAACAGCAGGCTCGTTCTCTTCAGCATCAGCTTCTGCTTCATTTTCCTGAGGTTCCTGTGCTTCTACCTCATTTACAGGTGCGGGTTCTGCAGGTTCAGCCTGTGCCTGAGCAGCCGGTACCTCAACAGTTTCTGTGGTTGTATCAGGTACATTCGGTGTTACAGGTGTATTTGGAACTTCCGGTGTTACAGGTACAGGAGTAGGTGTAGGCTCTGCACTGGGTGTAGGCTCTGTACTGGGTGTAGGCTCTGTACTGGGTGTAGGCTCTGTACTGGGTGTAGGCTCTGTACTGGGTGTAGGCTCTGTACTGGGTGTAGGCTCTGTA
>Ga0129313_1000962_pt1 | contig 20519 bp, 18 predicted proteins | sample O1105metagenome_FD_94436 | JGI IMG/M metagenome (GOLD analysis project Ga0129313, IMG submission 94436) | Orangutan group fecal microbial communities from fecal samples from Wisconsin, USA - O1105 metagenome | ecosystem: Host-associated > Mammals > Digestive system > Large intestine > Fecal...
CTATGAACTTTGCCACAGCAGTGACAGATCTGACTTGATGGAAACCACTTATCAACATTGATAAGATATTTCCCTCTATCATCAAGCTTATAGGCCAGCATGTTTAAGAACAATCCATAGCCATTGTCCATAGTGGCCTTGCCATTTCCAAAGCCCTTATTAGACATAGCCTTCATATCAAGACTTTCAACACATACGACATCATACTGATTGGCAATCTCAGTAGATAACTTGTGAAGATGATCAAGTCTCTGGTTGGCTATATGTCTATGAATCTTGTTTACCTTGCGGAGCTGCTTAAGATAGTTTTTGGATTTCTTCTCACCCTTCTTAGCACCCTGCATACGTGAAAGCTTTCTCTGTGCCTTTGCAAGCTTCTTCTGGCTTTCACGATAATACTTATGGTTACTGCCGATATTGCCTTTATCATCTACATAAAGCCCATTAGAGGCATAATCCAGACCAATGGCATTATCAGACTTCCTAACCCTTACGACATTCTTCTCATACTCGAATAATACAGAAGCATAGTATGTGCCATCACCTTCCTGGGATATAGTAGCAGACTTGATAATCCAGTCAGCCTCCGGCTGTCTATGAATTACTGCCTTCACTATTCCTATCTTAGGAAGCTTGATACCATTTCCAATGATAGCGACAGTACCCTTCTGATTATTTGTATTATATGACTTTCTACTGCGCTTTGCAGACTTGAATTTAGGAAATCCAGTTTGCTTTTTACGTGACTTATTGAAATGATTTCTAAATGCAGCCTGCAGATTCAATTGAACATTCGCAAGTGCAAGACTATCCACTTCCTTAAGGAAGGGATAATCCTTCTTATACATGGCAGGTGTCACAGCGACAAACTTGCCAGTCTCCTTGTAGCTTTCAATCTTATCGTTAAGCATGAGATTATAGACCTTACGGCAGCAGCCGAAGGTCTTTGCAAACATAATTCTCTGATCAGCGTTTGGATACAGTCTGTACCTTATTGCTTTGTTTGCCATCCTTACCTCCCTGGGATTGTATGAACTGCTGGATGATGTCTACTGTTGCATTACCTGTAGTCAGTAGACAGAAGCTTGGTGACCAGAACATCTCCTTCCAGAGAGATTTGCGTATCTCTGGAAATTCCTTCTTGATGAGCCTGCTGCTTGCAGATTTATAAGCGTTGATGAACTTGCTTATCTCTGAATTAGGCTGTCCTCGAAAGAGAATATGAACATGGTCGGCGTCGTGATTCCACTCATCCAATGAGATATTATATCTGACAGATAGATTCTCAAACATCTCCCTGAGACGATTTGAGATTATATCATCTATCACCTTATTACGATGTTTAGTGCACATTATAAGCTGATAATTCAGCAAGAATACTGAATGGTTATTATTATCTAATTTCATAGTATTTATGACCTTTTTTCTATTTTCATCTGATTACATATATATTATACTACTATCTAATAATAAAGGCAAAACAAACGCCGTGTTTACCGCAATTCATCCTGCCACCTATAGAGGTTGGGAAATTCTTGCTCACGGCGTGTTAAAAAATGTCATTTTCTTGCCAGTAAATGTGTCAAAACGGATTGGTTCTGTTTCAATACCCAATGCATTTAATTCTTTAACTGTTTCTTCTACATCTTCTACCTTAAAAGCCAGATGTCTGAGTCCTGCAGTTTCAGGGAAAGGATGAAGTGGGGCATCAGGTTTAACGAATATTTCTAATTCCATCTCTCCAAGTTGAAGATCTAACTTGATATCCTTTTTATCCTCTCTCTTATTTTCTCTAATAATCTTAAAACCTAACTTATTGACATAGAAGTCAATTGTTTGATCATAATCTTTTGTAATGATCGCAATATGATGTACTGTGTCTAATCTCATAAGAGCACCTCCTGTTACTATTATATCATTGACATCATAAATGATATATAGTTATTATAATATAAACCAACTAAGGAGGTAGGTAATACATGAATAAGAAAACAATTATTTATTCAATTAAATCTGCACTCCCTGTTATGACTGGTTATATTGTATTAAGTATTGGTTTTGGCTTATTACTGCAAGATAAAGGTTATGGATGGGGCTGGGCAGTTTTAATGAGTACAGGTATATATGCTGGTTCTATGCAGTTTGTAACAATTAATCTACTATCAACAGGTGCTTCTATCATCACAACCGCTATTATGACTCTTATGGTCAATATAAGACATCTCTTTTATGGGATTACTATGTTGGAAGAATATAGTGAAGCAGGGTGGAGAAAGCCATATTTGATCTTCTCTTTAACAGATGAAACCTATTCTTTAATATGTTCTCCTGATCTTCCTGATGATATTAATCGTAAAGACTATTTCTTTATCGTTTCTCTTGTCAACCAGTTATCCTGGATAATAGGAAGTATTATAGGTTCTGTACTAGGAAACATTATTCCTTTTGATACAACAGGGATAGATTTTGCGATGACTGCATTATTTGTCATCATTTTAGTTGAACAATTAGAGAAATCAAAACAGCATCTTCCTGCCTTTACAGGATTTATTATTTCTATATTCTGTTTATTACTCTTTGGACCGAATCAGTTCCTGATTCCTTCTATGATTCTTATTACTATCGCATTATTTATAGAAAAAAAGAGCTTAGAAAGGAGTGATCTCTAATGCATACGATACTTATTATTCTTACTGCCGCAATAGTCACACTTCTTATCCGTGCTCTTCCTTTTATTATATTTAGTAGACATACACCGGATAGTATTCTTTATTTAGGTAAAGTACTACCTTATGCAATCATACCAATGTTAGTCGTATATTGTTTAAAGAGTGTATCGGTTCTAAAAGCACCTTATGGTATTCCAGAACTCATAGCACTTATAGTGGTAGTATGTATCCATAAATGGAAACATAGTACGTTACTTTCTATTCTTCTAGGTACAATGACTTATATGTTTCTAATCCAGACTGTGTTTTAGCACAGTCTTTTCATTACCTCTAATGGGAGATTATTCACGAGTACAGTATTTCCATCATAATAGTTGATATAATCAGGACCTAATGTAAATATACGTTCAAAAGGAATCGTACCCAATGATCTTTCTTCTGTTGTAGAGTAAAGAGCTATTTCATAATAATCACATTCTAGCTTCTCACCTGTTTCAGGATTCTGATATCCTACAGGAACCCATGGTTTATTAGGGAGTAAAGTAGGGCAGTCTTCAGTTAATGCATAGATACCTTTAATACCTTGTTCCGTTTTAAAGAATTGTGGTTTTGCATAATAATAGTCATGACTTTGAAGTTCATGCATCCATGAAGAGAATAGATGAGGATTAAGGACAAACTGTTCTGCTTCATCCTTTCCAATCACTAATGGCCACATCGTACTCATTAAAGTAAGAGAATCTGTTTCACCGTTCACAATCTTTTCAGATACTTCTTTAATAACACGATGATTGAAGGCAAGAAGATCATCTTCCTGTGATAAGTACTCATCTATATCTTCTTCTATCCCATCAATAGTAACGCTGCATTTCCAATAATCAGTAATTCTTCTTAGACAGTTAAAGAAAGAACGCATTTCATCTGTAGTAGTAGGGTTGAGTAAACGTAAGTTTAATTCATTCTTTTCGTCTTCATCCCATGAAATATGAAACCCTCTTCCAATAGAACTTGGATTATAGAAGATCATATTACCTTCCTGGTCATCACCCACCATTCTCATACCATCATTGATTCCAAAAGCCAATTCATCACCGACTATTACATCTAATGGAATAGTCTTTTTAAATAACCCCCTCTGTTTAATACATACATCAATAGACATGTTCTTATCCTCCTATACATCTCATGAAGTCTTCTTCTGAGATAATCAGTATCTTTTCATCCTTCTCTCTTAAGTATAAACCTTTTCTAATCTTAGTACCATACTGACCATACTTCCATGTTTTACTTTTTTCTCCACCAACAATTAAATAATCAGTAGCACGTGTAGGTGCACTTAATACAGTACCTCCATGACTATAGATATAGTGAACTACATCACTTCTTCTCATCGAAGTAAACAAACCAGTGACCACAAACTTACCTGTCAAATCTATATCAAATATTTCATCAAAAGCGAAAGGGTAATTATTCATAACTATTCCTCTTAAAAAGATATACAATAGATATAGGAGGTTTATCACAATGGTTAAAATCCTAAACATCGCATTATATATCGTATTCATTCTTATACCAGCATTGTATTTTATATGGCTATTAAAACATGAACACCCGATCTTTAAGACGTTTGTGGTTGTCATGGCTATTCTCTCTACAATCGGTATATTACTTAAATTTAACTTTAAACCATATAATCATATCTTTACCATGTTCATACTAGTGTGTCAATTTCTCACTATGTATATTTATAGTCTTTTTATATGTGTTTATCTGTATCGTTTCTCCTTTAAATTTGTGAAACGAAGACCTTATCGTTTTGGGAATATCGTAGCCACTATGATTGCGATCACTCTTACAATTTCTGGTTTCTATTCTCATTATAATAAGAAAGAAGTCATCTATCATGTTACTGTTCCCAAGACATCTTCAGTATCTAAGTTAAAGATCTGTTTAGTGAGTGATCTCCATTTAAGTTCTGGAACTTATATGAGACAAGTAAGAAAGCTTGTAAAAACAGTGAATGATAAACATTATGATCTTGTATGTTTTGCAGGAGATGTATTTGATGAAAATACACCGGATGCATTAATGAATCGTTCTTTACAAGAATTCAAGAATATGAAGAGTACTTATGGAACATACTGGATATCTGGTAATCATGAATATTATGGTAAACATACAGACTTTACTGTTTTTGAGAAATACAACATACACTTTCTAAAGAATACCTATGAAACAGTAGATAATACTTTTAATATTGTAGGCTTTACAGATAAGACATCTCATGATCACTATGAAATCAATAAAGTCATAGAAGGGATGGATACTTCTTTACCTACTATTACATTAGACCATAATCCTGAAAGATTTGATCAGCATACATATTTCACTGATCTACAATTATCAGGACATACACATAATGGACAGATTTTCCCAGGTAATATTATCCTTCATTATTACTATCAGAATTCATATGGTCTATCCCATTATAAGAACCATTATCTTCTTGTATCTGGTGGATATGGATCATGGGGATTCCCATTTAGACTAGGTACACAATGTGAATATGATACTATTTATCTCACTATGAGAAAATAGTTTTACAAGAAATATATCTTTTTGTATAAAACTTGTAAACGGATTCATAAATTGATGAAATTTAACCTCTTTTGGTGTACAAATCTAAAAATAAGCATAGACAAACCGCTTTCTTTCCTATATGATAAGGGCACAAAGAGGTAGTGGAAAAAAATGGTCATAGAATTAGAAGAAAAATTTAAATTACGCAAAGCAGAAATCTTTGCGACAATCAAGAAGTATGTGACAGAAGCAAAATTGAATATCTCAGATACAGTTGTAGAAAACTTATCTATTCATCTTGCTTTATCAATTACAAGAGAATTATCTGGATCTTATATCGAAATGAGTTCATCTCAGATTGAACAATTAAAACAAGCCAACACTTATCAGATTTCACAGTTAATCGTCTATGATTTATCTAAGAAATATGATGTAAGAATTTCTGAAGATGATATTTGTTATTGTGCGATGTATTTATCAAACATGACATTATTAGATTTAGACTTCTTTAGTGAATGCGATATTATTGATCAGGAAACTGAAAGCATTACTTTAGAAGCCGTACAGGAAATCAATAATCGTTTAGGATTAAACTTAAAGAAGAATGATGATTTCTATCAGGGATTATCAATGCATTTCTATCCTGCAATTCAGCGTTTAAAGAATGATGAACAGCTACATGATAATGTATTAGCTAACAAGATTAAAACTGAAAATGAAACAGAATATAAATGTGCAATGATTTTAAATGATGTTGTAAAAGAACATTATCATAAATCATTTAATGAAGATGAATTGGCTTATATAGCACTACATTTCGGTACAGCATTAAGATAACATCAAAGGGAACCATATCAATAGTAGATGGACCTAGGAGATAGCGAAAGCTATCTCCTTTCTTTTTATTTAAATTAGCTTGTATTTCCTCTTTCTCACACTATGAAAGGTATTTTAAATTTAGTAGTATCTGTCGTGGCAGGTGTTTTAGTTTATTACATATGCAAATGGTTGGACAAAAGATTTAAACGATAACCAGCCTAATAATAAGTACACTCTAAAGAACTAGAAAAGGTAAGGAGTACCATTCCTTACCTTTTCGCTTTGCTGTTAATTGCTTTCCAATCTGCAATCAAATTATAGCATCTAGTATTTTAATATGCAAGCTGGTTTCAAAATTCAATTTTAGGTTTCTTTGAAAATCAGCATCCCCATAAGAAATACTTTCGAAAAATAAATGCTTGCCATATTATTCACTATCCTTCTCAGCTTTATAAGAATCTTTTTCTTCTGCAACCATAAGAGTAGGTTGATTATGCATCACATTAGTATAATGCACATTATCCGATTCTTCTGCGATAAATGATCCACCAACACCAAAGAATTTTTCAAAGAATGATTTTAGTTTATCAATAACCCCCTGTTTCTTAATAGTTCTTTTACTACTACCAAAACGAGATACAGGAGGCATAAGCTTATCGATATCAGTTCCTGTAGTTTTGATTTCTCCGTCACGGAATGCATTTTCAATAAACTTTCTTGTTTCAGGTTCTTTTAATTTCTCTTCAACAATAATTTTAGAAAGTTCTTCCTCACGCTTTTTAGCAATATATTCATGCCACTCAGCCATAATATCATCAACATCATTAATACCAGATATAAATGTCTCAATAAGAGTTTTCTTACTACGTAATTCAGGACTTGAATCAATTGCTTTACTAATTGTAATAAGTACTTCCTTATCTTCACAATGACTATCATGATATTTCTTTACGAGCATCAAAATATAATCGATATTAATTTCTATCTGTTTAATAAGTTCTATCTCAAAAACAATATCATCAATAATATCTGTACTCTCGCCTCGTTTACGTTTATTATTCCATTCATCACGTAAATCTTGATATCTACCAAGATAATCCTGTAAATCACGCTCAGTAAGAATTTCGTTACCTGCAAATTCGTCAAATGCTGAAAGAAGGTTTCTCATACGAAGAATAGCACCAAATAGATTAATAAAATCTTTTTGATTCTGTTCACCTGTGATTCTTGGCTCATCAAGTGGAAATCTTGACATCAACTGCTCAATCATCTCCACATAGCCTTGATGTCTTTTACCTTCCTCATCCTCATAGCCATAATAGTAATCTTTAAATCCCTTCATTAATACAATACCACCTGCATCTTTATCACCAAATAATGAAATTGCAGTATCAACACGTTTTTGAAGATTTCTAAAACATACAATATTTCCAAATGTTTTAATGGAATTTAGAATTCTATTTGTTCTTGAGAATGCTTGAATTAAACCATGCATCTTTAAATTCTTATCAACCCATAAAGTATTTAACGTAGTAGCATCAAATCCTGTAAGGAACATGTTTACAACTATTAATAGATCAAGTTCTTTATTCTTCATTCTAAGAGAGACATCTTTATAATAGTTCTGGAACTTATCACCATCTGTAGAATAGCTAGTATGGAACATCTCATTATAATCATGAATAGCAGAATCAAGAAAATCCCTTGATGATTGATCAAGTGCAGAAGTATCTTCAGAATTCTCTTCTTCAAGAATTCCACTCGTAGATTCTTCATATTCTGCTTCATTTGCACCATAACTAAAAATAGTAGCAACACGTAGTTTCTTGGTTGGATCAGCTGCCATTTGTTTTTTAAATTCCTGATAATACAATTTAGCCATAGGAACAGATGCAACTGCAAAAATAGAATTAAAACCACTAATACGCTGTTTTTGTTTAATCTCTTCTACAGTTCCTGCTTTTCCTGAAGCAACTTCTTTAATGTTAGTAAGAGTATTATAGATGTATGTTTTATCACCTCTATAAGTCTTTCTATCAAAATTATCAAGAATATATTCTGTAACAAGTTTAATTCTCTCGGGGGCCATCATTGCTTTTTCACGCGCAATATCCCATACCTGTTCATCATCAATATCATCACTCATATCCATTGTTTTGATATAGTCCACTCTGAATGGTAGTACATTTTTATCATTAATGGCATCAACAATAGTATATGTATGAAGCTGATCACCAAATGTCTGCTCAGTAGTAAAGAATTGAGGTTTAGTAACTCTTCCTGTATTTGCTGGGAAAATAGGAGTTCCAGTAAATCCAAATAAATGGTACTTCTTGAAACTTTTTACTATAGCTGCATGCATATCCCCAAACTGGCTTCTATGACATTCATCAAAAATAATAACTACATGCTTGTCATACACATCATGATTTTTATTCTTCTTAATAAAGGTAGCTAACTTTTGAATAGTAGTAATAATGATATGAGCATCACTATCTTCTAACTGTTTTTTTAGAATTGCTGTTGAAGTATTACTGTTAGCAGCACCTTTTTCAAAACGATCATACTCTTTCATTGTCTGGTAATCTAAGTCCTTACGGTCAACAACAAATAGTACTTTATCAATGTAAGGAAGCTGTGATGCTAATCTTGCAGTCTTAAAAGAAGTAAGTGTTTTACCTGAACCAGTAGTGTGCCAAATATATCCCCCACCAGCAACGTTACCGTATTTTTTATAGTTATTCGCAATCTCAATACGATTCAATATACGTTCAGTAGCAGTAATCTGATAAGGACGCATAACTAAAAGCATATTCTCAGATGTGAAAATACAGTACTTAGTAATGATGTTTAGAATTGTATGCTTTGCGAAAAACGTTCTAGTAAAATCAATTAAATCTGGGATTATACGATTGTTTGCATCAGCCCAAAAAGATGTAAACTCAAAACTATTACTTGTTTTACCTTTCTTAGAAGTAGAATTCTTTGAATCTTTAATAGCGTTAAAACGTGTACTATTTGAATAATACTTTGTGTTAGTACCATTCGAAATAACGAATATTTGTATGTATTCAAACAGACCACCACCAGCCCAGAATGAGTCTCTCTGATATCTATTAATCTGATTGAAAGCTTCACGAATAGCTACACCTCTTCGTTTTAATTCAACATGAACGAGTGGAAAGCCATTAACTAGAATAGTAACATCATATCGATTATCATGTTTTGCACCATCAGAAATACCAAGCACGTATTGATTAATAACCTGAAGAGAATTATTATGAACGTTCTTTTTATCAATAAGAGAAATATTCTTTGTAGTACCATCATCACGTTTTAATACTTGAATGTAATCTTCTTGAATTTTTCTTGTCTTCTCAACAATACCTTCATTATTGTTTGCAATATGACTCTTAAAAAATTTTTCCCATTCATTATCAGAAAACTGGTAATTATTTAACTTTTCTAATTGAATACGAAGATTAGCAATAAGATCCTTCTCATGATGTATTTTAAGATATGTATAACCTTGTTCAGTAAGCATATGAATAAATTCTTTTTCTAATGCTGCTTCTGATTGATATTGACTAGATCTACTTTTAACTGCTTCATATTCTGTAACAACTGTACTTTCTGTTGACTGTGCAACAATATTAAAATATGACATAGCATCCACCTCCTTTATTTATTTAAAACTAAGTAATTTATCTCTGTAATATTCGTATTGTTTTTGTCTAGCTTCTATTTCTGCAGGTAGTCCTTCGGAAATGCTATTGCATAAGGAATCGAACCTATCAAGAATAGAAACAATTCTATTTTGTTCTTCTATAGTAGGTAGCATAATCACAATGTCACCTAACTTACTTGGAGTAACTTCAATAACCTTAGTTCCGTGTGCAAGTTTCTTTTTCTGATTAAAGAACATTTCACTGTGGAAGTAGTATGATAAAAATTTAGGATTCTGATTGTGACTTATAATAGCCGTGTGACCACTGATAGCAATATCTTCATCACCAAGCCATGCAATACAAGAACACACATCTTCAACATTCTCGCTTGTAACAGCCATAACAATATCACCTGGTTTTGCAGTTTTTGATTTTGCAAATACTTCTTCATTCACAAAAGTCAAAGTCTTATCAGTAGCAATACCAAAATGAGTATACATCTGACCATAATGGATACAAGGTCTACCGCTTTCTACGAAGTCTTTCTTCTGGAAGTTTCCACCTCTGACAATTGTAGCAATTTCTTCAAGCTTAACAGGTGCATAACCAAATACATACTGAATAAGCTTAATTATGCTCTGTCTGTCTGTCTGTCTGTCTGTCTGTCTGTCATGAGCGTGCTGCCTGTTTCAACAAATGTCAAGAGCAAATCACGATAATATTCATATTGCTTCTGACGTGCTTCTATTTCAGCGGGTAGACCAATATTCAAGTCATTACATATCTTTTCGAAGTTATCAAGAACTTCTGCATAACGCTTTTGAACTTCTAACGGTGGTAGTGGTATTTCAATCTGCTCGATTGACGGAACATTTGAATGTACCACTTTACTTTTAACTTTACCTTTGCTTTTTTGCTCTCTCGCCATAGAGGTGTTAAGAACATGAGCAAGATAACGAGGATTTTGTTCGTGCTTCATAACCACAATATCCCCACCTGCAAGGCATTTGTCATGACCTACATAAGCAATGGATTTTGCAATGTCCTCAACACTTTCTCCCGTAATAGCAAACAGAATATCTCCATGTTCAAAATATTTGGGATTTGGAACATATTCTTTCTTCGTATGAGATACACATTCATCAAACCAAGTATTATATGTAGTATAGATTTCTCCGTATCTGACACAAGGAATACCTTCCTCAGTTACCTGGTCTCTTTTTATTCCTGCACCTCTATAAATAGAAGTTGCTATTTCTTTAAGCTTAACCATAGGAATGTCAGCTTTAGGTTTTAATAATTCATCCCTATAATACTCATACTGTTTTTTACGAGCTGTAAGCTCTGCTGTAAGCTCTGCTGTAAGCTCTGCTGTAAGTAACGTGAAATAGTCCAATATACGGACTATTTCACGTTGTACCTCCAACGGAGGTACGGGAATCTCTATCTTATCAAAATCACTAATAGACAAAAAAGGCTGACTGCCCTTTTTACGTGAAGGTAAATCTAATGCTGTCAATACATAGTATAAGTATTGAGAGTCTACTTTTTCTTTATCAACTACTGTAGCTATTGTTCCGTTATATGTAACAAAGCACTTGCCTTTAACTCTATTTATTAATCCAACAGCTCCTATATGACCTATAATTGTTACATCTTCACAGTTATATTCATCTATATGAGATACAATGCCATTTGCACCATAAACGTCATATTGTCCACCTGTATCTTCAGGGATTTTATTTCCTTTACCATATCTGAAAGCAAATAAAGTTTTATCAGATAATGGTTTATATTCAACACCTTCAGGACAAAACTCCTGAATCATTTCTACTAATCTGCTCATATGTTACACCTCGATTTCTGCAATAATTTCATCGATTGCTTTTCTTAAGGTCTCTTCACGAGCGACAATTTCTTTTATTTCTGCATTAAGCTTTACAATATCAATCTTTTCTCTTGTATCTTCAGCTTCAACGTAAGTTGAGACAGAAAGGTTATAATCGTTTTCTTCGACTTCTTCATATGTTGCTAAATGAGAGAAATGTTCTGTTTCTGTTCTATTCGCAAAACAATCAACAATCTTATCCATATTTTCTTGTGTAAGCTTATTGTTGTTTGTGACCTTAATACATTCGTTAGTTGCATCAATGAATAATGTTCTATTATCTACCTTATTCTTCTTAAGAACCATAATACAAGTTGCTATAGATGTTCCAAAGAAAAGGTTAGAAGGTAACTGAATAACGCAGTCAATAAAGTTGTTATCAACAAGATACTTTCTTATTTTCTTTTCAGCACCGCCACGGTACATAATACCAGGGAAGCATACGATTGCAGCAGTTCCGTTCGATGCAAGCCAAGAAAGACTGTGCATAATAAATGCAAGGTCAGCCTTGCTCTTTGGTGCAAGAACACCTGCAGGCGCAAAACGAGGATCATTGATAAGTAATGGATTGTCATTACCAGTCCACTTGATTGAGTATGGAGGATTTGAAACGATAAGTTCAAAAGGTTCATCATCCCAATGTGCAGGTGCGATAAGTGTATCTTCACAAGCAATATTGAATTTATCAAAACCGATATCGTGTAAGAACATATTGATACGGCAAAGGTTGTAGGTTGTGATATTGACTTCTTGTCCGTAGAAACCATTTCGTACCTTATCTCTGCCAAGCACCTTTTCAGCTTTTAGAAGTAACGAACCAGAGCCACAGGCTGGGTCATAAACTTTGTTGATTTCAGTCTTGCCAACTGTACCGAGTTTTGTAAGAAGTTCTGATACATCAGCAGGAGTAAAGAACTCACCACCAGATTTACCTGCATTGGATGCATACATAGTCATAAGGTATTCATAGGCATCGCCGAATGCATCAATATCATGATTCTTAACATCACCAAGATTCATATCAGCTACACCATCAAGAAGTTTACAAAGCTTTTCATTTCTCTTTGCAACTGTTGAACCAAGTTTGTTACTGTTGACATCGAAGTCATCAAAAAGTCCTGCAAAGTCAGATTCAGATTCACTGCCTTTAGCAGACTCTTCAATGTGACGGAATACCTTTTCAAGTGTTTCATTAAGGTTTTCATCATCCTTAGCTTTTGATCTTACATTGCAGAAAAGTTCAGAAGGAAGGATAAAGAAACCTTTTTCCTGAACAAGTCCTTCTCTTGCTTCCTCTGCATCGTCATCAGACATCTGCGCAAAATCAAAATCAGTATTACCTGCTTCAATTTCACCTTCATTGATGTAATTAGTAATATTTTCAGAAATGTATCTGTAGAACATAGTGCCAAGTACATAGTTTTTAAAGTCCCAACCATCTACAGCACCACGCAGTTCATCTGCGATTGCCCATATCGCTCTGTGAAGTTCATCACGTTCCTGTTCTTTTTTGTTATCTATAGTCATAATTTCGTAACCTTCCTTTATCCATTCTACCTTCAATGTAATAAAACCTATACTCTTGTCTCATGAACATAGAACTATTATATCATACAATCATTCTAATTTTGAAATTCATCAGCACTAACATTAGCCTAACATTACATCTCTATCTTCGCCAAGAAAAAAGCATAACCTACATGCTTGTAAGCTATGCTTATATACTATTTCCCTATACAAAATCTCTTAAACAATTCATCCAATAAATCTTCTTTAGCCTGTTCACCTAAAATCTCTTTTAAGTTCTCCCAGCTATCATATAAATCAGTCACAATCAAGTCTGTAGGAATACCATCCTCCATTGCCTGAATCGCAACATTTAATGACTGTGAAGCTTTCTCTAATAACTGTACCTGTCTTTGATTCGCAAGTACCTGTGCCTGAGAATTAGTGATAGCACTAAAGTCAAACTCATCTTTAATATGTTGAATGAGTTCATCTATATGATTCTCTTTAGCACTAATATGAATACCTTCTGTATCAATCACACATCCCTTATCAGACTTATTGATTAATACAATTCTATTTAATCCTTCAGTACGTTCTAATAGTTCCTTATCTTCTGCTTCTAGAGGTCTAGAACCATCTAATACAACTAATACTAAATCAGCCTGATCAATCAAAGATAAAGACTTTTTAACACCCATATGTTCAATCTTATCTTCTGTTTCTCTAATACCTGCTGTATCAATCATATTCAATACAATATCATTTAGACGAATAGAACCTTCTACTACATCTCTAGTCGTTCCTGCAATATCAGTTACAATTGCTTTATCTTCTTCTAATAATGCATTCAATAAACTAGACTTACCTACATTAGGTTTACCTACAATGACAGTAGAAATACCATCCTTTATTAAATGCATGTTCTTAGAACGATCAAGAATATCATCCATCTTCTTTCTTAAAGATACAGAACCAGGTAACAGCTTTTCAGCTGTTAGTTCTTCTATATCTTCATATTCTGGATAATCGATATTTACTTCAATCTGAGTAATAATCTTAATCAGGTCTTCTTTTAAGTCTTTAATGAAGTTTGTGATATTCCCCTGTATTCCTTTTAATGCTAGTTTAGCTGCCTGATCATTATTCGCTGTAATTAAATCACTAATCGCTTCTGCCTGGGATAAATCAATACGTCCATTTAAGAATGCACGCTTAGAGAATTCTCCATGCTCAGCCATTCTCGCTCCTTTCTTTAAACATAAAGAAAGAACTTTATTCGTAATAAAGACACCACCATGACAATTTATTTCTACCATTTCTTCACCAGTAAATGTATGTTGCCCACGATAAATAGAAATAAGTACTTCATCTACTTTCTCTTCACCATCGACAATATAGCCATAAGAAATAGTCTGAGACTTCTTATTTAGATTACCTGTAAAGAAGCTCTGAACAAAATCAATACACCCTTTACCTGATATACGAATAATAGAAATAGCGGCTTCTAATCGAGATGTCGCAATAGCACAAATAATATCATCATTCATACTCATACCTCCTTAAGTGTTCTTTTCTTATACTTATAGAACCAAATAAAATTAACCAGACCTTTAATAATACCTGAGAAAGAAATAACCCACCAGATACCATTTAAATGGAATGTATTTAAGATTAATAAAATCACCGGAATACGTCCTAATGTGAATACGATACTTGTAATAGAAGGGGGAATTGTTTCTCCTAATCCACTAAAGGCTCCAGAAATCATTAATTCTAGAATCATAAATGTCTCTGATAGACCCACTATACGTAGATAGTTTTCTCCAATTTGAGTAACCATTATATCATCAGTAAAGAAGCCATAAATCACATGAGGGAAGAAGACCATCAAGCTTGTACATACAATACCCCATAGTATAGAGAATACCAGCATTGTATGATATCCTTTCTCCACACGATCATACTTACCAGCTCCATAGTTCTGACTAATAAAGGCATTAATAGATGTCTGGAATCCAGTCGCCATACACCACGAAATATTTTCTACCTGTGTACCTACCTTCTGTGCTGCAATAGCTGCATCTCCAAACTCAGCGACAAAAGCAGCCACTACCATTGAACATATAGAAAATAACATACTCTGTAATCCTAATGGAAAACCAATTCTAAGTATATTCTTATAATAAATCTTTGAATAAACCTTCTTCAATGAAATATGTTTAAGTAGTGTATTCTTCTTAAAGTTATGTCTCATAAATAATAGGAATACAGAAACTTGAGCTAATACTGTCGCAAGTGCTGCACCTACAACACCTAGATCACATACAAAGATAAAGAATGGGTCTAGGATAATATTTAATAACAAACCAACACTATTACACTGGAATGGAGTCTGGCTATCGCCAGAGGCATTTAAGATACCAGTCATAATAATATTTAAGAAGTTAAAGATAATCAAACCACATGTAATACGTAAATAGTTGACTGCCTGATTAATAGTTAATTGTGATGATAAGCCAAATAAACCAATAAAGAATCTTGAAAATACGACTGTACAGAAAGAAAATAATAGTGCGAATATAATCCCTAACTGAATCGCAGATGAAGCATAATCTGTAGCTGCTTCTTGATTACCTGCACCTAATGAATGTCCTGTTTTAACTTGTCCACCCTGTGTCGCAATCATTGCGAGTCCCTGTGATAACCAGCTAAACATACCTGCTACACCAACTGCCGCAATAGAGGAAGCACCAAGCTTTCCAATCCAAAGCATATCAATGAGTGCATAGGCCATTTCTAGAAATGATGTACCAATAATAGGTAGTGTTAATTTTATAAGAAGAGGGACAATACGTCCTTCTAATAAATTCAATTTTTTCATGTGCATCTCCCTTCCTATCCATTCTATCAAAAGAATGAAAAAAAAAGAAGGCAGAGCCTTCTTTAATCAACATAATAAATTTCTAAGTAACGGTTTTTACCTTCACCGTGTGACTGTGTTGCAAGATGTGGCATTTCCGCAATCACCTGATGAATTACTTTTCTTTCATCAGCTGGTAGAGGATCTAACTTCATATTGATCTTAGAATGTTGTACTTTCTTACCAAAACGTTTCGCCATTGAAGCAACCTTCTGGTATCTCTGTTCTTTATAACCATTGATATCTACAGAGATTTCAATACGTTCTTTAAACTGAGTATTCACAGCACTCTTAGTAATGAAATTTAATGCTCTTAAAATAACACCATTCTTACCAATCACAACTGAATTATTACTTGTTTCTACATTACAGTAGATACGATCATCCTGTTTGAAGACAGTAGTCTGTGTTTCGAATCCTAAAGATGTTAAAGTCTTTTCTACGAACTGACCTACATATTCTTCAACCATAGATTCACACCATCCAGCAATAACAACTTTCTTACTGAATAATCCCTTATGAACTTCAACAACTTCATAATGGAATTCTTCTGGTGTAATACCTAAGTCCTGACAAGCACGATTTAATGCTTCTTCTTCTGTTTTAGCTTCATAAGTATTCATAATGATTACCTAATTACATGAGTGTCTTTCTGATTTTCTTGCTTTTCAATATACTGAATCTGAATAAATACTGTTCTAACTACAGTAATTAAGTTTGTTGTAATCCAATAGAATGACATAGCTGTTGGCATGATTAAACCGAAGTAGATGATCATTAATGTCATTACGATATTCATAGTCTTCATCTGGTTCTGCTGAGCTGAAGGTTTATACTTCTTGTTTCTCTTCAACATTAAGTTGTTGATTTCGATAGCGAAGAACTGAGATAAAGCCATAACTAAGATAACGGCGATATAAATGAATTTACCACTTGTAATCTGAGATAAAGGTGTTAAACCTAAATTCATACCAAATGCCTGTGATGTATACAAGATCTGGATTCTCTGAACAGCACCATACATTGCGAACATGATAGGTAATGTTAAGAAAGTCCATAATGAACCAAACATAGAAACATTATGTTTCTTGTATAAGCCCATAATTTCATTCTGCATACGCATCTGACTAGTCTGATCATTCTTACCACGATATTTGTTCTGGATTCTTTCCATTTCTGGCTGAAGCATCTGCATCTTCTGTGTAGAAATAGTAGACTTGATCATAACTGGTAAGATAATCAAGTTGATAAGAATAGTCATTAAGATGACACCCCATAAGACATTACCTGTCCATGAAGTGATTAATAAGATACCCTTTGCGATAGGAATTGTTAGTAAGAAATCAAAGATTCCTGCCTTTAATGTCCATGGTGTTGATTCAGTAATAGCACGACTTGCTAATAAATGACCGTTCTTGTCAACATTACTTGTACACCCTGTAAAAATGAACACTAACGCAATTACCGCAAAGATCTTTAAGTACTTCTTTGTACGAGGATCTAATACCATTTTTACTTCTCCATTCTTTTTTTCATTTTTAAATATAGATTTTGAAGAGATTTCTTATTCTGTTCAAAATCATTCTGAGAATAGGGTTTTCTAACAATCAGAATGTAATCATTATGGTCTTCTTTTGTGAACAACTCATGAACCATCATTCTTACTTGTCTTTTAGTCTTGTTTCTGGCAACGGCATTCCCTATTTTCTTACCGACTGATAAACCAATACGCATATGCTCTAGATCATTAGGATTCCAATATAAAACAAACTCTCTATTCGCTACGCTTTTTCTTTTCTTTATAATGGTTTCAAATTCAGTACTTTTTTTTACACGTAATTCTTTTTTCATATTTCTTTTAGAAAAAAAACCACATTAAAGTGGATTTTTTTAGGCAGATAATACTTTTCTTCCTTTTTTACGACGTCTAGCGATAACTTTACGTCCACCTACAGTTGCCATTCTAGCTCTGAAGCCATGAGTCTTAGCTCTTTTTCTTTTATTTGGCTGATATGTTCTTTTCATTCTTTTTACACCTCCAATATGTAGCTACTTTTTTTATACTACATAACATATGCAGTGTCATTATATGGGAAATACTTTTTCAAGTCAATATTATTTATAAGAAATTTTGGCTTATATTCAACAGTTTTTGCTTCTTCACACCTATTTTCCACACTTCATTCCCCATCGGAATTTATTCATTCACATATTGTGTAAAACCATCATTTTTCTCCTATATAACATGTTTTTTTATGTGCACAATAATCTGAATAAGACGTGAATAGAGGAAATACCGCACATATATGCACATAAAACATGGTGCAACACTATTTTTTAGATATTCTCAATTTTTGTGAATAAGTGTGAAGAATTCAAAAAATAGCGTTAAGTTCACATTAAAAATGTGAATATCTCGTGAAAAACAGTCTGAATAACATATGAATAAGTACTTATTCACCATTTTTTGTGCACATCGTTGTTATGAATAGTCAATATTCACTAGTCTTTAGTCACATTTTCTTTTATAATGAGGGGTGCAAAGGAAGGTGAATATATGGACAACTTGAAGCAGTTCTGGACAGAAACCCTCAATCGCTATGGAGAAAACAGTGACGATAAGATCGTATTCGACTCAATATTCACCCAGACAGAGGCAAAAGAACTGCAAAACAATGAATTAATCATTACTATAGAATCGGTTTTTAATAAGACCTTTATAGAAGATGCAAGTGAACAGCTTGAAGAGTTCTTCTATGAAGTATCTGGTATTAAAGCCACTATAAAGGTTATGACGACTCAGGAATATGAGAATATGAACAAAGCAAAAGCCCCCGTCGTAGAAGTGAAAGAGGAAATAGATGATTTTGATGATCATTTAAGTGCTGAACTTACTTTTGATAACTTCGTTGTGGGTAATTGTAATAGAATCGCTCAGAATGCGGCATTGGCAGTCGCATTAAAGCCTGGTACATATAATCCTTTATTCCTTCATAGTAATTCCGGACTTGGAAAGACACATTTGTTGAATGCGATTGGAAACTATGTGAAAAAGAAATTTCCAGGTAAACGTATTCTTTATACAAATGCTGAAGCATTTGTGAATGATTACGTAGAAGCAATTGGTAATAATACGATTGCGACATTTAATCGTCGTTATCGTAGTGTGGATGTATTATTGATTGATGATATTCAGTTTATTGCGAATAAAGAAGGAAGTATGGAGATGTTCTTCAATATCTTCAATACGCTCCAGCATTCAGGAAAACAGATCGTTATTACAAGTGATAAGCCACCTGTCGAGTTAAAAGGAATGGAAAACCGCCTTGTTTCTCGTTTTAGACAGGGTTTAACAGTGACTATTGATAATCCTGAATTTGAAACAGCCAAGGCAATCTTAAAGAAGAAAATTGAATCACGTATGATTGATTATCCTATTGATGAAGAAGTATTGGACTTTATTGCTTCTCATTTTAATAAAGATGTCAGAGATCTAGAAGGTGCCATTACAACACTTCTATTCTATAAAGTAGTATGTGGACAGAATCTAGATCATATCAGCCTGGATTTCGCATTAGAATCATTTGATAATCCAGATAACACAACAACTGTGACTAAAAAAGAAGCTACTCCTGATGCCATAAAGGAAACAGTTGCTTCTTACTACAATCTATCAGTCACACAGCTAACAAGTAAATCACGTACAAACAATATTATTACGGCAAGACATATTGCAATGTATCTTGTCAGAGAGCTCGTTCCTGATATTTCCTATATCCAGATTGGACAGGAATTTGGCGGAAGAGATCATTCTACAATCATGAAAGCTTGTTCTAAAGTTAAGAAGAAAATGAAACAGGATCCTAACTATAAAACAGCGATCAATGATTTAATGGAACGCTTAAGTTAAGCACACGTTTGCACAACTTGTGCACCGCTTGAAATGAGAATTCTTTTGTGATTCTCAATCAAAACGCAACTTATGCACATTATGCACAGTATTATTATAATTATTCTTTAATTAATAAAATAAATAAAGGAGAAAAAAATGGATTTTAATATTAATAGACTTGTCTTATTAGATGCACTTACTAAGGTTTCTAGAGCTGTTTCTTTAAAGAGTCCTTTACCTATCTTAACAGGTATTAAGTTTGACTTATTAGAAGATGGTTTAGTATTGACTGCATCTGATAGTGATATCAGTATTCAGACTACAATTAATGAAGGTATTATTATTAACCAGACTGGATCAGTTGTTTTATCTTCTAAGTATATCTTAGAAATTATTCGTAAGATTGATGGGGATACAGTTCATATTCAGGTTGTAGATGGTACTTTAACTCGAATTACTTCTGAAAGTTCTTTATTTGATTTAAATGGTTCTAAGTCTTTTGACTTCCCACGTATTGATTTAAATAAGAATGGTAAGCACTTCTCTATGAAGTCTTATGAATTCAAGAAGATTA
>Ga0129313_1000963_pt1 | contig 20475 bp, 18 predicted proteins | sample O1105metagenome_FD_94436 | JGI IMG/M metagenome (GOLD analysis project Ga0129313, IMG submission 94436) | Orangutan group fecal microbial communities from fecal samples from Wisconsin, USA - O1105 metagenome | ecosystem: Host-associated > Mammals > Digestive system > Large intestine > Fecal...
GGAGATCCGTATTACAGTCCGAATCTGACACTGGATCATAATGACTTTGGACTGAATCATCTGGCAAAAGTGGAGAGGAGATAGGAGATGTTCAATAAAATGTCTCTGTATCGGGTAAAAAAAGGGCTTGTATATCTTCGGTACTTTGGACCAAAAGAGTTTATGATACGTTTAAAAGAAAGGATCCGTTTTCAGAAGATTGATTATGAAAAATGGTATCAGAATCACAGGCGGACCAAAGAAGAACTGGAAAGACAAAGACAGGAAGAGTTTTCGTATGCACCCCTGATCAGTATTGTTGTTCCGGTATATCAGGCGCCGGAGGAATTTTTGAGACAGATGCTTTTGTCAGTATGCCGGCAGACTTATAAAAACTGGGAACTCTGTATGGCTGTTCCGGATGAAGAGAGACGCAGAATAGAAGAAATTCTCGAGGAGGATGTGTTTAAAGGAAAAACTGTCCGTCTGATCGGAATGCGTGAAAACAGAGGAATTTCTGAAAATACAAATGCAGCGATAAAGGAAGCTTCCGGAACCTATATTGGTTTTTTGGATCAGGATGATCTGCTTGCGCCGGATGCGCTGTATGAGATGGTAAAGAAACTGAATGAATATCCGGAGGCCGGACTTCTTTATTCAGATGAGGACAAAGTGACGGCAGATCTGAAAAAACATTTTCAGCCGCATTTTAAACCGGATTTCAATCTGGATCTGTTGCGGGCGAATAATTATATCTGTCATTTTTGTGTGATAAGAAAAAGTCTGATTGAAGAAATGGGTGGTCTGAGAAGTGAATTTGACGGAGCGCAGGATTACGATCTGGTTTTCAGGTGTGTGGAAAAAACGATAACGGCGCATGTGCCGAGGATTCTTTATCATTGGAGGGTACATCAGGTTTCTACTGCGGACAATCCAATCAGTAAAACTTATGCATTTGAGGCGGGACAGCGTGCCATAGAAGCACATCTGCTAAGATGTGGTGAACAAGCAGAAGTTTTACCGGAACTGGATAGAGGGTTTTATCGTGTCCGGTATAAGGTGCAGGGGAATCCGAAGATTTCCATTCTGATTCCCAATAAAGATCATGTGAAAGATCTGGAAAAATGTCTGCAGTCCATTTCCAAATCGACTTATAAGAATTATGAGATTACGATCATTGAAAATAACAGTAAAAAGGCAGAGACGTTTGCTTACTATGATAAAATAGAATCGGACCATATCCGAATTCTGAGATGGGATGGGCCATTTAATTATTCGGCAATCAATAACTACGCAGTAAGCCAGACAGATGGAGAATATCTGGTACTTCTGAATAATGATACGGAAGTGATCGGAAAGGACTGGCTGGGAGAAATGCTTGCAAATTGCCAGAGAAAAGAAGTCGGGATTGTTGGAGCAAAGCTTTATTATCCAAATGGTCAGGTGCAGCATGCAGGAGTTGTTATTGGGATTCGGGGAATTGCCGGTAATATGTTTCGGGGGCTTCCCAAAGGTTATTCCGGGTATCTGCACAAAGCAAGTACCCAGCAGGATCTGTCAGCGGTGACAGCAGCCTGTATGATGGTAAAGCGTTCCGTATATGAAGAAGTGGGTGGATTTGAGGAGCGACTTGCAGTGGCGTTCAATGATATTGATTTCTGTCTGAAGGTACGCAGATGCGGATATCTTGTAGTATATGACCCTTATGTGGAACTGTATCATTATGAATCCAGATCGAGAGGGGCAGAGGATAATGAGGAAAAGATCAGAAGATATCAGTGCGAGATTGATTATGTACGCCGGACCTGGTCTGAAATCATGGAAAAAGGAGATCCGATGTACAATCCCAATCTTACGCTGGTGAAGTGTGATTATTCTTTGCGCGAAAAAGAAGAGGATGGATAGAGAAAAGATGGTGGTATTTTGATAAAGAACAATCAGCGGATGCTAAATAAAGTACAGGTATGTGCAGATGCAGGAATTATTGCTGTCGCATATCTTTTCTCGTGGTATCTGAGATTCAGGAGTGGGTTTTTTGTGCAGGACGCAGGAGTCCTGCCGGTGCAAACGTATTTTTCAGCTCTGTTTTTTATAATTCCCGGATATCTGCTTTTGTATAGCAGTTTTCAACTTTATATGCCAAGAAGGATAAAAAGTTACAGGCAGGAATTGTGGGATATCATTCGTGCCAATGGGATTGGTCTTATGGCTTTTATCCTGGTACTTTATTTTATAAAGCAGGAGCATTTTTCAAGACAGATGCTGTGCATTTTCTTTCTTGTAAATATTTTTCTGGAATTTGTTTCAAGATATCTGATCCGTACAGTACTGTGGAAAATACGAAAGCAGGGGATGAATCAGAAACATATTCTGATGGTTGGAGAGAGTCAGGCAGCAGAACAGTATATGGACAGACTGAGACAGAATCCTAAGTGGGGATATCATGTGTTTGCCCATCTGAAAGATGAAGAGAAACTGGAAAGAATACTGGAGGAGAATGAACTGGATGAGGTTGTGATTGCGCTTCGTGCAGAGGATTATGGGAAACTGGAGCGGATTGTGAATGTCTGTGAGAAGGCAGGGGTGCACACGAAAATGATTCCTGATTTTGGAAATGTGATTTCTACCAGGCCTTATATTGAGGATATGCAGGGAATTCCGGTGATCCATGTCCGCAGAGTTCCACTGAATATCATGCGAAACCGAGCGGTAAAGAGGGCAGTTGATCTGATTGGGGCAACGGTTGCAATCCTCCTTTTTTCACCGGTCATGTTGCTTACTGCGCTGGTGGTTGCCTTTACAGAGGAAGGAAGTGTGATCTACCGGCAGGAAAGAGTTGGACTGCATAACCAGGTATTTTATATGTACAAATTTCGGTCTATGATCATGCAGGATGAAGAAGAGGAAAAAACAGAATGGTCTACCAGGAATGATCCGAGGATTACACCGGTTGGAAAGCTAATCCGCAGGACGAGTATTGATGAACTGCCGCAGCTTTTTAATGTGCTGAAAGGAGAGATGAGTCTGGTAGGGCCAAGACCGGAAAGGCCACAGTTTGTGCAAAAGTTCCGGGATGAAATTCCACGTTATATGGTAAAACATCAGGTGCGTCCGGGAATGACTGGCTGGGCGCAGATTAATGGATACCGTGGAGACACTTCCATTGAGAAGCGGATCGAATATGATCTTTACTATATTGAAAACTGGACAATGGGACTTGATTTGAAAATATTGGTTCTGACATTTTTTAAAGGGTTTTTTAACGGAAGATGAAGATAGATGTGATCATACCGGTCTACAGACCGACAGAAAAACTACATAAAGTATTATATGGACTTAGCAGACAGACATATCTTCCAGAACAAATTATTCTGCTGCATACCAGAGATGGGATAAAGCTGGATGTTTCGGCCTGTAAAGACAGGGTTTCCGTTACAGAGATTCCGATTCCGGAAAAAGAATTTGATCATGGAAGAACCAGAGATCTGGGGATTCGGATGTCGGATGCAGATATTGTGGTTATGATGACCCAGGATGCAGTTCCGGCAGATCTGTTTCTTTTGGAAAAGCTTTCAGAAGCATTAAAGGAACATCCGGATGCTGTGGCAGCTTATGCCAGACAGATGCCGGAGAAGAAAAGCCCTCTGCTGGAACGATATACAAGAACATTTAATTATCCGAACAGAAGCCGGATGAAATCGCAGAAGGATCTGCCAGAGCTTGGAATAAAAACTTATTTTTGCTCCAATGTGTGCGCTGCTTACCGGAAAGAAACCTATCTGGAGCTGGGAGGATTTCCATATCCGGTCATCTTCAATGAAGATCTGATCTTTGCGGCAGGAGCAGTCCGAAGTGGATGGAAGATTATTTATAAAGCAGATGCACGGGTGATACATTCTCATGAGTATACATACAGAGAGCTGATAAGGAGAAATTTTGACCAGGGTGTATCGCAGGCATGTCATCCAGAAATATTTGGAAAAGTAAAGTCAGAGAAAGAAGGCATACACCTGATTTGCACACTTGTGAAAAAGCTATTAAAAGAAAGAAAATATTTGCAGATTATGCAGCTGTTTGTGGAAAGCGGGTGCAAATATCTGGGCTACCAGATGGGAAAACATTACGGACGATTACCGGAAAGTCTCATCATGAAACTGACATTGAATCGCAATTACTGGATAGAAAGGAGTGATGAGAATGCTTAAAAAAATAGCAGGATGGTCGTGGAAGAAAAAGATTATTGGGATCATTTGCATGATGCTGATTCTTGTTCTGGGGATGGCAGGTGCCGTATTTGGTTATGCTGCCAGCAAAGTGAACAAAATCCAGAAAATCGAAGTAAAAAAAGAAACACTGAAGGAATCGATTACAGAAGAGGTGGAACATAAGAGTGGATACCTGAATGTGGCAGTATTCGGACTGGATTCCAGGGACGGTTCACTGGATAAAGGAAACCGCAGTGATACGATCATGATTGTAAGTCTGAATCAGGAAACTTATGAGGTGAAGATGGTATCGGTGTATCGTGATACTTTTATGCGGCTGAAAGATGGAAGCTATAATAAGGCGAATGCTGCCTATTCCTATTTCGGGCCGGATGGGGGTGTTGCACTTCTGAATGAGAATATGGATATGAATATTGAGAAATATGTATCTGTGAATTTTAACGCTTTAGTTGATGTGATTGATGCGGTGGGAGGAATGGATCTGGAACTGACTGATGCGGAAGTAGTCCATATGAATAACTATTGTGTAGAGACTTCTGAAGTAACCGGAAAAAGTTATAAGAAGATTGAACCGGAGGTCGGAGGAACCTATCATCTGAATGGAGTACAGGCGGTTTCGTATGCCAGAATCCGTTATACAGATGGTGGCGATGCGCAGCGTACAGTGCGTCAGAGAATCGTTCTTCTGAATATCATGCAGAAGCTGCAGCAGATGGACCTGACGACGATCAATAAGATTGCTGACAGTGTTTTTCCACAGATTGCGACCAATTTTTCTTTTACTGAAATTCTGAATTATGCGAAAGATTTTCAAAAATATAAAGTAGGTGAAACACTTGGATTTCCAAATACAAGGTATTCCAAAATGCTTTCTGGTGTAGGAAGTACAGAAATCGCAGATACACTGGCATCCAATGTTGCCGAAGTACATCAGTTCTTGTTTGGAGATACAGATTATCAGGTATCAGGGACAGTAAAAGGAATTGATGATGAAATAAAAGATGCGCTTTCCAGTGGAAAATATGAGGAAACAGACGAGACGGAAAAAGAGAATGAAAAGTCGGAAGACAAGACATCTGAGGAAACGAATCATACAGAAAGTAATATAGAAGTGACGGAAGATGGAAATGCAGGAACGGATTCCGGCAGTTCATCGGGAGACAGTGGTTCAGGTTCGCAGGCAGTGACAGAACCACAGCAGCCGGATACAGAGACACTACCGGATTATTATGAGGAAGATTACTATTACGGTGATGATTAGGGGAGGAAAAAGGAAATGAGAAAAAGAACAAAGTGGTTATGCAGTGTATTGCTTGTTGCAACAATTGGTCTGACAGGATGTGGACAGAAACAGAAGAAGGAAAGTACGGCAGAGAAATCCAATGAAAATCATTTTGTGGGAGAGTGGATCGTTGAGCCGGAGTATGCAATCAGCAAGGTTGGAGATGAAAATACGCTGTTTGTAGATGGAAGGGGAGAAAAGCAGGCGATCCTTGGAACTGTAAAAGGTGCAATTGCTACAGTATGGCAGGACTGGAGTATTACAGAAGGAAAGCAGGGAGATGAGAAATGGGGGTGCATCCAGGAGCCGGAACAGCTGGAAGAGACTCTTGGCAATCTTGGAATTACAAAGGATAAAGAAATTATTCTGATCGGTGAGACCCTAGATGGATGGGGAGATGATGCGAGACTTCTCTGGGAACTTCGGGCAGCCGGATATGAAGATGTGAAGATGGTAGATGGCGGATGGAAGGCGTTGAAAGACAGTGGAATCAAGACACAGTTCCTCGCATCCAAACCGGAACCGGCAGAAGTAAAAATCGATGAAATTGATTATTCCCATGTGATGACAACCGAAGAATTACAGAAGAATTATGACGAGTACAAAATTGTGGATGTGCGTACCGATGAAGAATATGAAGGAGCAATCCTGTATGATGAAGCAAAGGGAGGACATCTTCCGGGAGCAATTCATATCCGGTACACAGATCTGTTCGATGATGCAGGATATCTGAAATCCAATGAAGAACTGACAAAAATGTTTGAGGATGCCGGACTGTCTAAAGATGATGAGATCGTCATTTATTGTACAGGAGGAATCCGTTCGGCATATACACAGCTGGTAATGGAAATGTGTGGATTTGAACATACATACAATTATGATCAGTCATTCTGGAGATGGGCTGTTGTTGGAGATGTAGAATAATGGTTAGCGTTTTGATGTGTACTTATAACCGGAGATTTTGTTTGAAACAGGCGATTGACAGCGTACTTTGTCAGACGTATCCGAATTTTGAATTTGTCATCGTAGATGACGGATCGACCGACGGAACAGAAGAACTGATTAAAAGTTATCAGGATCCACGGATCAGATATTTTAAACTGGATCGGAATTCGTTTTACTGTTATGCGGCAAATCAGGGGCTTGATCATTGCCAAGGAGACTATGTGGCATTTATGAACAGCGATGATGCATGGTTGCCGGACAAGCTGGAAAAGCAAGTGACGGTTATGGAAGAGGATCGGATGCTCGCTGCATGTTTTACGAGAGTATATCTGGTTGATGAAAGTGGCAATGATCTGTCAGAAGAATGCAGGGATATGGCAGAGCTTTTTGACAGGAAGTGTTCGACACAGAAAGAATATCTGCATACGCTTCTGCAATCTGGGAATTTTCTTTGTCATCCCTCAGCTCTGGTCAGAAAATCTGTATTGGATAAGATCGGATATTTCAATCTTTTGTATCGCCAGCTGGCAGATTATGATCTGTGGCTTCGGATTGTAAGTGAAGCAGAGATCACGGTTCTGGAAGAGAGACTGATCCGTTTTCAATGGGATATAAAAGGAAAGAAACAGATCAGTATGTCAACAAGAGAAAATTCAGTCCGCGCATTTAATGAATCTGTCATGATCCGGAAAAATTGTGTTGAATCGATGACGGATGAAAAATTTTGTCAGTTTTTCCGGGAAGATTTCCGAAATCCGGATTCTGTATCACATTTACAGCTGGAATTTGAAAAAGCATTCTGGTTGATGAAATGTATAGAGGAAGTACCGGGACTGAAAGCAGCGGGGATGGAAATACTGGGGAAGACTATGAGAGAAGCAAATGCAATGGAGATTTTAAGAGAGCATTTTCATCTGGATATTTTTGATCTGTATCAGTGGAACGGGGAACATATGTATAAGACACCATGGCTGATAAGCGAAATTGAAGAAGGAAGCCAGCAACTGGCGTATTATAAAGATATTCTCAGACAGAAAGATGAGTATATCGGGCAGCAGAAAGAACAGCTTGAAAAACAAAATGCAGCGATTGAACAGCAGCAGGAATATATAGAAGGACAGCGAAGGCAGACCGCGCATTATGAAGAACAGCTGGATGAACTTGGCAGACGGATGGAACAGAAAACAGGGCAGCTTAAGAAATATGAGGATAAGATCAGGGAGCAGGATGAAATGATCCAGACATATGCAAATTCAACCAGCTGGAAAATAACAGAACCGATGAGAAAAATCATGCGTCTGCTGAAAAAGTGATTTATAGAAAAGATAAATATACTTAATCCGGGATAAGGACAATCAATTAGTGAATAGATTGCAGATATGTTATAGTTAGAAGAAAGAAGATTAGACGAGGAGAAAAGATTATGAAAAGAACAGCATTATTTCTTGCAGGAATTCTTGCGATTTCATCACTTTCAGGATGTGGTGCAAAGAATTCGGCATCAGACAGCAGTGAACCATTTGAAGGAAAGTATGTAGTAACCGCCGAATATGTGAAAGAAAATCTGGACGATATCATCGTAGTGGATGCAAGAGGTGAAGATGAGGCGAAAAAAGGTACTGTAAAAGGTGCAGTGGCAACGACATGGCAGTATCTGGCAACCTGTGAAGACGGGGAAGCGGGAGATGCAAACTGGGGATGTATCCTTGATACAAAGCGCCTGAGCGAAAGATTAGGAGAGCTTGGGCTGGCAAAAGATAAGGAAATCGTGCTTTTTTCAAATGCGGAGAAAGGCTGGGGAGAAGATGGCAGGATTGCATGGGAGCTGATCGCGGCAGGCTATGAGGATGTGAAAATCGTAGATGGTGGGATCAAAGCACTGAAAGCAGCAGGAGTTGAGACTGTCAAAGGAGCAGCAGAGCCGAAACCGGTATCGGTAGAAATTGATTCGATTGATGAAACGCATGTGATCAATACGGATGAGCTGAAAGAGATTTATGACGACTGTAAAATTGTGGATACCCGTACAGATAAAGAATACAATGGAAAGACAATGTATGGGGAGGCAAATGGGGGACATCTTCCAGGGGCAATCCAGATCCGTTATACGGATTTGTTTAACAGTGACAGTACATTAAAGAGTAATGAAGATCTGACCAAGATGTTTGAAGATGCAGGACTTTCAAAAGAGGATCATATTATTACTTACTGTACCGGAGGAATCCGTTCAGCTTATATGCAGCTTGTAATGGAAATGTGTGGCTTTGAAAATTCAGAGAACTATGACGAATCTTTCTACAGATGGTGTGTGGAAGGAGATCTGGAGAAATAAAGAGAAGCAGATCAACGAGATCTGAACATCGTATGAATATGAATGAATTTGAAAAATCGGGACGTTGGCAATTTAGTCAGCGTCCCGATTTTGTAACCTTTTTGGGAATAATTATTATTTTACAATTTTTTTCTTACCCAATGCAACGATTGCGCCAAGAGCAGCGAGCATTGCAACTGCAAGTGCAGCGATAGGAGCGGTATCTCCTGTCTTTGTTGTAGCAGCAGTAGCAGTTTTATTTGTATTCTGGCTATTACCGTTACCTTTGCTATTGTTGTCTTTCTTTGTATCAGGATCAACAACAGGATCTGTTACAAAATGTTTCTTGATCACTTCACTCTTTGCACCATTTTCGATGGTGAATACATTTGTGATTCCGGCTTCTTTGAGAAGCTGAGTTGCTTTTGCAGCACCTCTTGCACCACTGTTGCAAAGAACATAAATTGTTTTTCCTTCAAAATCTGCTTTGTGAGCAGCTACATATTCTGTAAATGCTTTTGCAAGATCATCCGGAAGGTTGTTGTCTTTGTCGAAAAGTGGAAGGGAAAGGGATCCCTTTAAGTGTCCTTTGGTGTAAGATTCTGTAGAACGTACATCAAGGATCAGGTAATTCTTTGTATCAGACATTTTGTTGATCACATGAGTATCAGATACATAAATGGAAGCAGCTTTTACATCTTCATTTTTTGCACCACCAGTGATGGTATGAACTTTTGCAAGATCATATCCGGCAGCTTTTAATAAAGCAGTAGCAGCTCTTGCACCACTTGCACCACTGTTACAGAGAAGATAGAGATCTTTTTTCTCAAGAGTGGCTTTGTTGTCTGTTACGTATTTTGAGAAATCTTTGGAAAGCTGGTCATCTGTAGTTTTTGCAACACCATCAGCATTAAATACTGGTGTTGAGATAGAACCTTTCAAATGTCCGGCACCATAGTTGCCTGTTGCACGAACATCAAGGATTGCTACATCGTCTTTTCCAACAGCAGCAACAGCTGTTTTTCCGTCTACAGCATTTCCATCTGTTCCTGACATTGCGTACAGGAGTTCCAGGCCTTTTGCACCGTTTGTGATAGTGTATACTTTTCCATCTTCCTTAGTGCTTGTGTTATAGCCAAGTTCTCCAAGAAGTTTGGTTGCTTTCTGAGCCCCTCTTGCACCACTGTTGCAGATGATGTAGATTGGTTTGTCTTCTGTTATTTTGGAAGGAATTTCTTCTTTGAAAGCTTTTTCAAGTGCTTCAGCTTCAGCTGTGTCAAGTTTGTTGTCGGCGTCAAACAGAGACTGTGAAATGGATCCTTTCAGAGTGCCTGTTTTAGCCTGTGCTTTTGTAGAACGCACATCGATAACGTATGCAGTTCCTTCTTTTGCAGCTGTAATAGCATCGTTTCCGGATACAAATTTGTAGCCGTCTACAGTTACGAAAGCACCGCTTACAGTTTCATCTTTCGCACCACCGGTGATGGTATAGATCGTGTTTTTGTCAACACCGTTGTCTGCAAGTAAAGCAGTAGCGGCTCTTGCACCTCTTGAACCACTGTTGCAGAGAACGTATACTTTTTTGCCTGTGAAAGTGGAAATGTTGGCTTTTACATAGTCAGCGAAAGAAACAGCATAAGAATCCTTATTAGTTTCTGCAATTGCCTGCTCACCTTTTTCATTAATATAGAACACAGGAAGAGAAATAGAATTCTTCAGATGTCCCTTTGCATAGTTTTCTGTTGTACGTACATCGATGATTACTACATCAGATGAATCAACAGCAGCTACGGCTTCAGCACCGGTTACAGCGTTGTTTGTTCCAAGGAATGCGTAACGAACTTCAAGGCCTGTTGCTCCGTCTGTAATGGTATGAATACGACTGGTATCATATCCAGCACGTTGTAATAAAACAGCAGCAGCACGAGCACCTCTTGCACCACTGTTGCAAAGAAGGTAAAGCTCTTTGTTCTGGAAATTTGCGTTATTAGTTACAGTTTCTGTGAAAGCTTTTGCAGTAGCATCTTCAGAAGTTTGGATGATACTGCCATCCTCATTAAATACAGGTGTTGAGAAAGAACCCTCTAAGTGAGAAATGCCATAGTTTACAGAAGAACGAACGTCTAAAACAGCAACGGTATTTTTATCGGCTGAAATAGCATCTGGGCCGCTTACATTTGCACCAAAAGTATATGCTTTATATGCAGTTTCGAAATCTGTGATAACATCAGATTCATCAGTTGGAACTGCTTCGTCTTCAGAAACTTCTTCCTGAGTAGTTTCTTCTGGATTCCCCTGATCTTCTGAAACAGTAGTCTGCACATCACTTTCTGTAACGGCATCAGCAACCGGATCAGCGGCGAAAGCTGTCAGAGAGCCGTTCGCAAGTAATGCGAAAGACAGAAATACTGGTAATAATTTTCTTTTCATTTTTCCTCCTTACTCTCAAAAATAGGTTACGATTACATTGTAACAGTTTTCACAAAAATTTCATAATTGTTTTAATCTATATATAAAAACGGAATAGATAAAATCTATAGGTATAATTGAGAGATTTTATTAAACTAACTGCTGTTTCGTGGTAAAATAAAAAGATAAAAATGAAAAACGGGGATATGAAAATGAAAGGAATTATTTTGGCAGGCGGATCAGGAACCCGGCTCTATCCACTTACGATGGTGACATCTAAGCAGCTTTTACCTGTGTATGACAAGCCGATGATCTACTATCCGTTGTCAGTTCTTATGAGTGCAGGAATTCGGGAGATCCTGATCATCAGTACACCACAGGATACACCGAGATTTGAAGAACTTTTCGGGGACGGGCATCAGTTCGGCATCGAATTAACCTATGCGGTGTAGGAAAGACCGGAAGGTCTTGCGCAGGCGTTCATAATAGGAAAAGAATTTATTGGCAATGATGCGGCGGCAATGATCCTGGGGGATAATCTGTTTGCAGGGCATGGGCTTAAGAAACGCCTTTTAGAAGCGGTAAAAGCAGCGGAGAGAGGAGACGGTGCAACCATATTTGGATATTATGTGGATGATCCGGAACGGTTTGGTATCGTGGAATTTGATGAAAAGGGCAAGGCGGTCTCCATAGAGGAAAAACCCGAACATCCGAAAAGTAATTACTGTGTGACAGGTCTGTATTTTTATGATAACCAAGTGAGCGATTATGCAGGACAGTTAAAGCCAAGCAGACGTGGGGAGCTGGAGATCACGGATCTTAACCGGATCTATCTGGAGCAGGGAAGACTTCGGGTAGAGCTTCTGGGTCAGGGCTTTATCTGGCTGGATGCGGGCACCCATGAGAGTCTGACAGATGCGACCAATTTTGTGAAGACGGTAGAGACTCATCAGCACCGGAAAATTGGATGTCTGGAAGAAATTGCCTATCTGAATGGCTGGATTTCCAGAAACGCACTGCTGGAAGTCTGTGAAAAATACAGACAGAATCAGTATGGACAATATTTGCATGACGTAGCAGAAGGAAAGTTCAGAGAGAATCTGTTTTAGACAGGGGAGAGAGTTTATGAAAATCATTGTTACCGGCGGCGCCGGATTTATTGGCAGCAACTTTATTTATTATATGATGGAAAAGCATTCGGAGGATCAAATCATCTGTCTGGATGCACTGACTTATGCAGGACATTTGTCAACACTGGAACAGGCGATGAAAAATCCACTCTTCCGGTTTGTGAAAGCATCGGTGACAGACCGGGTGGCAGTGTATCGGTTATTTGAGGAAGAACACCCGGATATAGTAGTTAACTTTGCAGCGGAAAGTCATGTGGACCGGTCGATTGAAAATCCGGAAGTCTTTTTGGATACCAATATAAAGGGAACGGGAGTGTTGATGGATGCGTGCCGGAAATATGGAATCTGGCGTTATCATCAGGTTTCTACGGATGAGGTGTATGGGGATCTTCCGCTTGAACGGCCGGATCTGTTTTTTACAGAAGAGACACCGATCCATACGAGCAGTCCGTACAGTGCATCCAAGGCAGCGGCAGATCTTCTGGTACAGTCCTATCACAGAACGTATGGACTTCCGGTGACGATCAGTCGCTGTTCTAACAATTATGGACCCTATCATCTGCCGGAAAAGCTGATTCCGCTGATGATCGTCGAAGCACTTCATGACCGGCCGCTTCCGGTCTATGGTGATGGGAAAAATGTCCGTGACTGGCTTTATGTAAAGGATCACTGCCGGGCGATCGATCTGATCCTGCGTCAGGGAAAAGAAGGGGAAATTTACAATGTCGGCGGACATAACGAGATGAAGAATATCGACATTGTGAAGTTGATCTGCAGGGAGCTTGGAAAGCCGGAAGAGCTGATTACTTATGTGGAGGATCGGAAAGGGCATGACAGAAGATATGCAATCGATCCGTCAAAGATCCACAGAGAGCTTGGCTGGCTTCCGGAAACTTCTTTTGCAGAAGGAATTAAGAAAACAATCAACTGGTATCTGAATCATCAGGAGTGGTGGAGACCGATCGTAGAAAAGGAAATGAAAATAAAATGCTAAAGTTTTTGGTGACGGGTGCTGCCGGGCAGCTGGGGAAAGATGTCGTGCGTGAATTGGACAGCCGGGGTTATGAAGTGACGGGAAGCGGTACGAAAAAAAGAGAAGTGTCAGAGCGCTATGTGCAGATGGATATTACGGATGCCGGGAGTGTTATGGCAGTTCTGGAAAGGCTCAAACCGGATATTGTGATCCACTGTGCGGCGTGGATGGCGGTGGATGCGGCAGAAGAGCCGGAAAACTATGAAAAAGTATGGGAAGTTAATGGAAAGGGCACAGCAAATCTTGCATCCGCCTGCCAGAAAATTCATGCTAAAATGGTTTATATCAGTACAGACTATGTGTTTGGTGGACAGGGGAGCAGACCGTGGGAACCGGATTGTGAGGAGTTTTCGCCGCTAAACCGATACGGTGAAACGAAATTACAGGGTGAACAGGCAGTGAAAGCAGAACTGAAAGAGTATTTTATTGTGCGGATCGCTTGGGTATTCGGGAAAAACGGGAATAATTTCGTGAAGACCATGCTGGAGCAGGGGAAAAGACGGAAAGAACTTCGAGTGGTATGTGATCAGATCGGAACGCCGACTTACACAGCAGATCTTGCAAAATTTCTTGCAAATCTGTCGATGACAAAGCGATATGGGATCTATCATGTGACTAATGAAGGAGAATATGTCAGTTGGTATGATTTTGCAAAAGAAATCTTCGCACAGGCTGTGAAGCTTGGTGAAAAAGAATATGCAGATGTAAAAGTGATTCCGGTTACGACAGCAGAATACGGAATTTCAAAAGCGGCAAGACCGTTTAACAGCAGACTTGACAGAAAAAGGATCTGTGAAGAAGGATTTCAGCCACTGCCGGTCTGGAAGAATGCGCTGGAGAGATATTTGCAGGAAGTTCTTGCAGAGAGAAAAGGATAAAAGGAAAATGGGACAGATAAAAGTAGAAAAAAATGCAGGTGGAATAGAAGGACTCTGCGTGATTGAGCCGGCAGTGCATGGCGATCTGCGGGGATACTTTATGGAAACTTATAATCAGAAGGACATGGAAGAAGCCGGATTTACGATGAACTTTGTACAGGATAACCAGTCCTCTTCCGGAAAAGCAGTACTGAGGGGCCTTCATTATCAGAAGAAATATCCGCAAGGAAAGCTGGTCCGGGTGATCCGGGGAACCGTATTTGATGTGGTGGTGGATATCCGGAAAGGAAGTGCCACCTATGGAAAATGGTATGGAATTGAACTGTCGGAAGAGAATAAAAAGCAGTTTTACATTCCGGAAGGATTTGCGCATGGATTTCTGGTGCTGAGCGACCAGGCAGAATTCTGCTACAAATGTACGGATTTTTATCATTCGGATGATGAGGGCGGGATTGCCTGGAACGATCCGACGATCAACGTTGCATGGCCAGAGCTTGATGTGCCATATAGAATGAGTGAAAAAGATAAAAAGTGGGGAAAGCTGGGAGAATAAGATGGAAAGAATTCAGGGATTAAAAGAATATGTACAGACAGAACATTATCTGGAAGGAATCGGGATCGGGAAAGAAGAGCAGAAGGAAATTCAGATTGCCTATCAGCCACTGGCACAGGGAGAATATAATATCAACTACTGGTTCGTACACCCACTGACCGGAAAGAAACTGGTGCTTCGTGTCAATACAGGAAGCCAGATGCATCTGGAAAATCAGATTGAATACGAATATCATGCATTGGAGCTTCTGGCGGATTCAGGACGGACGCCAGTGCCGGTTTTTGTAGATGGAAGTAAGAAGGAACTGCCGTATGGTGTGATGGTTATGGAGTTTCTGGAAGGGAGTGCACTGGATTACCGGAAGAATCTGATGGAAGCGGCAGAATGTCTTGCGGATATCCACAGTGTTCCGGTGAATGATACGGATGGACTGATATCGCCGGCGAATCCGATGCAGGCGATTCTGGATGAATGCAATCAGATGGTGCAGACATACTACGAGTCTGATCTGGGAGAAGACAAGAAAAAAGTACAGATCCGGCGTCTTCTGGAGCTGGGACAGGAGAAGATCAATGAGATCCGGGATTATAATGGATACAGATGCTGTATTAACACAGAGTTGAATTCAGGAAATTTCCTGATGAATGGCGCAGGAAAAGACAATTATCTGGTTGACTGGGAAAAGCCGCTTTATGGTGATCCGGTTCAGGATCTGGGGCATTTCCTTGCACCAACGACAACTTTCTGGAAAACAGATGTGATTCTGACAGAAGAAGAGATGGCTGATTTTACAAGAAAATATATCCAGGCGGTAAATGGCAGATTTGATGTGAGTGGAATCGAAGAACGTCTGAACATTTTTATTCCAATTACGTGTCTCAGAGGAATTACATGGTGTGCAATGGCGTGGGTAGAATATCAGGAGCCGGGAAGACTGATCCGCAATGAAGAAACATTTAAAAAGATGGAAGACTATTTAAACCAGGATTTTCTGGATATGATCGAAGAAAGATATTATAAATAAAGATTTTCGGGATGCGGAGTAATAAAATCCTACGTTTTTCCACATACTACCCATATCGAATAAAATATGGAAAATATGTGGAACACAGGAGGAATAGAATCAATATGAAAGCTACAGGAATTGTCCGTCGGATCGATGATCTTGGCAGAATTGTTATTCCGAAGGAAATCAGGCGCACGCTCCGCATCCGGGAAGGGGATGCGCTGGAAATTTTTACTGACCGGGAAGGAGAAATCATTCTGAAAAAATATTCCCCGCTCGGGGAAATGGGGAATTTTGCAGATCAGTATGCGGAAAGTCTGGCGCAGACGCTTGGGTATCTGGTATGCATTACGGATACGGATCAGGTGATCGCGGCAGCAGGCCCGGGGAAGAAAGAATTTCAGGAACAGCTGATCACAAGGCAGTTTGCGGAAGTGATCGCAAGAAGGGAGCAGTTTCTGGCATCCTCTATGGAACGAAAGTTCACGGTCATCGTGTCGGGACAGAATGCAGAGCTGAAATGGCAGGTGGTAAGTCCGATCATCTGCGCCGGAGATGCGATCGGTTCTGTCGTGATTCTGGCAAAGGACGGCAGGAAAAAACCCGGTGAGCTGGAACAGAAGATGGCACTTTGCGCAGCAGGATTTCTGGGACGACAGATGGAACAGTAAAGGAATATTTCATAAGAATCTCTCATAGTATAAAAGGACGGGAGGGGTTCTTATGGAAAAAAAGCTGTTTGAAAATATTCATTTTACAAGACTTGTGAAAGCACTGATACTTTCTTACTTTCTTACGATGCTGATGCTGCTCGGGCTGTCCTTTGGGCTGTATAAGTTTGACTTAAGCGAGAAAACCGTCCGGATCGGGATCCTTGCGGTTTACATAATTTCCACATTTGCCGGCGGTTTTGCTATGGGGAAAATGGGGAAGACAAGGAAATTCCTGCGGGGATTTATGCTTGGAATGCTATATTTTCTGCTACTGCTTGCAATTTCAGCAGGGATTTACCGGAGCGTGCAGGGTGGAATGCAGATGATGATTGCCTGGATCCTCTGTGGGGCAGGCGGAATGCTCGGTGGTATGGTGTCCTGAAGGGGCGGAGATGTGATTTTTGCGTTGACGGTATCAAGGGACATGTGCTATACTCCTGCTTTTGACAGCTTTTGGAGAAAAAAGTCCCGCAAGCCGCTTGTAGCGGATTGCGAGACTTTTTTTAATCCGGGGGAAGCAGTTGCGCCAAAAGGAAGCTTATACTATACTATAGGTGATAAAAATGCCCGGAGGTGATGAGCCGGGCAAGAGGGAGGAACTCGTGAAAAGGAACACCAGACAGCTTTATTTGATGTTTTTTGTTTTTGCGATAATTATAGCAGCATATTCCTGCCGGCTGTTGGCATGGTTTGATATAGGAGGGAATTATCCAAGCTATGTGCGTGCCGCACTGTATTTATTATTGTTTGCTTTGTGGGGGTATTCTCTGGATCAGCGGATCATTCAGAAACCGGTGCTTCACTGTCTTAGATTGATGGATGTTCTGATGCTTATCTGGCTGACAATGCGTACTTTGAAATATGAGGTGGTTACAGATCTGACCGTGGCACGTTATCTGTGGTATCTTTATTATCTGCCGATCCTTTTTATTCCGTTGCTTGGTGCATATACTGCAATTTTTCTGGGAAGATCCGAGAATTATCAGCTTTCAAAAAAAAGCTGGTTGTTATCGCTGATTCCGACAGCATTGTTTCTGGCTGTTATCACAAATGATTTCCACCAGCAGGTATTTGTGTTTGCAAGTGGAATTCCGGGAGTGCCGGATAACAAGGTCTTTTTCCACCGCCCGCTTTATTTTGCGAGCGTTGGATGGATGATTGGCTGTGTGTTTTTTTCAGTATTTCAGCTGCTGAAAAAGACACGGCTTCCAAGTATTGGAAAGCGGAGAATGATGCCTTTTGTTCTGAGCTGCGTGATGCTCTTATATGGAGCGCTTTATCTTTTGGGATTTCAGGTCATCCGAGATGTTTTTGGAGATATGAATGTAATGTTTTGTCTCTTTTATGCCGCAATATACGAAAGCTGTATCCACTGCCGTATGATACAGTCAAACACAGGGTATGTCGAGTTATATGAGGCGACAACGCTTGCCTCCTGCATTGCAGATCAAAATGGGCGGATTTTGCTTCGTTCCCGCACAGCAGGAGAGGATATGGTATGTCCAAAAGATGGGGAGAGTATCGTTTATCCGAATGGAATGCGCATTTCTTCGGCACCGATCAAAGATGGTTTTGTTATCTGGGGAGATAACTTACAGCACCTTACCGAGCTTCGCAAACAGCTTGATGAGAATAAAAGAAAAAGAGAGAATAACAAAAAGAAATTAAAGGATGCTTATCTTGTACAGAAGCAGCTATACGAACTGACGGAAAAGAACCGTATTTATGATGAACTGGAAGAAAAACACAAAACCCAGACCAGGAGGATAAAGGAACTTCTTGAACAGTGTAAGAATGCGAAGCCTGAGGTAATGCAGGCGTGTATGAAAGAGATTCTGCTTCTTGGTACTTATATCAAGCGAAGTGCGAATCTGTATTTTCTTTCTCAGGAATACGAAAAGCTTCCACAGCAGGAACTCAGGCTGACGATTGATGAACTGGTACGCGCAATGAATTCCTGCAAAATTGAATGTGGTGCGGTCTATTTAACCACAAAACCGATAGCATCAAAAGAGGTTGTGCGTCTGTTTGAACTGCTAAAAACAGTAACGGAAATGACGATGAATGAGTTGCATTCGCTGTTTATTTCCGTGTCTGATCAGGAAATGAATCTGTCTGTAGAATGTGCGGCTGATTTGTCCAAAATTATCTCTTCTGAGGTAACGGCCGGCAGGGAGGATGGATTGTGGCTGATACGTACAGCAATAGGAGGAGAGGATAATGCGTAGGTTGAGGCGCTTTGGGTTTAATCGTATCAAGGAAGGATTTGACCAGCTTCCTACGGCGATCTGCTTTTTTGACAGCAGAGGGAGTATTGTTCTTTGCAACAGGCAGATGTATCGTCTGAGTCATTATTTATTTGAAAGTGATATGCAGTATCTCGGTGAAGTTGAGCGGGCACTTGCGAATCCCCCGGAAGGAATTCTGCAGCTTTCGAATATGGAGGGTACATATCGTTTTCCGGATAACACCATATGGCAGTTTGAGAAAACAGAAGTAACGGATCGATATGGAGAAACCTATATCCAGCTTACAGCTGCGGATGTTACGGAATTGTGCCATGTGCTCGGACAGCTTTTTGTGGAAAATAAGAAGCTTGCCGAGGATGAAGAACATCTGCAAAGGTTATCTGAAAATGTGGAGAAGATTGCCCGGGAGAAAGAACTTTTGACGGCAAAATCTGCTATGCATGATAATCTTGCAGCCAGTATTATTGTAATGAAGCAGTATCTTTCCGGAGATTTCGGAGGGATCGATGTGGAAACAGTTCTGCGGGAATGGGAGAAGAATATTGTTTTTCGGGAGGTCGAACATTTAACAGAAAAAGAGAAATTGTTTGCCAGTGCAAGAAGCAGTGGTGTCCTTGTGCAGATAGAAGGAAAGGAACCACCGGGAAATGCAGCAGAGATGATGTATGCTGCTATGCAGGTGTGTCTGAATAATGCCCTTCAATATGCGAGAGCGACAGAACTGGAGGCAAATGTTTTTGAAAATGAAACCGCCTATACCGTGATGATCTATAACAACGGACAGCCTCCGGAAAAAGAAATCCGGGAAGGTGGAGGACTTACCAATCTGCGTCACCGGATTGAAACGGAAGGCGGAAGGATGCTCGTACAGAGTTTTCCGGAGTTTGCTCTGGTAATAGAAATTCCTAAGATTTAACACGTGGGAGGAATGAAAGTGAAAAAAATACTAATTGTTGAAGATCAGATGCTTGCCCGTAAGTATTTGTGCTCTTGTATAGAAAAAAGCACAGAATGTGAAGTGGCATCTGCTCTGACCCGGGCAGATGCAGCATTGCAGCGATGCGGTGAGGGACATATTGACCTGGTAGTGATGGATATTTGTACAGAAAATGATTCGGATGGATTAGATGCGGCTGAAGCAATCAAAAAATATTATCCACGGATCAAGATCGTAATGGTGACCTCCATGTTAGAAGGACGATTTTTGGACCGTGCAAGGAAAATAGGAGCGGACAGCTTCTGGTACAAGGATTCTCCTTCCGGTGATCTTATTAGCGTGATCGAAGGGACACTTGCAGGTGAAAATTTCTGGCCGGACAAGGTGCCGGCTGTGCAGCTTGGAAATGCACTTTCCTGTGACCTTTCCGATCAGGAAATGGAAACATTACGTTTGCTGTGTGAAGGAAAGACAAATGCCGAGATTGCGGCAGCGCTTCGTGTGGCAGAATCATCGGTGCGTACCTATATCAACCGGATGTTAGAGAAAACAGGATACACAAACCGTAATCGCCTGATGGTTGCGGCGGTAAGTAAACGCCTGGTCGTACCGAGCAGTCAGCTCGACGTATAAGAAGAAAATAAAATAGGATTTAGATGTGAAAATTGCTCTGCTTTTTATTAGGCAGGGTAATTTTTTTGTTTCATAGGAAATTCCAAAGGAACTTCCTATGAAATAAAAGGCACTGCGTGCCGGAGATGCGCACTCGCACGAAGATGAAGAATGTCGCAAGCGGTCTACGCTCCGCTTCGGTCGTTGCTTAA
>Ga0129313_1000964_pt1 | contig 20454 bp, 16 predicted proteins | sample O1105metagenome_FD_94436 | JGI IMG/M metagenome (GOLD analysis project Ga0129313, IMG submission 94436) | Orangutan group fecal microbial communities from fecal samples from Wisconsin, USA - O1105 metagenome | ecosystem: Host-associated > Mammals > Digestive system > Large intestine > Fecal...
ATGGATGAACAGCAGCAGCAGGTAAAAGACGACATCGCACAGTTGCTAAACAAAGACTGGCGGGCGGCGATTTCCAGCTGTGAAATGCTGCTGTCAGAAACATCTGGTACGCTGCGTGAGCTGCAAGATACGCTGGAAGCGGCAGGGGATAAGCTGCAGGCTAACCTGTTACGCATCCAGGACGCCACGATGACGCATGACGATTTGCATTTTGTCGATCGGCTGGTGTTTGATTTACAAAGCAAGCTCGACCGCATTATTAGCTGGGGCCAGCAGTCCATTGACTTGTGGATCGGCTACGATCGTCACGTTCATAAATTTATCCGTACCGCGATCGATATGGATAAAAACCGCGTCTTCGCCCAGCGTCTGCGTCAGTCCGTGCAGACCTACTTTGACGACCCATGGGCGCTGACCTATGCCAACGCCGATCGTCTGCTGGATATGCGTGACGAGGAGATGGTGCTGCGTGACGAAGAGGTCACCGGTGAACTTCCGGAAGATCTGGAATATGAAGAATTTAACGAGATCCGTGAGCAGCTGGCGGCGATCATCGAAGAACAGCTGGCTATCTACAAATCCAGACAAACACCACTGGATCTCGGTTTGGTAGTGCGCGAGTATCTGGCGCAATACCCACGTGCGCGTCATTTCGACGTCGCGCGTATTGTTATCGATCAGGCGGTACGCCTTGGCGTAGCGCAAGCAGACTTCACCGGACTGCCAGCCAAATGGCAGCCGATTAATGATTACGGAGCCAAGGTACAGGCGCATGTCATTGACAAATATTGAACAAGTGATGCCGGTAAAGCTGGCGCAGGCGCTGGCGAATCCGTTATTTCCGGCGCTGGATAGCGCCTTACGTTCGGGCCGCCATATCGGTCTGGATGAACTGGATAATCATGCCTTCCTGATGGATTTTCAGGAATATTTTGAAGAGTTTTACAGCCGCTATAACGTGGAATTGATCCGTGCGCCGGAAGGGTTCTTCTACCTTCGTCCGCGTTCAACGACGCTCATTCCGCGTTCGGTCCTGTCTGAACTGGACATGATGGTGGGTAAAATTCTTTGCTATCTCTATCTCAGCCCGGAACGCCTGGCGAACGAAGGGATTTTTACCCAGCAAGAGCTGTACGACGAGCTGCTAACGCTGGCAGACGAAGCGAAGTTACTGAAGCTGGTGAACAACCGTTCAACCGGTTCTGACGTTGACCGCCAGAAGCTACAGGAAAAAGTGCGTTCTTCGCTCAACCGCTTGCGCCGCTTAGGCATGGTGTGGTTTCTGGGCCACGACAGCAGCAAATTCCGTATTACGGAATCTGTCTTCCGCTTTGGCGCGGATGTGCGTAGCGGCGACGATCCGCGTGAAGCACAGCGTCGCTTAATTCGTGATGGTGAAGCGATGGCGGTCGAGAACCGTCTGCAGCTTAACGATGAGCCCGAAGAGAATCAGCCGGACAGTGGAGAAGAAGAATAATGATTGAACGCGGTAAATTTCGCTCACTTACGCTGATTAACTGGAATGGTTTTTTTGCCCGTACGTTTGATCTCGATGAGCTGGTCACCACGCTGTCCGGTGGTAACGGTGCGGGTAAATCCACCACCATGGCGGCATTTGTTACGGCGCTCATTCCGGACTTAACCCTGCTGCATTTCCGTAACACCACCGAAGCCGGTGCAACCAGCGGTTCACGTGATAAAGGCCTGCACGGTAAGCTGAAAGCAGGGGTTTGTTATTCAATGCTCGACGTCCTCAACTCGCGTCATCAGCGCGTGGTCGTGGGTGTGCGTCTGCAACAGGTTGCTGGTCGCGATCGCAAAGTGGATATCAAACCGTTTACCATTCAGGGGCTGCCGATGTCGGTACAGCCAACCCAACTGGTGACGGAAACGCTGAACGAACGCCAGGCGCGCGTACTGTCTCTACCTGAGCTGAAAGAGAAGCTTGATGAGATGGAAGGCGTGCAGTTTAAGCAGTTCAACTCAATAACCGATTATCACTCGTTGATGTTCGATCTGGGCATCATTGCCCGTCGTCTGCGCTCCGCGTCCGATCGTAGTAAATTCTACCGTCTGATTGAAGCCTCGCTGTACGGCGGGATCTCCAGCGCCATTACCCGTTCACTTCGTGACTACCTGCTGCCGGAAAACAGCGGCGTACGTAAAGCGTTCCAGGATATGGAAGCCGCGCTGCGTGAAAACCGTATGACGCTGGAAGCGATTCGCGTAACCCAGTCTGACCGCGACCTGTTTAAGCATTTAATCAGCGAAGCGACCAACTATGTGGCCGCGGATTATATGCGCCACGCCAACGAACGCCGTATCCATCTGGATAAAGCACTGGAATATCGTCGTGAACTGTATACCTCGCGCAAGCAACTGGCGGCAGAGCAGTACAAACACGTGGATATGGCACGTGAACTGGGTGAGCACAACGGTGCGGAAGGCGATCTGGAAGCTGATTACCAGGCCGCGAGCGATCACCTGAATCTGGTGCAAACCGCGCTGCGTCAACAGGAAAAAATTGAACGCTATGAGGCGGATCTCGAAGAACTGCAGGTCCGTCTGGAAGAACAAAACGAGGTGGTCGCGGAAGCCGTTGACCGCCAGGATGAAAACGAAGCCCGTGCGGAAGCCGCTGAGCTGGAAGTGGATGAGCTGAAAAGCCAGCTTGCCGATTACCAGCAGGCGCTGGACGTCCAGCAAACGCGAGCCATCCAGTATACTCAGGCGATCCAGGCCCTAAATCGGGCGAAAGAGCTCTGCCACCTACCGGATCTGACAGCCGACAGCGCCGCCGAATGGCTGGAGACTTTCCAGGCCAAAGAGCAGGAAGCCACTGAAAAGCTGCTGACGCTAGAACAAAAAATGAGCGTGGCGCAAACCGCGCATAGCCAGTTCGAACAGGCTTATCAGCTGGTGGCGGCTATCAACGGCCCGCTGGCGCGCGGTGAAGCCTGGAGCGTGGCGCGTGAACTGCTGCGCGAAGGCGTGGAACAGCGCCACCTGGCAGAACAGGTTCAGCCGTTGCGTATGCGACTGAGCGAACTGGAGCAGCGTCTGCGCGAACAGCAGGATGCCGAGCGTCTGCTGGCCGAATTCTGCAAGCGACAGGGTAAACAGTTCGATATCGAGGAGCTGGAAGCACTGCACCAGGAGCTGGAAGCGCGCATCGCCGCCTTGTCGGACAGCGTCTCGTCTGCCAGCGAACAGCGTATGACGCTGCGTCAGGAGCAGGAACAGCTACAATCCCGTATTCAGCATTTGATGAAACGGGCACCCGTCTGGCTGGCTGCGCAAAATAGCCTGAACCAGCTTAGCGAGCAGTGTGGGGAAGAGTTTACCTCCAGCCAGGATGTGACCGAGTATCTGCAACAATTGCTGGAGCGCGAGCGTGAGGCCATTGTTGAGCGTGATGAAGTCGGTGCACGTAAAAATGCGGTTGATGAAGAGATTGAACGTTTAAGTCAGCCGGGCGGGGCGGAAGATCAGCGTCTGAACGCGCTAGCGGAGCGCTTTGGCGGCGTGCTGCTGTCAGAAATTTATGATGACGTTAGCCTTGAAGATGCACCGTACTTCTCTGCGCTGTACGGTCCTTCGCGGCATGCCATCGTGGTACCGGATCTGTCGCTGATTACCGAACAGCTTGAAGGGCTGACGGATTGCCCGGAAGATCTCTATTTCATCGAAGGGGATCCGCAGTCGTTTGATGACAGCGTCTTCAGCGTTGATGAACTGGAAAATGCGGTGGTGGTGAAAACTGCCGAGCGTCAGTGGCGTTATTCTCGCTTCCCGACGGTGCCTATTTTTGGGCGTGCAGCACGTGAAAGTCGTATCGAAACCCTGCATGCCGAGCGTGAAGGGCTGTCTGAACGTTTCGCCACGCTCTCCTTTGACGTCCAGAAAACCCAACGTCTGCATCAGGCGTTCAGTCGCTTTATCGGCAGCCATCTGTCGGTGGCGTTTGAAGCCGATCCAGAAGCGGAAATTCGCCAGCTGAATAGCCGTCGCGTTGAACTGGAACGTGCGCTGACCAATCATGAAAATGATAACCAGCAAAGCCGTATGCAGTTTGAACAGGCGAAAGAGGGCGTCTCTGCGCTGAACCGCCTGCTGCCGCGCTTGAATCTGCTGGCAGATGATACGCTGGCCGATCGCGTTGACGAAATTCGCGAGCGTCTGGATGAAGCTCAGGAAGCCGCGCGTTTTGTACAGCAACATGGTAATCAGTTGGCGAAACTGGAACCTATTGTTTCAGTTCTGCAAAATGACCCTGAGCAGTTTGAACAGCTGAAGGAAGACTATACGTATTCCCAGCAGATGCAGCGCGACGCACGTCAGCAGGCTTTTGCGCTGACTGAAGTCGTACAGCGTCGGGCGCACTTTAGTTATTCCGACTCAGCCGAAATGCTGAGCGGCAATAGCGATCTGAACGAAAAATTGCGTGAACGCCTGGAACAGGCGGAAGCCGAACGTACCCGCGCTCGTGAAGCGCTGCGCAGCCACGCCGCACAGTTAAGCCAGTACAACCAGGTGATGGCATCGCTAAAAAGCTCTTATGACACCAAAAAAGAGCTGCTTAACGATTTACAACGTGAACTGCAGGATATCGGCGTTCGTGCGGACAGCGGTGCCGAAGAGCGCGCGCGTATCCGTCGTGACGAACTGCATGCGCAGCTCAGCAACAACCGTGCACGCCGCAACCAACTTGAGAAAGCGCTGACCTTCTGCGAAGCGGAGATGGAAAACCTGACCCGCAGACTGCGCAAGCTGGAACGTGATTATCATGAAATGCGCGAGCAAGTAGTCACCGCTAAAGCCGGCTGGTGTGCAGTCATGCGGATGGTGAAAGATAACGGTGTGGAACGTCGTCTGCACCGTCGCGAGTTGGCCTATCTTTCCGGTGACGAACTGCGTTCGATGTCGGATAAGGCGCTCGGTGCGCTACGTCTGGCGGTTGCAGATAACGAGCACCTGCGCGATGTGTTGCGTCTGTCTGAAGATCCAAAACGTCCAGAGCGTAAAATTCAGTTCTTCGTCGCGGTTTACCAGCATCTGCGCGAACGTATTCGCCAGGATATTATTCGTACCGACGATCCGGTTGAAGCCATTGAACAGATGGAGATCGAGCTGAGCCGTCTGACGGAAGAGTTAACCTCACGCGAACAGAAGCTGGCGATCAGCTCACGCAGCGTGGCGAACATTATTCGTAAGACTATTCAGCGTGAACAGAACCGTATTCGCATGCTGAACCAGGGGCTGCAAAGCGTGTCGTTTGGCCAGGTCAACAGCGTTCGCCTGAACGTCAATGTGCGTGAAACACATGCTACCTTGCTGGACGTACTTTCAGAGCAGCATGAACAGCATCAGGATCTGTTTAACAGCAATCGCCTGACCTTCTCAGAAGCGCTGGCGAAGCTGTATCAGCGTCTGAATCCGCAGATAGACATGGGGCAACGCACGCCGCAAACCATTGGTGAAGAGCTGCTGGATTATCGTAACTATCTGGAAATGGAAGTTGAGGTTAACCGTGGCTCTGACGGCTGGCTGCGTGCTGAGTCTGGTGCGTTGTCAACGGGGGAAGCGATCGGGACCGGGATGTCTATTCTGGTGATGGTGGTGCAAAGCTGGGAAGATGAAGGCCGCAGATTGCGCGGGAAAGATATATCTCCTTGCCGCCTGCTGTTCCTTGATGAAGCTGCACGACTCGATGCGCGTTCTATTGCGACCTTGTTTGAGCTGTGTGAGCGTTTGCAGATGCAGCTGATTATCGCTGCGCCGGAAAACATCAGCCCAGAGAAAGGCACCACCTACAAACTGGTGCGTAAAGTCTTCCAGAACACTGAACACGTTCACGTGGTGGGGCTGCGCGGATTTGCGCCTCAGTTACCGGAACCACTGCTGGGGACTGAAGATGCCTCCTCGCAGGCAAGCTAAGCAAAAAGGCGGCTACATGGCTAATGCTCATCAGTTAAGCATGTATGATGAACATGTGATTCTTGCTCAGGGTTCCGTTCACCTCAGTGGTGTCATTTCTCTGAAGCGCAGATACCTGTGAACGTGCAAGGGAGGCTCACCGCCACCTCCCTTGCAACCCAGGCTCCCGGCGGGAAAATCGTCGCTGCGCGAGTTATTCGTCTTATGCCGTCTGCCTGTCGGGTCGGGGCCGAGCCTGCATCCATGCAGGCCATCCCCTCTGCCCGCATCCCTGCGGGCAGTCCCGGGCAGACGTCAACGCCTCATCGATTTTCAGCCGGACAGGGGGCATCGCTTCAATGCCCTGACTTTCAGTAAAAGCTGTTTTGCTGTTTAAACAAAAACGCAGATGGTCAGGTGTGGGCTGGTCCGGCTGAAAATTGCCGACGTGTTTCCGTAAGGCCGGGAGAGCCAGCATGGATGCTGGCTCAGGGCGCGCTTTGCAGGGACGCTTCCTCGCGCCCGGCCCGGTAGCCAGGAGGAATAAGCGGAGGGTATTGCGTAGCAACAATTTTCCCGCCGGGAGCCGGGATTGTAAAGGGCGTGGCGGAGAACGCCCTTTACACGTTCACGGGAATCCGTGTTTCAGAGAAACAATGAGCATGAGGTGAACGGAACTCTATTTCCGAGATAGCATGTTCTTTACCTCCGCCAGTTTACTGAAACTGAGGCGCTAACTGACTGGCATTACGGCTACATGGCCGCCTTATCTTTTTCCGAAAAGACTTCATGCCTGGTGTAATTTCTTTAGACTTCTTTACATTAGGTTAGGCAAAAAGTTTTTGATGTTTATATACTAAAGGTGAGCCTAACGCGTCACAGGCTTGCTCGTCATACTTCAGTTTGTATTGGCGTTTTACAGGTCCGACCCTCGTCAAAATAAAGGGGAATACAGACGGCCTGGCTATTCAGAGTATGATAAAGAAAACAGGGGGCAAGGGATGTTGCTTAATAAAATGTGTGGTCGTCGGCTGTCGGCAATCAGTTTGTGCCTGGCCGTAACATTCGCTCCACTGTTCAATGCGCAGGCCGATGAGCCTGAAATGATCCCTGGCGATAGCTCTGCGACCGTCAGTGAACAGCCAACAGCGTTATCGCAGCCGCAGGTTCAATCTTCTGCGACGGCTATCATGGCGGGTATTCAACCGCTGCCAGAAGGCGTGTCTGTCGATAAAGCCCGCGCCGAAATACACTCTCAACTGCCAGCAGGTTATACGCCGGTTTACATGAGCCAGTTGGAACTGCTGTATGCCGCACGCGAAATGAAGCCGATGTGGGAAAATCGTGATGCGGTAAAGGCATTTCAGCAACAGTTAGCCGAGATCGCAATTGCCGGCTTTCAGCCGCAGTTCACTACCTGGGTTGCACTTCTGACTGACCCGGCAGTAACCGGTCAGGCGAGAGACATCGTGCTCTCTGATGCGATGATGGGGTATTTGCACTTTATCGCTAACATCCCTGTCAAAGGTAATCGCTGGCTTTACAGCGATAAGCCCTATGCGCTAACGACGCCGCCGATTTCCGTCATCAACCAGTGGCAGGTCGCACTGGATAACGGTCAACTGACTTCATTTGTGGCCAGCCTTTCGCCTCAACATCCGCAGTATGCAGCCATGCATGAATCACTGCTCAAGCTGGTGGGCGATTCACGTCCCTGGCCGCAACTCACCAGTACAGCAACGCTGCGTCCGGGGGAGTGGAGTAATGACATCCCCGCGCTGCGTGAAATTTTGCGTCGAACCGGGATGCTGGAGCCTGCCGTCAGTACGTCTGGCAAAGAAGGGCGTGGTACCTACGATCGTGAACTGGTTGATGCGGTAAAGCGTTTTCAGACGTGGCAGGGACTTGGCGCAGATGGCGCGATTGGCCCAGCCACACGTGACTGGCTGAACGTGACGCCTGCTCAGCGTGCGGGCGTGCTAGCGTTAAATATTCAGCGCTTGCGCCTGCTGCCGAGTGAGCTGTCTACCGGTATCATGGTGAACATTCCTGCCTATTCGCTGGTTTATTATCAGAATGGCAATCAGGTGCTGGCCTCGCGAGTTATTGTCGGGCGTCCCGATCGCAAAACGCCGATGATGAGCAGTGCGCTGAATAACGTGGTCGTTAACCCACCGTGGAACGTTCCGCCGACGCTGGCACGTAAAGATATTCTGCCTAAGTTATGGAATGATCCGGGGTATCTTGAACGTCACGGCTATACCGTAATGCGCGGCTGGAACAGTAAAGAGACGATAGATCCGTGGCAGGTTGACTGGGCGACCATCACTGCGTCCAATCTGCCGTTCCGCTTTCAGCAGGCTCCGGGCGCACGTAACTCGCTAGGACGCTATAAATTCAATATGCCGAGTTCGGACGCTATTTATCTGCACGATACGCCGAACCACAATCTGTTCCAGAAAGATACGCGGGCGTTAAGCTCCGGATGCGTGCGTGTGAACAAGGCATCTGAGCTGGCGAATATGCTGCTACAGGATGCGGGTTGGAATGATTCACGCATCTCGGATGCCCTGAAGCAAGGGGATACGCGGTATGTGAATATTCGTCAGAATATTCCGGTCAACCTCTACTATCTGACCGCATTTGTCGGCCCTGATGGGCGCACGCAGTATCGTACAGATATTTACAATTACGATCTGACAGCGCGATCCAGCGCACAAATTGTGTCAAAAGCCGAGCAATTAATCAGATAAATGAAGCAGTTCGAGGAAAATGATTGTCGTAAGTTATGCTGGAAACGGGGCAAAATGGCTGTGAGCCCCGTATTTCCTGGGGTTGGGAGCCTTGACGTGGACTACTTAGCCAGATAAGGTTTCCCGCGTGCGCTAGAGCATACATACGATAACATTGACCTTGTAGACCTTAATACCATGGACAAATTTGACGCTAATCGCCGCAAACTGCTGGCGCTTGGTGGCATTGCCCTCGGCGCTGCCATCCTGCCTACGCCTGCGTTTGCAACACTCTCTACCCCACGTCCGCGTATATTGACTCTGAATAACCTGCATACCGGTGAGTCAATAAAAGCAGAGTTTTTTGATGGCAGGGGCTATATTCAGGACGAATTAGCAAAACTTAACCACTTTTTCCGTGATTTTCGGGCCAATAAAGTGAAATCCATTGACCCGGGACTGTTTGATCAACTCTTCCGTCTGCAGGGCCTGCTGGGCACGCGTAAACCCGTACAGCTGATTTCAGGCTATCGCTCTATCGATACCAATAATGAACTCCGTGCACGTAGCCGCGGTGTGGCCAAGAAAAGCTACCACACTAAAGGTCAGGCCATGGATTTCCATATTGAAGGCATCGCATTAAGTAATATTCGCAAAGCTGCGTTATCTATGCGCGCAGGTGGTGTAGGATACTACCCCAGCAGTAACTTTGTGCATATTGACACCGGCCCTGCACGGCACTGGTGATCCATAAGCTTAATGAAACAGGAGCTGTATGAACTATCGTATTATTCCGGTCACTGCATTCGCCCAGAACTGCTCGCTAATCTGGTGTGAGCAGACTCGTCTGGCCGCGTTGGTCGATCCCGGCGGCGATGCCGAGAAAATCAAACAGGAAGTGGATGCCAGCGGTCTGACGCTAATGCAGATCCTGCTTACTCACGGTCATCTTGACCATGTTGGAGCGGCGGCTGAACTGGCACAACATTATGGTGTACCGGTTATTGGTCCGGAAAAAGAAGATGAGTTCTGGTTACAGGGACTCCCTGCTCAGAGCCGCATGTTTGGCCTGGGAGATTGTGAGCCGCTGACGCCCGATCGCTGGTTGAATGAAGGTGACCGGATAAGCGTTGGCAACGTGACGTTACAGGTTCTGCATTGTCCGGGTCATACACCGGGACATGTGGTCTTCTTTGATGAGCAATCAAAGTTACTGATTTCTGGTGACGTGATTTTCAAAGGTGGCGTAGGGCGCAGCGATTTCCCGCGCGGTGATCACAGCCAACTAATCGATTCGATTAAACGTAAACTATTGCCGTTAGGCGATGACGTAACGTTTATTCCGGGTCACGGCCCACTCTCTACGCTGGGTAATGAACGCTTACATAACCCGTTCCTGCAAGATGAAATGCCTGTCTGGTAATTCGTTTAATAAATAAAAAGGCCGCTATTGCGGCCTTTTTTGTGCGCGATAGATTACAGTACTGCGACAATCGCTTCGCACAGTGGCGCCATGTTGTCTGGCGTCATTCCTGCCACGTTTACGCGTCCGGAAGCGACAGCGTAGACACCAAACTCTTCACGCAGACGCAGAACCTGCTCTTTGGTCAGGCCGCTAAACGAGAACATGCCGTTCTGTTTGATGATAAAGCTGAAATCGCGGTTTGCACCTTTCTCTTGCAACGTATTCACAAACAGTAAACGCATGCGCTGAATGCGCTGGCGCATATCAGTCAGTTCCTGTTCCCAGATGGCACGCAGCGCGTCGTTGCTCAGAATCGTGGCCACTACGGATGCACCGTGTGCTGGTGGGTTGGAATAGTTAGCGCGAATGGCTGATTTCATCTGGCTGAACGCACGGTCAACGGTTTCAGCATCCGCAGCAACCAGCGTACAGGCGCCTACACGCTCATTGTACAGTCCAAAGTTCTTGGAGTAGGAGCTGGCAACGATCAGCTCTTTGTGCAGAGCCGCAAATGCGCGCAGACCTTCTGCATCTTCTTCCAGGCCACGGGCAAAGCCCTGGTATGCGAAGTCAAACAGCGGTAACCAACCTTTTTCGACAGACATCTGAGCCAGCGTTTGCCACTGTTCCAGCGTAGGATCGATACCGGTAGGGTTATGGCAGCAGCCGTGGAATAGCACCACGTCGCCAGCCTGCGCTTCGCTGAGGCTTGCCAGCAGCGCATCAAAATCTAACGAGTGGTTTGCTGCATCGTAATAGTTGTATTCACAAACTTCCAGGCCTGCAGAGTTAAAGACGCTCTTATGGTTCGGCCAGCTTGGATTGCTCACCCATACGCGTTTAGCCGACGTATTTTTTGCCAGGAAATCAGCTGCCACACGCAGTGCACCAGTGCCGCCAGGGGTTTGTGCGGTACGTGCACGCTTATCGTTGATCAGCGAACTTTCTTTACCAAACAGTAATTCCTGAGTGCAGCGACCAAACTCTGGAATACCGTCAATGCCAAGGTAATTTTTGGTGGTTTCATTTTCCAGTATATATTGCTCGGCTTTTTTAACGCTGGTCAGTACCGGCGTTTTGCCTGTCTCATCTTTATATACACCGATCCCCAGGTTTATTTTTCCAGGGCGGTCATCGGCACGAAACAAATCAGCCAGACCCAAAATGGGGTCGGCAGGAGCGGCAGTAATGTTCTCAAACATGACGAGGTTCCATAGTGATTACAGAAGGGAAGTCCGCTATCAGGTTAACGGTAGATTTACAAAATGCCAACCGTTACTGACGAAAAGCTGAGGTGTTTTTTTAAGACGCAAGAATCCGCTAGCAGATATAAAAAAACAGGACCGAAGTCCTGTTTTTTAGGCATTTAACAAAGAGGTCTGCTATTAGAACTGGTAAACGATACCCACTGCAACGGTGTCGTCAGAGCCTACGCCCAGTTTGTTGTCAGAATCGATCTGGTTGATGATGTAATCAACATAGGTGGACATGTTTTTGTTGAAGTAGTAAGTCGCACCTACTTCGAAGTAGTTCACCAGATCTACGTCGCCGATTCCTTCGATGTCCTTACCTTTAGATTTGGTATAGGCGAGGGACGGACGCAGGCCGAAGTCGAACTGGTACTGAGCAACCAACAGTACGTCTTCAGTTTTGTTAGCGTAACCGTTAGAGATACGGGTTGCGTTACGGGTTTCGCTGTAGTTCGCCGCCAGGTAGATGTTGTTCGCATCGTATTTCACACCAGCAGCCCACTGCTCAGCTTTGTCGCCATGACCGCGCAGAAGCGGGTTCTGCTGGGCATCGGTACGGTCAGCTGCGCCGTAAGCACCCACGATACCGAAGCCATCCATTTCGTAGCTTACTGAGCCGCCAACACCATCACCGTTAGAGCGACGCGCGTCATCACGCTCATTTTTGCCCAGGTACTGAACGGCGAAGTTCAGGCCTTCAACCATGCCGAAGAAGTTAGAGTTACGGTAGGTTGCGAGACCGCCGTTACGCTGGGAGAAGAACTGGTCAGAAGCAGCGGTATCACCACCGAATTCTGGCAGCATATCGGTGTAACCCAGTGCATCGTATACGACGCCGTAGTTACGACCGTAGTCGAAGGAGCCCGCGTCGCCGAATTTCAGGCCGGCAAATGCCAGACGAGTTTTGTTACCGTTCTGAGCGTCACTACCGCCTTCGGAGTTATTGCCGCTGAACTGGTATTCCCACTGGCCGTAACCGGTCAGTTGGTCGTTAATCTGAGTTTCCCCTTTGAAACCAAGACGGGCATATGTCTGATCGCCGTTAGCAGCGTAGGCGTTATCACCGTTGTGCTTGGAAAAATAATGCAGACCAACGGCTTTACCGTATACGTCTACTTTGTTGCCATCTTTGTTATAAACTTCTGCAGCGTTAGCTGCCCCGGCTACCAGCAGAGCAGGGATAACCACTGCCAGAATATTGCGCTTCATCATTATTTATTACCCTCATCGGTTTTTATATGACACCTGCCACTGCCGCCAATAAATTCCGTCAATCAAAATTTACGGAACTATTGATGAGAGTTTGGTGTCTTTATGTGTCTGACAGGCATCTTTCCATTCAAACTACCGTTTCGCTACCGTCAAAGTGCTACAAATATAAAGATTTGGTTTCAAAAAGAAAAAATGTGTGACAAAATGTTATTTTTGTGCAACTTTGTGAACAGCGTCAAACTTCGGATGCCCCTGCGCTTAAAATTCTCGTTTTTATTTCTATTTATATGATTTTCTTATGTTTAATTTTGCTAAGGTCATTTTTTCTCCGTTCTGCCGGAAAGTTCGGATTTTACAGGTAACGATTTTTGGACGTCTGGAGTGCCGTGCGAGAGGCTGAAAAATGTACTATTTAATCAGAAAATGCTAATCCACAATAAAATTGCTGATTATTTTTTGTGCAAATGTATTGCGATGAAATATTACGTAACAGGTGGAGGAGATTGAAAGGTTGTGTTTAACGTGAGATGGGTATCCAGATAACACGAAAAGGGTATAAAAAAGGCCAGCAATGCTGGCCTTCAAAACAATAACGCACGTTTAGAAGGTGGCGTTACGTGGAGTACGCGGGAACGGAATAACATCACGGACGTTCTGTACGCCGGTGACGTAAGCGATCAGACGCTCGAAGCCCAATCCGAAGCCGGAATGCGGAACGGTACCGTAGCGACGCAGGTCGCGATACCACCAGTAATCCTCTTTGTTCAGACCCATTTCCAGCATACGGGCATCAAGCACGTCCAGGCGCTCTTCACGCTGAGAACCACCGATGATTTCACCGATTCCCGGGGCCAGTACGTCCATTGCAGCAACGGTTTTACCGTCTTCGTTAAGGCGCATATAAAACGCTTTGATATCTTTCGGGTAGTTTTTCACTACCACCGGCGCTTTAAAGTGCTCTTCAGCAAGGTAACGTTCATGCTCAGAAGACAGATCCACACCCCAGTAAACTGGGTTTTCGAACTGTTTACCGCATTTTTCCAGAATGCTTACCGCGTCGGTGTAATCCACCTGCGCGAAGTCAGCGTCAATGAAACGTTCCAGGCGTGAAATCGCGTCCTTGTCGACACGTTCAGCGAAGAATTTCATATCATCCGCACGCTCTGCGAGTACGGCTTTAAACGCGTACTTCAGCATCGCTTCAGCCAGGCCTGCAACATCGTTCAGGTCAGCAAAAGCCACTTCTGGTTCCAGCATCCAGAACTCTGCCAGGTGACGACTGGTGTTAGAGTTTTCTGCACGGAACGTCGGGCCAAAAGTATAAATTTTAGACAGGGCGCAGGCGTAGGTTTCACCGTTCAGCTGACCGGAAACGGTCAGGAAGGCCTCTTTACCAAAGAAGTCTTTGTCGAAATCGACTTTACCCTGATCGTTACGCGGCAGGTTTTCCAGATCCAGCGTAGAAACACGGAACATTTCACCGGCACCTTCCGTATCGGAAGCGGTGATCAATGGAGTCGATACCCAAAAGAAACCCTGCTCGTGGAAGAAACGATGCAGAGCCTGCGCCAGCGTATGACGTACACGCGCTACCGCACCAATCATGTTGGTACGCGGACGCATGTGCGCCACTTCACGCAGATACTCAATGCTGTGACGCTTAGCTGCCATTGGGTAAGTGTCAGGATCTTCAACCCAGCCCGTTACTTCAACCTCAGTGGCCTGAATTTCAAAGCTCTGTCCTTGTCCAGGAGACGCAACGACTTTACCCGTTACGATAACTGAACAACCCGTCGTCAGGCGCAGTACGTCCTGATTGTAATTGGGCAGAGAATTATTGATGACGGCCTGTACAGGATCAAAGCAGGAACCGTCATAAACGGCGAGGAAGGAGATGCCAGCTTTTGAATCTCGGCGGGTACGCACCCATCCGCGCACGGTGACTTCGCTGTCAACGGCTACGCGGCCCTGGAGTACGTCGGCTACAGGCACAACGCTCATAATATTCTCTCTGTTAATAGTCGGATATATAAACACATGTCCACCCGTAATGGGGGGGATACCTATGTTACCTGGCATCTGCAATCAGACAAGCAGAATTCGTAGCTGGAGTGAAAGATTTCGGAAATAAACGCGAAAAAGGGAGCCAAAATGGCTCCCTGGAAGGCTTAACTGGCTTTTTTGATATGCGGGAGATCGAAGGCTTTGCGCAGTGCACGAACAAATGCTTTATCGTGGCAGATGGTTTTACCCGGGCTGTCAGATAACTTCGCCACCGGTTTGCCGTTACATTCCACCAGCTTGATCACAATATTGAGTGGCTTAACCTGCGGAATGTCGCATGTTAGCCGTGTCCCAATACCAAAACTCAACTGTACGCGGGAAGAGAAGTGGCGGTAGAGTTCAATCGCTTTTTTCAGATCGAGATTATCTGAGAAGACCAGCGTTTTGCTCAGCGGATCAATCCCCAGTTTTTCATAATGGGCGATGGCTTTTTCACCCCATTCCACCGGATCGCCTGAGTCATGGCGTAGACCCTGATAGCGGGTAGCAAACTCAACGCCAAAGTCGCGTAAAAATGCGTCCATGGTGATGCAATCGGTTAATGCAATGCCGAGTTGATCAGGGTATTCATTTAACCAGGCTGCCAGGGCTACGCGCTGGCTGGTGGCAAGTTCTGGACTGATTTGCTGATGAGCCTGGAACCACTCATGCGCCTGCGTACCCATTGGGGTTAATGACAGGCGGCGGGCCAGATCGTAGTTACTGGTGCCAACAAACCAGGGCTCTTGCTGCAGGCGTTTAACGATAGCCTGCTGTACTTCGCGCGAAAAACGACGACGCGTACCGAAATCCATCAAATGGAAGCGGGACATATCGACATCTTTCGTTAAAGCAGAGAATTCTACTAGTTTGCTTTCCAGCTCATCGAGTGCCTGCGGGACGCCTGATTCAGGTGAACGGTAACGGTGTACCAGTTCGCTAATCACCGCTAACAGCGGGACTTCCCACATGATCACTTCACGCCACGGACCGGTTAAGCGGATGTTTAGCTTGCCGTTATCATTGGTGACGCAAACCTGTTCCGGGTTATAGCGGAAATTACGTAACCAGGTAAGGTAATCAGCTTTAAAGAAAGGCAGGCCGGAGAGCCACTGGTACTCATCCTCCTGCAGTCGCAGGTGCTGCATAGCATTCACCTGCTCACGAATAGAATCGGCATAAATACCGAGCAGGTCATCGCCACGGCAACGAAATTCAGCCGCTACTTGTACATCGTAGTAGTGGTGAAAAACGGCTTGCTGCATATGCAACTTATAAGCGTCTGTATCCAGCAGCGAGTGCAGAACAGGAGAAGCGAATTGTGTCATAGGTGCGCAGTAGCATCCTCTCACGGGAGCGTTTAGTACAATAAACAACTAAGAAAACCGCTGGAGTATACCCTGTTTAGCGATTTATTGAACCCCGATCACACCATAAGCTCTCTTTCTGGTCGAGGGCAATTCGTGCCACGTGTTATGAACATGTAGCAATAGGGCTGCTAACCATTTGAATTTAAGGTTTTCTACTGCGCTACTATCATGCTTTGGGGCAGTGATGGGGCAAAACGTGAAAGTGCCTGGTTGAGCAGAGATACCTGTTCGGCGCTCTTCTCTGACATCCACTTTCCATATACCTTGTAAACCATCTGTGCATCTGCATGCCCCATCTGAGTTGCTATAAAGTTTGGGTTCGCTCCCGCAGACAATGACCAGCACGCATAGGTATGTCGAGACTGGTAGGCGTTGCGGTACCGTATTCCGGCGCGCTTGATTATCGGACCCCAAATTTTATTTATGGAATTAACCGCGTAGTGATATCCTCTTCGTGGCCCACGTTTTACGCATTGAGGGCTGAAAACGAAAGTGCATGGATGTATGACTGACTGGCCATATCCCCGTAATTTCACTTCAACCTCATATTGCCGGCCAAGGCGCGTAAGCTGGGCCTGATTCCTCAGGGCATCAATAGCTGGTTGAATGAGATATATGACCCTGTCAGTGCCTGCGTCTGTTTTTGGCAGGGTGAACTCATCCGTCTGGGTAAGGTTGCGCTTCACAGTGATGGTCCCGGCATGCAAATCGATATCTTCCCAGGCCAGACCGCACAGCTCCCCATGCCTCATTCCGGTATAGACTGCCAGTGACCAGAGATTTCTCATCTGCTGGTGGCTGCATGCCTGGATAAACCTGATGAACTCGTCTGTCGTGAGTGGGTCTGGCTCACCCTTTGCTTTCTTGAGGCGGTTAATTCCGCTAAACGGGTTTTCTTTTGCATAGCCGTTATCAGTGCCAAACTGGAAGATCTCGGCCATCAGCATCATGTAATTGTTCACGGTGGAAGACTTCCGGCCCTTTACCTGCGTCCGGTGATCCTTCTTCATCACATGAAAACCTGTCAGCAACTCCTTCCTTACGTACAGCAAATCCTCAGTGGTAACCGCTGAAACCAACTTGTTTTCGCCAATGCGCGGAAGCATGTTTTTTATGATGGATTCATACCGACTCATGGTGTTTGTGCTGATCTCCATTCGTTTCAGCTCAGACCATTTTTCGGTAAGTTCCAGCACAGTAATTTCCTTTCTATCCTGACCGAACCGGGCAAGGTTCGGCGAGTTTGGGAATTTTTCCGCATAGTTAAAATTCCCCATCCTTATTGCAAAACAGACCGATGAACGAAGCTCACCTGCTATCTTGCGATTTTTGGCTGTGTCAGGGACACCGAGGTTTTCCCTGACACGTTTGCCTTTATACAGAAACCATATGCGGAGTGAACCGCCGTGGTTTTCGACGCCTGTCGGGTATGATGCATTAGCCATTAATCCCTCCTGACGTCCAGGAGCATGGATGAGTGTACTGCTTTTCATGCTTTCTGCGCACCAGGTTGGTTTTTTTTCTGTGCCTCGATCCAAAGGTCGATCGCTTTCCTGTTGTACATACATTCGCTCGAAGGTTTGGGATTACCGTCTGGTGAGACGTGCAGATATTCGCGACCCAGCATCCAGGATTCTTTTCTGGCACGGGTGATGGTCCCGGGTTTAAGCCCGGTAACTGCAATCAAAACCCTCTCGCTAACCCAGTCATTCGGTAGCAAAAGAACGACATCAGCACTGGTCTGCATGGATCTCCTCCACTTTCTCTTTAGCCAGACGTACGCACCGCGCAAAAGAGGAGGGCGTTACAATTTCGCGCAGAGCCTGAACCAGAAAATCATTGTGCTGCTGGTGTAGCTGCAGGTTGCGTTCTTTTTCCTCATGACGCAGGATCGCCAGACGGGCTGTGATGATGCGGCGCTTACTTTTGATCAGCCGCAGCGCGTTCTCTGCCTTTTTGCGCCATGTACTCCAGTCGCTGCTACTGTTCGATCTCGCCAGTTGTTCTTCAATACTGATCTGTGCCTCTTCAGCATTAATCAGTTGCTGCAGGCAATCGCTGATTGTGTTCAAGTTGTCAGTGTCGATTATTGTCTTTTTCATTAGTCACCCACTCTGAATTTACTGACACTCCTATCCCAGCCATCACTACTGTTAACCATTTCTCCCAGCCTTGAGAAACAGGCATTCATCCAGCACACCCCTCGAGGAGTTAGTGTCGGCACTGTTCCCCAGTCAATGAAATCTGAGTTTTTTCGACCCATATATCTAATAAGATCGAGCATGTTGATGTAATGCGCCCGGCGTCTTTCCATATCCCACCCCTTGTCTTCCAGATACGAATCGATAAAGGCATTAAGCGCTGGCTGGCCTAGTGAAATATCCCCGTACTGATGGCGGTACACCGGGTGATGATGCATGCTGACTAAGTGGAACATGTAGGCATCAGACACCCATGTCAGAGCTTGCTGATGTGCTTCTTGTAATGATCCCGCGGGATACCAGAATTGCTTATTCATGCCCGCAACCCTCCGGCGTATAAATCGCTTTATCGTGGCTGTACTCGCCATTCCAGGTTTTTTTCATTGGCAGATCGCCTTTCATGTATAACTGGTAAAGGCGGTGGCAGCCTTTCTCCAGCAATACCGGAGTAAACTTCGTGAAAGCATCTTTACCGTGTGGGGTGATCTGCGTCTGGTCTTCAGTCAGATACTTATCGCGGGCATAGGAAGCTACACGCCAGCGCGGATCCTTTTCAGGGTCGCGTTGTTCGTTGAACACCCAGTCCCGCCCGAACGCCCACCACATCATTTTGTTGATGTTGACGCCGTTCAGCGCTTTGCAGAACGCCGGGATGGTCATACCTTTAGTGAAATGTTTCTCCAGACTCTCAACTGTGGCGTTGAGGGTTTTGTTTTCCAGTGCAACTGCTTCGGCGTGTTCCTCGGCCTCGATTACCATCAGCGCCAGTTCTTTACGGCCAAGCGCTGCTTGACTTACTGACGCGGAAATGGCGTCGCGCTGTGTGAAGTAAAACTCCACTAGGTCTTCGTGGTAACCCCATGCCTGATCGGTTTCCAGCATTTTTGCGTGGTTGGCCGCACCGCGCTCTGTCCACAACATAAGAGAGCGGGTTTTGTTGGAAATTTGCAGGTAACTAAAAGTCACTCGCAAATTTGCCAGCTCTTCCCCTGTGACTTTGAAGAAGTGTTTTCCTTGAGCAAAGCGGGAAGCGTTGCGTGAATAGTTCATCTTGATGTTGACAATATCAGTACCATACCCGCTCGCCAGCTGCTCAGTGGTCACAACGCGCTGACCGCGATACTCGACGATTTGTAAGTCACGAGCCGCTACTGGTGCTAATTTAGTTTTCATTGCCATCCTCGTTACCCCTTAATGCAAAACTTGTTTCACTGGCAGCTTTTCTCCAGCACGTAGCCGGACAGCTAGATCTGCAAACATGTCGTCGATAAACTCTGCAAACCACGAATGACCGTCTTCTTTCAGGCGCTGATCGTTGGCATAGTAGAACTGGAATACAGCTAGATACCGTTCTTTAGGCTTGTGCTCTATCAGTGTCCCTTCTACATGCTCAATTAACAGGTTTTCGATAAGCTCCCGCGTTAAGCCAAAAACAAACTCACCAGTTTTAAATTGGTATTCACCTTCACGAAGGCCCCAGCGCTTTTCGCATTCAATCAGGTAGAGAAGGGCGACAGTACTGCGCATGGACTGGCAGATGGTTTCTGCCCACTCATGCTGCTCGTTTAAAGTCAGATCTCCTTTGCCATAGCGGTTTTCGTCAAGCATCCAGGCTGGAATTGTGACGTTGGATTGCTGGTGTATTTCTTTTAGCCTGGCGACAAGTTGTTTAACGTTTTCATTTTTGCTAACAGTCATTTGATATCTCCTCAAGGCGTAGCCCCGCTTCGCGAACCATTTCAATAAAAGTGTCCAGTGAGCAAATGTGCTCGTCGTCGAACAGCCGGCGGTCGCATGTCACACGACCTTTTTCGATGTAAAGAACAACGCGCCCTGTGAAATCAGGAAGCACATGTAGATCCACGTTCAACACGGGGCGGGGAATCTGCATTCCCTGATAAGTCATCATTTGCTGGTTAACTTGCATTCTGAGTCTCCTGTTTATTCGTTAACTCTTCAGCCAGCGTTGCAATAACAGCATTCATAAAATCCACGCCAAGCGGTGTTAGCTTGTTAATTCCAGTGCAATTTGAATAATGATTTGAAATTAATATTTCAGCTTCGGCTCGTTTATGATTTTCATGAATCATTGTTTCGAAAAACTTTATTAATGATTTTGTTAAAATGTCGCTATCCAGTTCGAGGTAATGACTCCAACTTATTGATAGTGTTTTATGTTCAGATAATGCCCGATGACTTTGTCATGCAGCTCCACCGATTTTGAGAACGACAGCGACTTCCGTCCCAGCCGTGCCAGGTGCTGCC